>OGCN01001338.1_pt1 | contig 33362 bp, 27 predicted proteins | sample 1570181 | NCBI WGS metagenome assembly OGCN01 (sample SAMEA4370584, study PRJEB24528) | human gut metagenome | reverse complement strand
TACAAAAATATAAAGAATCAAGACTGAGTTCTGACGGGGTTTACTGAATGCTTACGTTATTGAATATTGATGAATATAACAAACTTATTGATAATAAACCATTAATAAAAGATGAATATGTATTGATATATTCTCCCAATTTCAATAACAAGGTATATGAAATGGCTTGGAGATTAGGACAAAAGTATCATAAAAAAGTAGTATTATCACAGGGGTTGAGAACAAAAGAAGAGATGTTGGATTGGGGCAGAAAATTTAAAATTTACGCGTCTGTAGGTCCTAAAGAATTTTTAAACTTATGTAGGAATGCTTCGATTATTTGTTGTGATTCTTTTCATGCTGTTGTTTTTTCTATTCTTTTCAAGAAAAGTTTTTTTGTTCTTAACGGCATGAAAGATAATCGTATTTCAAATCTTCTGAAAATAACACATCTACAAAACAGAAACTTCTCATTACCTAATGACTATCTTTCTGCTCCTTTACAAATAGATTTTACTGATGCATTTAATTATATGGAAATAGAAAAAAATAAAAGTCTTAACTGGTTGAAACAAAGTTTGGGGATTAGGTAATAATCTCTGAAGTACATTTATAAACAGAAACTTCAAAAAAACTGAATAGATTACTATTATTATGATAAGTGTTATTCTCCCAGTATATAACGCTGAGAAGACTCTTAATAGACGAATTGACAGTATTTTACAGCAAACATTTACTGATTTTGAATTGCTACTTATTAATGTTGGAGTACAGATAGATCATAAGATATATTTGATGAATATGCTGCGAAAGACTCTCGTGTTCACGTTTTGCATAAAGAGAATGGAGGGGAGAGTTCTGTACTAAATCTGGGATTGGATGATAGTAAATAAGAATGGGTAACATTTATATATTATGATGATTGGTTATGCGAGAATTTTAGTAAGTTTCCAATATTAAATTTGAATTATTATTGTTATGTCTGACATGAATCATATTTTTCCTAGAATAAATATAAATTAAATTTAGATGATGCTATTTATATTTTATCTCAGATATTTCATTTTTATAAGCAATTAAATATTAATTCAATAGAATTAGAACGTAGTCAATATGAATTTTATAGATGGCTATTTAGTGATGATTTTAAAATCAATTCAAAATATTGGTTTAGCAACAAAACAATTTTATATGGAGTTTATACAAGATGAAACATCATATTGTATTTTTATTGGGTAAATATGACCTTTCAAAATATTTAAAATAAGAGATATCAATTACATATATTTAGTTATGATTTATTATATTATTTCTAATATTAATATTTGATGAGAGTGTTTTCTTTAACTTTAATTTGATGTAAATAAGTATAATGAATACTGTAATTTCTATTATTGTCCCTATATTTAATGCACAGGAATTTTTAGACGATTGCATTTTAAGTTTGCTTTGCCAAACATATCAAAACATAGAGATAATTCTTGTGGATGATGGCTCGACTGATGATTCCGGATTAATATGTGATGAATGGGCAAAGAAAAGCAAACATATTAAAGTCATTCATAAGAAAAATGGTGGTGTTTCATCTGCAAGGAATGAGGGAATAAGGTGTTCAACTGGAGATTACATTTTAATGCTGGACAGTGATGATGCTTTGGAGTCGGAAACCTGTGAAAAACTTTTAGTTTTGACTGAAAATAAAGATGCAGACTGCATAATATTTGGTTTTAAACAGAGTAGTGGAAATATATGGACAGCAGTTCAAAATAAAGACTATGATTCAATTAATGCTTTAAAAAAAGATTTTGGTTATTGGCTGTCAACAGAACTTTTAAGTTCGTCTGTCAATAAATTATATAAGAAAAGTTTGATTAAAAATCTTTATCCAGAGAATATATCATTTGGAGAAGATCTGATTTTCAGTTTGTCCTATTTGAAGCAATGTCATCGTATATCTTTTATAACTGAGACATTTTATCTTCATAATAATTTGAACACAAGGTCTCTTTGTCATACTTTTACAGAAAATAGAATTTTTGAGATAGAAAATTGGCAAGCAGCTATTCTTGATTTTGCAAACAATGATTTAAACAAAACTCTTTTTGATAAATATTTAAAAGATTTATTGTTTTATATAAAAGGCCTATATGGGTGTGAATCAATAAAATATTTCAATAAGAAAAATATTCTAAAAAAATGGAGTCGTAATGCATTTTTTTACAAAAATCGTATGCCTTACGTAAAGAATGGAAAAGATAATTTTATTTTTTTTTGTTTGAAATATAAACTATGGTTCATGCCATATTGTTTTTTGAAACTTAAACGTATTTTTATTAGATAATTTAATTATAAATTTAAAAGCTTATTGTTTTATATATTAAGACGTTAAAGAATAGTTCCTTACTTATATTTTTTCTTCAAATCTATGAATGAATATTCGGTTGTTATAAGAACATTGGGGAAAAGTGGAGAATACTACCAGAGAACATTGGATTCCATTATTAGCCAGACAGTAAAGCCTTCCTTAATTATTATATATATAGCTGAAGGATATCCTTTGCCATCAGAGACTGTTGGAGTAGAGCGCTATGTTTACGTGAAGAAAGGAATGGTTGCCCAGCGTGCATTACAATATGACGAAGTGCAGACTGAGTATATTCTGTTTCTTGATGATGATGTTTATTTGCCTTCTAATGGTGTAGAAAAGCTATTTAGTGAACTTGAAGAATTTAAAGGTGATGTAATAGCTCCAAATCTGTTTGACAATCATATTAAACCATTTGCCTCGAAACTTAGATTATCAATATTAGGACGCGAAGTATGTAGAATATTTGGAAACAGATGGGGATATAAAGTACTACCCACAGCTGGATTTTCGTACGTAAATAATCCGACAAAAACTGTTTATAAATCTCAGACAAATGCAGGACCATGCTTCTTATGCAGAAAAGAAGACTTCTTAAATATAAAATATGAAGATGAACTATGGTTGGATGAAACTCCGTACGCTTTTCCTGATGACCAAGTAATGTTTTATAAAATGTATTTGAATGGTCTAAAAATTCTTACATCCTACGACTCAGGAATAATACATTTGGATGCAGGCACATCAACCAACAATGAAGACAGAACATGTAAAGTTATTTATTCGGAATATAGAAATAAACTTGTTTTTTGGTGCCGTTTTATATATATGCCGGAAAAAAATATAATTAAGAAAATATTTTCTGTTTTTGCAATATGTTATGCTTATGGGATACAGACTTTTAAATATTCATTAAATGCTATAATGGGAAATAAAGAACCTTTTAGGGCATTTATAGGAGGAATTAAAGATGCTTTATCATATTTGAAAAGTACTGATTATAATAAATTAAATGTGATAGTAAAAAGGAAATAAAATGGCAGAAAGAAATATACAGTCAAAATGTCTTGACTTTATGAGATTTCCACTTGCTATATTTGTGGTAACTGTTCATGTGTTTAATAGTAATAAGGTTATTGTTGGAGGGAATACATATAATCCGGACGAGATAAGTTTGTTTGAAGATATGATGTTGTTTATTGAATCATTTGTCAGAGGAGTAAGTGTACCGGTCTTTTTCTTTATTTCCGGATATGTCTTCTTTTATGGTATAGAAAATTTTACAAATAAGATATATGTAAAAAAACTCAGGAACCGTGTAAAAACATTGTTGATTCCATATTTAATATGGAACTTAATGGAAATAATTGTAGGTTTATTGAAATGCTTTAATAATGTGAATGAATTTGCAACATATGGAACAAAACTAAATCTTACATTTGAAAACATTTTATCTTGCTTTTGGACTTATAATGGGCGTTTGTTTGTCCCAGTTGTCAACAGTATTGAACTTATAACATATCCAGGGCGTGATCCCATAAATACACCATTATGGTTTGTTCGTGATTTGATGATCGTTGTCTTGTTTTCTCCAGTTTTGTATTATCTGCTGCGTCGTACTAAATTTTATTTTATACTATTATTGGCTTTGATTTGGATATTTCCTGAATTGCGTTTTGGCTCTTATGGTTTCTCAGAAGCTTTTCTGTTTTTTTCATTTGGAGCATATCTTAGTATTAATAAAAGAGATATTATATTCAAAATAAAATCACTTAAAGTTATTTCTGTGTTGGTCTATCCAGTTTCATCAATATTATATTTTTATGCTGTAAGGAATGGATATAATGAATTTACTTTTGGATTGAAGACTATCAGTATTTTAGGATTTTTATTTTTTGCTTATAATATATCTAGATGGCTGTTAGAGCATGGTGTTAAACATAGTACATTTTTATCTTCCGCTTGTTTTTTCATATATATTAGCCATGTCCTTATAACTCAAAGAGCGACAAAATTCATGTATATGATTTTACATCCTAGTGGTGAATATGGTTATGTTTTTGTATATATACTAAGTGTGTTTGTTACGGTAGTTTCTTTGTTATTAGTGTATAAACTGATGAAAAGGTTTATGCCGTCTGTTCTTGGTTTTGTAACTGGAAGAAAATTATAGTCTGTTATTTTGCTTTATAATGAAATATATGAAACATATTATTTTTCTTATGCCTGCCATGCTTAACGGTGGTGCAGAGAAAGTCTTAATAGATATCCTGAAGAATTTTGACTATTCAAAATATGATGTTACATTATTATTGGAAACTAAGGATGGTCCTTATATTGATGATATTCCGCAACAAGTAAGGTTTATATCTTTACATAAGAAAAACTTGTGGATAGAGAGACTATACCGCTATCTTTCAATGTTTGGATGTAAGGAATTTGCTTATTTCTTTTTATGCAAATTACCTTTGTTATGGTATTTAAGGGGAATGTATTTTGATACCATAATTTCATTTATGGAAGGAATGTCAGTAAAGATGCATTCTTATATTTACCATAAAGCTAGCAAGAATATTTCTTGGGTCCATATTGATTTGAAAAAAAAGCATTGGTCACTTGATTTTTTTACAAATGAAAAGGAAGAGTTGAATTGTTATAAAAAAATGGATAATATCGTTTTTGTATCTCAAGATACTAAGGATAGATTTAAAGAGTTATTTGAGATTAATGAAAATAAATTTAAAGTAATTTACAATTTAATTGATCGTGATGAGATTGTAAGATTATCACAATATAAATTTATAGAGAAGAAGAAGTTTACCATTTGTATGGTAGGACGGTTAAATCAGCAAAAAAGATATGATCGGGCTTTAGAAGTTGCCTATAAACTAAAAAAGAATGGGTATGATTTAGAATTTTGGGTATTGGGTGACGGTGAACTTAAAAAAGAATTAGAATATGAGATTTCCAGGTTAGGTCTTCATGATAGCTTTTTGTTGTTGGGCTTTGTTAAACAACCGTATTCTTATATCAACCAAGCAGATATATTATTTTTATGTTCTGAATCTGAGGGATTCTCATTAGTTGTTTGTGAGGCTTTGTGTTTAGGTAAGCCAGTTGTGTCAACATGTACATCTGGTCCTACTGAACTTATTAGAAAGTCAAGAGGAGGAATAATAGTTAATGAGGACATTGACAATATATACAATGGCCTTAAACAGATGATAGATAATAAGTCTTTTAGAGAGGAATGTTCTGCAAATGCTGTAGCTTTTTCTAAAACATTTAATGTACAGGAAACTATGAAGCGAGTATATGACTTAATATAATTTTAATATGTGCCTTATATCTGTTATAGTTCCGGTATATAATTCAGAGAAAACTCTTAATCGTTGTATTGATAGTATTTTATCACAAACTTTTTCTGACTTTGAGTTGATAATTGTTGATGATGGTAGTTCTGATTCTTCCAGTGAGATTAGTGATAATTATGCTAAGATTGATAATCGTGTAAAAGTATTTCATAAACAAAATGGAGGGGTAAGTTCAGCAAGAAACTTAGGATTGGGTAATGTTAAAGGTAAATGGGTGACTTTTTGTGATTCTGATGATTATGTCAGTCCTAAATGGCTTGATATATATTTAAGAAATTGTAGAAATGATATTGAATTGGTAGTACAAAATTATAATAATTTTGGTAGTAATATTAGTTATTTTGTAGGTTGTACAGCTGATTTTATTGAGAAATTCTACGACAAGGATATCATAGGCTATGTGTGGAACAAATTGTATTTGTGTTCAATAATAAATAAATATAATATTCGGTTTAGTGAATGTTTTTCATTTTTAGAGGATGAAGTATTTAATTACATGTATTTACAATATATTGAAAGTATAATATTTACAAAGGAATCAGGGTATTATTATGAGATACCAGATTTTAATATAAAATATACAAATGCAGATAACTTTGAGCCTAATTATATTGTGTTCACAATAATAGATAAGATAAATAAGCTTCATCCGATAATTGAAACATATAGATTTTATTTAAAAATATTATTTCGATCGTTGTTTGATTCTTTCCTGAAAAAAAACTCAAATTGTAAAGAGAAGTTATTAAGGTATAGGTTTGCAGCTAGGAATAATTCAAGTGTTATTGAAACGTTACCTTTAAAGATACGTATGGCATTAAAGCTACCGTCTTTTATTGTATTTTATATTTTGAAAGTCATGGCTTTAATACGCCGTAACCTATAATTTACACATTTCACAATGAAACACGCATATCTGATTATAGTTCATAATGAGCCTGAATTATTGAAGAATCTTGTATCATTATTGGATGATGAACGTAATGATATCTACATCCATTATGATTCAAAGTTGAAAGATATTCCAAGTCTGCATACAGAACATTCAAACCTATATATTATAGATAAACGTATTAATGTACACTGGGCAGATTTTAGTCTTGTAGAGGTGGAGCATGAACTGATGCATGAGGCATTTATTAAAGGAAAATATGATTATTATCATTTTCTTTCCGGGGTAGATATGCCTCTTAAAACCCAGGATTATATTCATGAATTTTTCAATAAAAACATAGGTAAGGAGTTTATAGACTATTGTCTTGCGGATGTATCAGGAGAAATGGACAGGAAGATGAGATTATGGCATTTATTTCCTTTTGATTTTAAGAATTCAAGTAATTTTTCATTTATTACCAGATTTGTTAGGGCTATATTTGTTCGTGTTCAAATCATGGTAGGTTTTAAAAGGAACAGAAACATAGAATTTAAGAAAGGTTCTCAGTGGGTAAGTATTACAGCAGATTTTGTTAAATATTTATTGGAAAATAAAGAGGAAATAAGAAAAACATATACTCATACGTTTTGTCCTGATGAGGTAGTGATGCAAACTGTTTGTTGGAATTCTCATTTTAGGAATAATTTATACGATTTGTCTGCTGATTATAAGGGACATATGAGAAAAATAGACTGGGGTAGAGGAAGACCGTATGTGTGGAGAGATGAAGATTATGATGAACTTATGAGTTCAGACCGTTTGTTTGCCAGAAAGTTCTCGTCTGAATATATGGGTGTAGTGAACAGAATAACAGAAACGTTGAAACAAAAAAGCAATAAAAATGTATAAGCCTTTTATTTCAATAATTATCCCTATATATAATGTAAGGCAATATATCGCAAAATGTCTGGATTCTGTATTCAGACAGACATATAAGAACTTTGAAGTGATACTGGTGGATGATTGCGGTACGGATGACAGTATGGGTATTGTTCTGGAATATCTGGAAAAGAATGTTTTCTCTTATGTCAATATCCTTTCTCATGAAAGAAACAGAGGATTGTCTGCAGCCAGGAATACAGGGTTGGTGAATGCCAAGGGAGAATATGTCTATTTCCTGGATAGTGATGACAGTATTAGTGATGATTGTTTAAGTGTTCTTGTAGAAACCTTAAAAGAAAAGGTTTATGATGTTATTCTTGCCGATTATAAATTTGTTGGCGTTGATAGCGTATCTTCAGATTTAAAATTGCCGGAGTGTGAGCTTATTGGAAATGCTTCAATTCTTGATGCATATACTAATGGCTTGTGGTACGTTATGGCTTGGAATAAGTTGTGTCGGAGGGAGTTTCTGATAAACAATAACTTGTTTTTTGAGGAAGGTTATCTGCATGAAGATGTGATATGGAGTTTTAAGCTGGCTTGTAAGGCTGATTCAATGTATGTTGTAAATAAAAAGACTTATAATTATCTGGTCAGGAGTTCTTCTATAATGACGAGTATGTCTATAGAAAAGGATATCACAGTGTATTTGAAGGCTTTTGAAAGGATTATTGATTTTGTAAAAAAAGATGACAGGACTTTAGGAAAGAATGAATACACTATCATTGAAGGAAAGAAATGCGGAATAATGTATTCATTGCTACAGAAGAAAGAAATTGGTTTATATAATAAATATTACAAGGATTTTTATTCTTTAAGTTATATATCTCCATTCAAAGTATTTAGAAAGGGTATTTTAAGTTTTCCTTATTTATTAAGGGATTTGCATTATTGTATGCCTGTTGCTATAGGACGATTATATAAAAGATTTTTCTATAATGTCTTATATGGATGGAGAGGGAAAAAGATAGAAGGTTCTGTTTGGTAATCTTTAATTTATGGATAATAAGTATAAAGGATTGATTTCTGTTATAATACCTGTATATAACGCAGCTGACTGTTTGAACAGATGTTTTGATTCTATTGTCAGACAGACTTACAGAAATCTTGAAATATTGTTTGTTGATGATTGCAGTAATGATGGTTCTGAAGCTTGTATCCGTCTCTTTATGGAGAAACGTGAGGTCGCTGATTTGAAGATAAAGTGTATTCATCATGAATATAACAGAGGAGTTGCTGCCGCTAGGAATACAGGGCTTGATAATGCTACAGGAGAGTATATATATTATCTTGATGCAGACGATTATATTGAAGATAATACATTGGAATTATTATATAAGGAGGCTGATGAAACAGAAGCTGATATTATAGGATGTGAATGGTTTCTTTCATTTAATAAGAACGAACGTTATATGGTTCAGCCAAAAGTCAGTTGCGGTGAGGAACTTTTCATAAAAATGGCGAGAGGTGTGGCACGATGGAATCTGTGGCTTTTCATGGTAAAAAGGTTTTTATATGAAGATAGTAACATCCGTTTTACAGAGAAGATGAATATGGGGGAGGATATGATGGTGATGTTGAAACTTGCGTTGTATGCAAATAAGGTTTCCATACTGAACATTCCTCTATATCATTATATACAGACAAATTCTGATTCGTTGACGAGAAACTGGTCCAAGGGATATATGGATCAGATTACTGCAAATGTTCACGAAGTGGAGAGATATGTGAAAGCTAATTATGGTAACAGGTTTGATAAAGAGATTAAATTTCTGAAACTGAATATCAAGTTACCGCTGTTGATCTCATCTTCTGCTGCGGATTATGAGAAATGGATGAAATGGTTTCCGGAAGCAAATGATAGTATTATGTATAATAAAGACATATCTTTGCGTACAAGATTACTGCAATTGTTGGCTTGCAAACGTCAGTATTGGTTATTGCAATTGTATTATTATATAGTGATTAAATTTGTTTACGGGGTAATATATAAGTGAAAGATGGATAATAATAACATAAATAATCCGAAAGTATCTGTTGTAACTATATGTTATAATAGTGTACAGTTTATTGAAAAGACTATACAGAGTGTACTTTCACAGACATATCCTAACATAGAGTATATTGTTATTGATGGTGGTAGTACAGACGGCACCAAGGAAATAATTGAGAAATATTCTTCAAGAATATCATATTGGTGTAGTGAGAAAGACAGAGGAATTTATGATGCCATGAATAAAGGTATAAGGAAAGCTACTGGAGAATGGATTAATTTTATGAATTCAGGTGACTGTTTTGTTTCAGAAAATGTGCTTATGGATGTATTGTCTGAACCGATTGAAGATGATATCTGTGTTATTTATTGTGATGCTATATATGACTGTGGAGATTATGAAGAGAAATTTGTATGCAATGGATTAAAGGATATTACGTATAAAATGGTTTTTTGCCATCAAAGCTGCTTAATACGTACGGCAATTCATAAAGAAAGACCTTTTAGCTTGAAATATAAAATTGCAGGTGACTATGATTTCTTTTATAACTTATACTTTGATAAGGGTGAACAGGTTTTTAAGCACATTCCTATCTTTTTCGCAAAAGATGATATGACAGATTCGTTATCTAAAAATTTGTATTTTTATGCCTTAAGAGAAAATTTGAAAATAAGTGCTGCTCATAAAGATATTAGATGGTATAGAGACAAATTGAGATTTATCATTAAAGATCTTATAAGATGGGAGAAAAATAAAAATACATATATTAAAATATTAAGATTAGGAAGATAATAAATAGTCATGATACAGTTTTGTTCTATTATATTTACCATAATAATGACAAGTCTATATTTCTTTCCTATAGATATTGTTACTGGAGTAAACTCCAAAATGATAATGGCTGGATTCGGGTTAGTCGTTTTTATGGTTCAGTTAGCACAAAGGAAAAAATATCTTGAAAAGGATTACTTGTTTCTGTCATTGTTTGCCGGTTTGGTTTCACTGAGTGGATTTCTTTCTATGTGGTATAATGATACCAATGACACAACATACGCTACATACTTGGTGTCTATGTTGGTCTGGTTAGGAGGAGCTTATTTTGTTATTGAACTTATAAAATTGGTTCATGGAAAGGCTTCAGCTGTATTAGTAGCTAATTATCTGATTGCGGTATGTGCATTGCAGTGTATTATTGCTTTGGGAGTTGAGATGAATTCTATGGTCAAGTCATTGGTTGATAGCGTGTATTCTGGAGGCGCTTATTATGAGGAACATGATAGAATGTATGGTATAGGGGCAAGTTTGGATATTGCTGGAACAAGGTTTTCGGCTGTTTTATGTATGATAGTATGTATCGGTATTGCTTATGGTAAGGTGTTAAAAAAGGAATGGCTTATATTTTATGGCTTGTCTTTTATGATTATTGCTACTATAGGAAATATGATATCACGTACCACTACCGTGGGAGTTGTATTATCATTGATCTATCTCCTTTTTGTCGTTTTTAATATGGACAAGAAAGAAATAAGCAAGTCCAAAACTAGGTTTTGGAGGTGGATGATTATCGTGATAGCATTAAGTATCCCGCTGATTGTTTATTTTTACAGATACAATGATGTGATATATAAGAACCTTCGTTTTGCTTTTGAAGGTTTCTTCAGTCTTGTGGAAAAAGGTGAATGGAATGTACATTCTAATGATATGTTGCAGAATATGGTTGTTTTCCCTGAATCGCTGAAGACGTGGATTATTGGTGATGGATATTTTGATAATCCTTTGAAAAGTGATCCTTATTATACTGGTAAAATGGGTACTGCATATTATATGGGTACTGATATAGGTTACCTACGTTTTATTTTTTATTTTGGACTAGTTGGTCTTATTCTTTTTATGACTTATTTCTGTTATGCAGCGAAAGTTTGTATTAAAAATCTGTCATCATTGAGGATAATGTTTTTATTGATATTGGCAGTGAATTTTGTTGTTTGGTTCAAAGTCGCTACAGATATATTTCTTGTTTTCGCTTTATTCCTATGTATTAGTAAGGAAGAAAATGATGAATATAATAACAGAATTCTATTAGAAAAGGCTGAATAATGAAAATAATCTATTGCACTCATTCTACATGTAATCCTGGAGGAATGGAGCGTGTTCTATATAATAAAGTGAAATACCTTTTAGAACAGATGCATTTGGATGTTACAGTCGTTACAACAGATCAGCACGACAGACCTACGTTCTATCCTTTTCCTGAAAGTGTCAGGATGATTGATCTCGGCATTAACTATTCGGAAGATAATGTAAAAGGGGCTTTCGGTAAAATATGCGGATATCTGAAAAAGAGAAGGAGACACAGAAAACTTCTTGAAGAACTGCTTATAAAAGAAAAGGCTGATATAGTAGTTTCTCTTTATCCGTCGGAATCTTCGTTTATACCTGATATAAAGGATGGCAGTAAAAAGGTACTGGAAATACATTACTGCAAGTTCTTCCGCTTACAATATGGAAGAAAAGGACTGCTGGGAGCTATAGACAGATGGCGAACATGGCAGGATGAAAGGATAGTAAAGCGGTTCGATAAATTTGTGGTGCTGACAAACGAGGATAGGGGATATTGGGGAAAATTGCCGAACATAGAGGTAATTCCAAATGCGGCAATGTTTGTGGCTGACAGGTATTCCGATGTATCAAATAAACGTGTAATAGCTGTAGGGCGACTTGACTATCAGAAAGGGTTTGACCGTCTGATACAGGCCTGGGAAATTGTATGTAAGTCCGGTAAATACAATGACTGGAGACTTGACATATTCGGTCAGGGAGAATGGAAAGAGATGTTGCAAGGGATGATAGATGAAAAAGGGCTCACCAACAGTGCGTTTATTAATAATCCGACAAAGAGTATAGGCAGGGAATATTCTGAAAGTTCAATGCTGGTGATGAGTTCAAACTATGAAGGGTTCCCGATGGTGATGATTGAGGCGATGGCTTGCGGATTGCCGGTGGTGGCTTTCGACTTTAAATGTGGGCCGAAGGATATTATCGGTGATGGAGAGAACGGATTGATAATACGTAACGGTGATATAAAGGCTTTGGCCGAAGGTATGATGAGACTTATGGGGGATGATGAATGCAGGAAAAGGATGTCGCAGAATGCGAGAAAAATTGTGGATACTTATTCTGAAAAGGCTGTCATGGACAAATGGATAGGTCTTTTCAATAATCTGACAGCGAAATGAGGAAACTTTTACAGATAAATCCAGTGATAAGAATCAATACTTCCACAGGGCGTATAATGCAGGAGATAGGTGAACTTGCCATTCAGAACGGATGGGAAAGTTATGTGGCCTACAGCATGGAAAGGGATGGAATAAAGCCATGCAGCTCAAGGCTTATACCTGTGGGTAGTTTTATGAGTACTGCGTGGCATGGCATTGAGACAAGGATAATGGACAGACATGGTCTGGCCTCTGATACGGCAACAAGGGAATTTGTAGAAAGAATAGAGGAACTGAGACCGGACATTATCCATATTCATAACATACATGGGTATTTCCTTAATTACAAGATTTTATTTGAATATCTTTCCAAATGCGGTATTCCGGTTGTATGGACTGTGCATGACTGCTGGCTTTATACGGGACACTGTTATTATTATTCGTATGTGGGGTGTGACAAATGGCAGACTGGGTGTCATGATTGTCCCCAGAAAAAGGAATTTCCGACCAGTTTCTTTATGGATCGTTCTAAAAGAAATTATGAGGATAAGAAAGCGGCGTTTACATCTGTTCCGTATGATAAGATGATATTTGTACCAGTATCGGAATGGATAGAGGGTGAGATGAGAAAATCGTTTCTGAAAGATTATCGTTTCAAGGTTATACATAATGGAATAAATACAGATGTATTCAATGTATATGATGATGCTGATGTACGTATGAAATATAATCTTCAAGGCAAAAATATATTCCTGGGAGTGGCGAGTATATGGAGCCGTGAAAAGGGACTTGATGATTTTAAAAAGATGGCGGGAATGTTAAGGGATGATGAGGTTATAGTGCTGGTAGGTCTGAAAGAGAAAGAGAAGAAATCGTTGCCTGACGGTATTGTAGGTATATCGCGTACGGAGAATGTAAGGCAGTTGGCTGAACTGTATTCGGCTGCTGATGCTTTCATGAATCCTACATGGCAGGACAACTATCCTACGGTAAATCTTGAGTCGATAGCTTGCGGTACACCGGTGGTTACATACCGTACGGGAGGAAGTATAGAGGCGATAACAGAGGAAACCGGAAGAATAGTAGAACGCGGTGATGTGGATGCAATGCTTGAAGCAGCAAGGGGAATAAAGGAACGCGGAAAGGATAGCTATACTAAAGCTTGTCGTGAGTTTGCAGAGAAAAATTTTAGGAAGGAAGACAGGTATATGGATTATATACGTCTGTATGATGAACTGACATTAAGCAAAAAATAGATAAGAATGAAGATACTTCAACTGGGAAAATTCTATCCGATTGGCGGAGGTGTTGAGAAGGTTATGTACGACCTTATGACCGGTATATCGGAAAAAGGGGTGTACTGCGATATGCTATGCGCCGCGACGGACATGAATGGAATAACAGTAAAAATAAATGAATTTGCAAATCTTATATGCACGCCTACATGGACAAAAAAGGCTGCTACAATGATTTCACCTGCAATGATATGGAGGTTATGGAGGGTTTGCAGGAATTATGATATAATACATGTGCATCATCCTGACCCCATGGCATGTTTGGCTTTGTTTTGCTCGGGATATAAAGGAAGGGTTATATTGCATTGGCACAGTGACATACAGAAACAAAAGATGTTGCTGAAACTGTATAAACCTTTGCAGAACTGGCTGTTAAAACGTGCCGACCGCATAGTAGGAACTACTCCTGTGTATCTCAAGGAATCGCCTTATTTGAAAGATGTTCAGGGTAAAACAGTATGTCTGCCTATAGGTGTGGAACCTGTAGCTCGTGATTATGGAAAGGAAGAATTGATAAGGAACAGATACAAGGGGAAGAAGATAGTGTTTTCATTGGGAAGATTGGTACATTACAAGGGATTCCGCTATCTGGTTGAAGCAGCCAAATTCCTGAAAGATGAATATGTGGTACTGATTGGTGGGACAGGAGCGCTGAGAGAAGAATTGCAGGAGCAGATAAAAAGTGAAGGACTTTCCGGAAAAGTTGAATTGCTTGGACGAGTTTCAGATGAGGATTTGCCGGGGTATTACGGGGCTTGTAGTGTTTTCTGTATGAGTAGTGTACAGAAAACGGAAGCATTCGGTATTGTTCAGATAGAGGCGATGTCATGTGGAAAACCGGTTGTTGCTACAAAGATTCCTCAGTCTGGAGTAGCTTGGGTTAATGCGGATGGAAAATCGGGAATAAACGTGATGCCGGAGGATGCCAGAGGACTGGCAGAGGCGATAATGAAAATAACATCGGATGATAACGTTTATGCCGGATATTCTGAAAATGCAGGTAAAAGATTCAGGGAATTCTTTACTAAAGAGAGAATGATAGAAAAATGTTTAAAGATATATGGATATGAATGAAACAAATGTTAAGGTTTTAAGCTGTTCTAATTCTGCTGAAATGGTTAGGAGCAGAAAACAGGGAAGGAAGGATGCATTGTCTTTTTATGGACGAGTCTTGAAAAGAGGCTTTGATTTTGTTGCGAGCCTGATAGGTCTTATTGTATTCTCTCCATTTATGGCGATGATTTATTTTTGCATAAAAAGGGAAGATGGTGGACCGGTTATTTTCAAGCAGGAACGTATCGGGTATAAAGGTAAAGCTTTTATGCTTTATAAATTCAGATCTATGACAATAACAGCTGAAGCTGACGGTAAACCTGCTCTATGTCAAAAAGAAGACAAAAGACTGACAAAGATAGGGAAATTCCTGCGTGAACATCATCTGGATGAGCTACCTCAGTTATGGAATGTACTGAAAGGTGAGATGAGTTTCGTAGGACCGCGTCCTGAGAGAAAGTTTTTTGTGGATAAAATAATTTCTGTGAATCCGGATTATGAGCTGCTGTATTGTTTGCGTCCGGGATTATTCTCTCCGGCAACATTGTATAACGGCTATACGGATACGATGGAGAAAATGTTGAGAAGACTTAATATGGATTTGGCGTATATGGAGAAACATACGCTGTGGCTTGATACGAAAATTATATTCCTGACGGTTTATTCCATAGTGTCGGGAAAAAAATTCTAATTATTAAGAAAAATCAATGATGAGACAGAAAGAGGATTTGGTATTGAGAAAGGTTGGAAAGCAGTATCTTATAGTTGACACACGCGATGGAAGGACAGACATGTCCGACGTGTATTGCATGAATGAATCTGCAGCCATGATATGGAAGAAGATTGGTGAACGTGAATGTTCTATACAGGAAATTGCCGAATGGTTGTGCGGTGAATATGATGTAGATATTGATGTTGCCTTAAAGGATGTGGAGAAGCAGATTGATGAGTGGAGAAAATTCGGATTAATAGAATAATAAGATTATGACCGTACAAAAGACGGATAGTGTGGTGGAGGCATTCTTCATTCTGTTGAGGGCCGGTCTTTGGGAAAAGGAGCCGGACTGTTTCTCGGTATTTCCGCTTTCACGGGATAAATGGGAGAATTTGTTCGTCATGTCAAGAAAACAGACTGTCACAGCACTCGTATATCAGGGAGTATGCCTTTTGCCTGAAGATTTTTTCCCTCCGCAGGATCTTTTGTTGAAGTGGGTATCTGCCGTTGATGCTATTGAAAAACTGAACGCAGGAATGAACAGATGTTTGGATGGGCTTTATGGTGTCTTTGTTCGGAATGGAGCGGAGCCTGTATTACAGAAAGGTCAGGGGGTAGCTTCGTTTTATAAAAATCCTTTATCAAGAGAATCCGGAGATATAGACTTGTATTTTCCGCGTAGAGGTGAGATGCAGAAAGCTGTAAATATTGTGCGTATGCATGGTGGTAAAGTGTCTGAAATGCCTGACGGAAGTTATAATTTCCGATTTCGTAATACAGATGTTGAGATACATCCATTCCTGATTGATATAGCCAATCCTTTTAAAAGAAGGTATATTAAGGAGATAGAAAATTCATCAGGATATAAGAAAATCTGTCTGAATGGCTGTAAAAATGAGATATATGTAGCATCGCCATTAGTAAATTTGTTGCTGCTTAATACTCATATATTGAAGCATGCGCTTGGCTGGGGAATTGGTGTCAGACAACTGTGTGATATGGCTATGGCATGTCATAGCCTGAATGGTTCGTACAGCAGGGAGGATATGCGATATTATTGTAAGAAACTGGGGCTGACCAAATGGACACGGTTGCTTAATGCTTTTATGGCTGATTTCCTTGGATTGGATGAAAAATGTATGCTTTTCGATGAAAGGGAAAAGTCGGCTGTGATTCTGAAAAATATTATACTAGAAAGCGGAAACTTCGGTATGGACAAAGATGATAGGAAAACGGAAGGAAAATCTAAAATTATGAGAAAGTTTAATACTATGGGGGCGTTCTGTAATAATGTAGGCTTTTCACTGAGATATGCACCGGCAGAAGGATTTTGGACATTTGCCGGACTGGTTAAAGGACAATTGTGATTATGGAAGAATATTTTTTTAAGGTGGCAGGATTTGTATTCGGAGTGACAGTACCGCGAGGAACAGATATTGAAAAGATGCTTCCTTCTTTCAGGTCGTTTCGATATAGTAAAACGCTGGAAAAGGAGCCATTGTTCATGTTTTATGTACATTACGAAGATCTTTCAGAAAAGCCTGATACTGAGTTCTTGGATGAGTCGCTGAACGATATGGGTAGAGTAAGACTGTACTCATTCAGCGGAGGATATTACATAAGAATCAGTTTCAGAAATGATGAAATGGAGCATTGTGCAATTTCGGATAGCTGTTTCAAGAGAACTGATGCTTATATAAAGAAGGAAGACAGTTATTCCGGTGATGTGGTGAGCTCATTGTTGCGTATGGTATATTCGCAGGCTATCATTCCTCATGGAGGGATTTCTGTTCATGCTTCTTCGGTGATACTTGACGGAAAAGCTTACCTTTTTATGGGAAAAAGCGGAACAGGAAAGAGTACTCATTCGAGGTTGTGGATTAAGTCTTTTCCAGGGTGTCAACTTATGAATGATGACAATCCTACTATACTGATAAGCAATGATATAGTGATGGCAGCAGGAACTCCGTGGAGTGGAAAAACTCCTTGCTACAAAGACGTTATAGCCCCGGTAGGAGGTATTGTTAAGTTAAAACAGGCCAAATTTAATATCTTTTTAACTTGTGACGAGTTTCAGGCTTTTATTAATGTGCTTTCCGGGTGCTCAGTTATAAGAAAAAGTGTAATTTTGCAAAATGATATGCACAGAACTTTGGCCCGTGTGTCTGAACTGGTTACGGTAGGAGTGATGGAATGTCTGCCTGATGAGGAGGCGGCTAATGTATGTAGAAATGGAATAGAAAAAATTAATGATAAATGAATAAGAAAATTTTGTTTTTGGGCTTGATGTCAATATGGCTGTTGGCTTCATGTGCTTCGCGTAAGGATTTTGTATATCTGAATGATATGGAGATGGGCGAGAAGTACCCTATTGATATGAAATATGAGGCTGAAGTTCATTGTGATGACCGTCTCAGTATATCTGTTAGTTGTAAGAATCCTGAATTGGCCATTCCTTTTAATATTCAGGGAGGAAATTTCAGAGTAAATGCGGATGGCAGTGTAAGTCCTTCTGAGGCTACAGTAAACGAGAAGGGATATCGCGTAGATGCAAACGGTGATATTGATTTTCCTATCTTGGGTAAACTCCATGTAGATGGAATGAAGATAAGTGAGGTGAAAAAACTTATAGAGACACGTATCAAGCAGGGGGAATATATTAAGGATCCGTTGGTGGCTGTAGAGTTCTTGAATTTTAAATATACTGTGCTAGGAGCAGTGGGCAGGAACGGTACATTTACCGTTAATGGTGACCGCATAACTATACTGGAAGCTATCGCCAATGCTGGAGATCTTTTACCTAAGGCAAGGATTGACAGGGTAAAGGTGATACGTGAAGTGGGAAATGAAAAGCAGATGTTTGTACACGACCTGAGAAGTACAGACATATTCCAGTCGCCTTGTTTTTATTTGCAGCAGAATGATATAGTGTATGTGGAACCAAAATACCGAAAGAAAGATGCTGAGGACAGAGGATGGCAGATTACAACTATGTTGATATCGCTTGCAAGTCTGGTAACTTCTATTTTGTGGGTAATTAAATAATCTTTTATATAAAAATGCAGAATAATATTCAATCAAATAAAAACGATCAGAACATAAATCTGTTGGATTTGCTTATGTACTTGGCTTCCAAGTGGAAGTGGTTCATTATGTCTGTCCTGATTTTCGGGGGAATAGCTTGGTATAAGTATGCTACCGCACCTTTGGTTTATTTTGGTTCGGCTACAGTCATAATAAAGGATCCTTCAAGCAAGACGACGACAACGGGACTTGACCGTTTTGACAATTTCATAAACAAAGTGAATGTGGCAAACGAGATGCTTCAGTTCAACTCAAAAAGATTGATACGTGAAGTAGTAAGCAGGACACATGCCGATGTTAGTTATAAAATGAAGGACGGCCTTAGAAATGTGGAACTTTATACGAAATCGCCTGTCGCAGTCAGTTTTGCTGATATGTTGCCTGAACAGTATGTGGCATTTACAGTAACATTGCTGAATAAAGATTCGGTGGAGATTACAGATTTTTCGATGGCTGAAAATGGTGAACGTCAGGTTGTGGAACTGAATGATACAATTTCGCTAAATGAAGGAAAAGTTGTGGTAGTTCCTACCAATTATATGACAGAATCATGGATTGGTGTGCCGGTAAAAGTCAGTAAGATGCCTCTTGATGCAGTTGTATCCGTTTACAGAAACAGTATTGCGGTAAAGCAGGAGGAAGAAGAATCTTCTATTCTTACTCTTGCACTTAAGGACAATTCCTCGGAACGTGCAGAGGATATACTGAATATGCTGGTAAACGTATATAATGAGGAAACGATAAGGGATAAGAATCAGGTGGCTGTTAATACAGCTAACTTCATTAATGAACGTCTTATAATTATCGGTCAGGAACTTGGTGATGTGGAGTCCGATCTGGAATCATTCAAACGTGAAAATCAGACACTGGATATTTCTTCATCGGCAAGTATGTATATGGGAGAGTCGCAGAAATATAATTCTTCAGCATTAGAACTTGAAACTCAGCTACGATTGGCGCAATATATAAAGGAATATCTTACTGATCCGAAAAAGGAAGCCGATCTGATACCGTCAAATACCGGAATCAGCGATATGAACATCGAAAATCAGATAGGTATGTATAATGCAGCCAAGTTGAAACGAGACAGACTGATTTCTGACAGTAGTGACAAGAACCCTGTGGTGGAAGAACTGAATTCATCGCTGCGCGCAATGAAACAGAGTATTATCCGTGCGGTCGATAATATGATAGTAAGTATCAACGTGAAGCGCAATGATGCACAGAACCGTGAGATGAGGGTACAGGAACGCTTGTCTGCTATGCCTACAAAAGAAAGACAGATGCTTTCAATAGAGCGTCAGCAGAAAATAAAGGAGTCTCTTTACCTCTTCCTGCTAAACAAACGTGAGGAAAATGCGTTATCGCAGGCTATGGCCGATAATAATGCCAGGGTTATAGACAGTGCAGAGGCTACAAAGTATCCGATATCACCAAACAGAAACAAGATTCTTGCACTTGGTATATTGTTGGGATTGGCTTTACCAACCGTATCATTCCTTGTAATAATGTTTATGGATACGCGTATTCATAGCCGTAAGGATATACTGGGTGCTGTGAGTGTGCCTTTCCTTGGCGAGATTCCTCTTGACAAGAACTATAAATCATCACGTAAAGGTGCGGCCAATGCATATGGATATGGTGATAATGTAGTGACTGAGGCATTCAGGATTTTGCGAACAAACATGTCTTTTATGGCCAAGAAGGACAGACCGTTGCAGGTTATTACATTTACTTCGTTCAATTCCGGTGCTGGTAAATCATTTGTAGCGTTTAATCTTGCAGACAGTCTGGCTTATACCAAGAAGAAAGTGATACTGATAGACCTTGATATACGAAAAGGATCGCTCAGCCACAGAATGCATAAGCATGGGGTAGGTATGACAAACTATCTGGCAGACGAAACCATAGCACTGGATGACATTATACACGATTGTGGTAAAGATTATGATTTCATAAATGCCGGAACTTCAGCACCTAATCCTGCCGAACTTCTTATGGACAGCCGTCTGGATAGTATGATGGAAGAGTTGCGCAAGCGTTATGACTACATAGTAGTGGATAATGTGCCGGTAGGCCTTGTAGCAGATGCCACTATTGCCAATCGTATAGCAGATATTACAATTTTCGTAGTCCGTGCCGGACGACTTGACAAACGTCAGTTGCCTGATATAGAGAAGCTGTATCAGGAGAAAGTCCTTAACAACATGGCTTTGATTCTTAATGGTGCAGACTTGGAACGCCATGGTTACGGATATGGAAGCTATGGTTACGGTTATGGATATGGTTATGGAAATAATAAAAATAAATAAGAGTATAATTTAAAGATTAAAGATATGGAAAAATGAAAGGACAACTTAAAGAAATGAAATTACTAACGGAAAAACTAATTGTTAACTAATAATTGAAAGCGAGGTATAATATGAAGAAAAAACTTTACGAGACTCCACAGACACAGCATGTGGAAGTAGAAATGGAAGAAGGAATTATGAATAAAGCTTCCGTATTTGAACCAGATGGTAAACATGATAAAGGAGTAACCATTCAAAATCATGAATTTGGTGAGACTCACGATTTTACAGATGATAAATGGGATAATATAACACTTTGATTAAAGTTAGATAATTATGAAAAAAGTTTTTTACTCTTTGATAGCTTTAACGCTTATGATAACTGCTGCTGGATGTCAAGATGATACTGTTACTAGTACTATAGATAATCCAGCACAGACTGGAGATGAAATTAGCTTTGGAATGTCGTTACCACAAAATGGCATAGAAACTCGTACTGCTTATGGTACACCAATAGATACTGATAATGACCAAAAACTAGATGCTTTCCCTGTATATTGGGAGAATGGTGATGAAATAGCTATTTATTGCCCACAAGCATCTATGCCGGCTAGTAAGTTGGTAAATTATACTATTGGAGTATCTAATAGTACATCTTCTACAGCAGAAACAGTGACTAAAATTGGTGATGCCGGTTTGCAATGGGGTAGTGAAGATTTGCATAAATTTTATGGATTTTATCCAGTTAAATTTGTAAAGGGTACAGAGTCAACAGGACTTTTTGATTTAACTCTTCCGGTGGAGCAGCGGCCCTTACGTTTTGAGCAAGATGCAGAGGGTAACTATACGGCTGTAAGCAATCCGGAGTTTGCAATCATGTATGCATATCGTGGACAGAAGAAAAGTAAGACACCTGTTGGAACTGATATAGATTTGCAGTTTAAGCCGCTTTCGACTATTCTGGAGATTGAAGTTTCAGCACCTGGAAATATTACGGAGCCTATCACATTGACAAATATCAATGTGGAAGCTGATGGCACTTCTATTGTTGGTGACTTTACAGCTCAAGTTTATCCGGGAAGTGATACTGAGGAGTCTTACGAAAGTACAGTTGTGTGCAAAACTAATATGAGCGGTGTGGTAACAGACAATATTTCAGTACCTTGTTCGTGGATAAATGAGCAAGGAGTACTTGAATATGTGAAGTTGGCGGCTGGTAAGAAGCTTGTAGTTCGTGCATTTTTGATTCCTAATGAAAACGAGATAGATGGTAGTAATATCAAAATTACGGTAGCAACAAGTGGAGGAACGGTACACAAGACTTTGACAACTTCTGATAATTCGTTCAAAATTCTGCCACATAAGGTGAGCCGTGTTACTCTACCTACGTTGCCTACACAATATAATGTTAATTATTGGATGAGTTCGCTTGATCCGGATATTTATCTGACTGAACTTTCTATTCCAGGAAGTAAATTTACCAATACAAGTTCATACCAACCAACCGGAACCGAACAGCAATATAAAGATGGCGTTCGTGCATTTATTTTACATACACAAGCTTCACGTAATTGGGTTGTTGACGGTTTTTTTGAAGGTCATTGGGATTATTCTGTATCGGTTAATAATGCAGGAACATTAAAAGAATCTTTTAAACAGATTGCACAATATTTGGAGAATGCAGAAACAGCATTTGCAAAAGAAGGAAAAGTTTCGAATGAGTTTGCTTTAGTAATGGTTACATATAAAAAAGATGGATTGCTTGAATCGATTCAACAGGAGATTTGGATTAATGGTATTCAAGAAGAGATAAGTGAAATGGCGGATGATCCATCATATCGTATTTATGATAGTGAAGTCACTCCAGAAACAACGATAGAAGATGTTAGAGGTCGTATTATTGTCAAGGCTAATGTGAATTCTGACCATATGGTGACAACAGGTGCTACAGCTCCAATACTTTATTCTTTATGGGAAGGTCCTTATGGACCTGAAACTAGTAAAGGCTCAGGAATTAATTATCAAGATAAGTTTGGGGGTATGCCTTTATATTGGCAGAATTATCAGGCTTATGATGGAAATAGCGCCGGTAATTCAAAGCTAAGATGGTATTATCAGGAAGTGACTACTACAAGTGATTCAGGTAGTGATGCAGAAGCAACTTTCCAGTCGAAAGTGGATGCTATTACAAATCAGTTTAGTATGGGAGTTGACTTGTATAGGAAAGAAAGTCATGATACATGGCTGATGAATGATATTGGTGGTGAAAAAACAGATGTTAGCTCTGGAACGACATCTCACAATAGGGGTAATTATAGTGATGGCATTCAGTATTCTAATGGTATAGAATATACAGCAGCTGAACTTAATCAATTATGCTTGAATGAATTACTAAAACGTGAAGAAAATGCAGGTATGGGATTAATTTTTATGAATTTTGCCAATAGAGGTGAAAAAGGTAAGAAGTTCCAGTCTGACTTGATTTTACAGACTATTATCGACAACAACTTCAAGTTTGCTTTGCGTAAGAAAACTACTTCTGGAGGTGGAGAAGGAACTAAATCTTACAATGCCAGCTACAGCAATGGTGGAAATGCAGTAGGTTGGGATGAATAATCCTCACTGAATATAAAGGTACTTCGCGGTTAGTATTACCGTGAAGTACCTTTTTGAAAAATAGGAAAGAAAACTCAAGAACAATAAATGAAAAACAACTTCATACTTTACGCTATTTTGTCCTGCTGCATGTTAGGATTAGAAGCTTGTAGGGAAGATTCTTTCGTGCAGAACGAAAGCAAGGGAAATGTAACGATTGTCGGTCACATGGGCGGTGATGTACAGACACGCACCTGCGTGGACAATTCTTCACCCGACGGTGTGGCCGGTATATTGTGGTCACCGAAAGATATCATTGGTGTATATGGTGACAAAGGCACAAAGAACGCTATGTTTGAATCTGCCAACACTGGCAATGTGGCCGAGGCTGAATTCAACGGTACGATGGCAGCGGGAGAATATCCCACATATGCCTACTATCCGTACAGCGCAAGCAATGCCGCAGCTGATGTGACCGCTCTGAAAGGTAATTTGAAACTGACACAGACTTTCGACATGACAACAGGCAAGCTGGAAGGTGACTATAAGGTGGGTACACCCACTTTCAAAACCTATGAAGGCAGATACGAGTTCGAGTTCGAACACCTGTTCTCTCTGCTCAAGTTCGACATCAACGCTACAGGAACGGCACTCGAAGGCGATGCACTTGAAAGCATCATTCTGACTTTGCCTGAAGGCAGACGTCTGGGAGGCGAATTCACATTCGATGCCACATCGAAAGCCGTAACATGGACCGACGATGTGACCGGAACCAATGTACTGACAATGAACTGGAGTGACACTCCTGCCCTTGCCAGCGGAAAGAGCTATACAGGCTATATCACCTGTGCACCAGAAATACGCACCGGAGACCAGATAAAGATTACTATCCTGACACAGAAGTTCAAGGCTGAATTTACCTGCACAGCGCTGGTTGATTTTGCCGCGAACACCTGCTACACATTCCCGCTTTCGCTGGAGAACTATGAAGGCGACATGGAGGTAACTAATCGTCCTGTATTTACATCGTTCTCTTTCGAGGCAAAGAATAATGCTGGCAAAATTTTGGACAAGAAACTGGTATTCAATGGCAGTGCTACAAGGCCTGTAGACAGTGCTTCGGAGGAGTTGACTGTTGACGGTGAGACGATAACCGGTTGTATTCCTTATCTATATAACTTCAATCTGAAGCCTACCTTTGCAGTGAACGACGGTACTACTGTTAAGATAGATGGCGTAGAGCAGACAAGTGGTGTAAGTGAAGTTGATTTCAGCAACCCTGTGGTTTACACGCTTTCTAACGGAGAAGAAACAAAAACGTTTACTGTTACTGTCACTAATTCCGGTCTGCCGGTTGTGGTGTTGACACAGAGTGGTGGCGGAAGTGAAAGTTGGGCAGAGGCTGGTATTAACGTACGCTCTAAAGATGCTGATTGGGTGGAAACAGATAAAATGGCGGTATATAACGCTGATGGTTCTGTGGATATGGAAGAGGCATTTTGCGGGATACGTTTGCGCGGAAACTCTACACAAAAATTCCCAAAGAAACCGTTTGCCATGAAACTGGTTAGCAAGGCTTCTGTTTTAGGTATGCCGAAACACAAGCGCTGGGTACTTTTGGCTAACTGGATGGACCGTACTATGTTGCGCAATGCTGTAGCATTTGAAGTAGCTCATCAGACAGAAAATGCATATGCCGATGGACTTGGATGGAATCCTCACGGATATAGTGTGGAAGTTATTATGGACGGACGCCATGTAGGAAATTATTTCTTATGTGAGCAAATCAAGATTGACGGCGACCGTGTAGATATTAAAGACTGTATTGAAGACATCATAGGAGATGGCAATACAAATCCAACGATGGCCGACTGCGGTTATTTGCTTGAATTTGACGACAATTATGATGAAGTGGACAAGTTCCGTACCGGTCGTGGATTGCCGTGTATGTTCAAGGATGAGGTTAGTAAATATAGTTCTGATATTTACAATCAGGTGAAGGCCAGAATAGAAGCCGTAGAATCCAATTTGGAGGCTGGAAACTATGAGGCTGCTTATAACGATCTTGATATAAATTCTGTGATAGACTATTTCTTTGTACAGGAATTGACATTCAACGATGAATACAAGCATCCGAAGAGTGTATACATGCTTATTGACGGTGATGGTAAGCTGACTGCTGGCCCGGTATGGGATTTCGACTGGCAGACATTTATCAATTATGACAAGGTACAGGCCATGAACAGCAAGTATGGCGGTACTTATTCTTGTCGCAATACGAATGAATGGCTGTATGGTGCATCGAAATTGGCTGAAGAGAAGCCATGGTGGCAGGGAGGCGGTTATGATTATGTAAACGACATGCCCTATATGTGGTATCCTCTTCTGTTTAAAGACGCGAATTTCCGTACCAGAGTTCAGGAACGTTGGACTGTTATCTATCCGCAATTGTTGAGTGTAGCAACTAAGATTGATGAGCTTGCCACACAGAATAAAGTGTCAGATCAGTATAATTATGCTATGTGGCCGCTGTCACCATTAAAAGTGTCTGTAGGTTCTGCTTTCAACGGTGATGAGGATATGACTTTTGACGAGGCTATATCTTCTATGAAGAAAGCTTATTCTGAACGTTTGGAATGGATGAACACGAATATCATAGGTGGAAATTTTGTAACTAATGCGAAATGATAGTTAAATTAAAAAGGATACTTAATTTTTGAGAATTATGATAAAGAAAACAATTTTTACCGCAGCCATGGTTTTGGCAGGTGGATGTGCTTTTGCACAGACAGAGCAAAACAACAGTGATTTCACTGAAACTGTGGAATACAGTACAGACAAGTACAAAGTGGAAACCAACCGTTTCTGGAGTAACTGGTTTATCAGCGCGGGTGCAGGAGGACAGGTTTACTTTGGTGACCATGACCGCCAGCGCAAGTTTGGTGAACGTATCTCTCCGGCACTGGATATAGCAGTGGGTAAATGGTTCACTCCAGGTATAGGTGTACGCCTTATGTATTCAGGCCTTTCTGCAAAAGGTGCTACTCAGAACGGTGCATATCAGAGTGGTGGTGCAATAAGCGGAAAACCATGGGATGGATACTGGCTGAACGAACAGAAATTCAAATTCTATAACTTCCACATGGACGCTATGTTCAACCTAATGAACATTATAGGCGGCTACAAGGAAAAACGTGTTTACAGCCTGAGTCCGTATGCCGGTGTTGGTATAGCCAGAGTAACATCTAAACCGAAGAATGCTGAAATAACTGGTCATCTTGGACTTATGAACTCTTTCAGACTTTGTGAGGCTGTTGATCTTAACCTTGACCTGCGCGCTACATTCATCAACGATATGTTCGACGGTGAAGTAGGCGGACGTGGCGGTGAACCTATGCTTACTGCTGCTCTCGGACTTACATATAAGTTCAAACAGCGCGGATGGGACAGAAGCAAGACTATTACACGCAACAACGACGGTGCGCTGAAACGTATGAGTGACCAGATAGATGCACTGAATGCTGAGAATGCACGTCTGCAGCGTGAACTTGCTGATGCAAAGAACAGACCTACAGAAGTTGTCAAGAAATTTACATCAGGCAATCTGTTGACTTTCCGTATTGGCGAAGCTAAACTGTCGAAGGAAGCTCGTGTAAATCTTCAGTTCTTTGCTGAGGCTATCAAGGCAGGCGATCCAGATGCGGTATATACAATTACAGGTTATGCTGATGCCGGAACAGGTAGCAAGAAGACTAACGAACGCTTGAGTAAGAAACGTGCTGAGGCTGTTCGTGACTGTCTGGTTAACGAATTCGGTGTTTCAGAATCGCAGCTTGAAATTGACTACAAGGGTGGTGTGGACAATATGTTCTATGATGATCCTCGCTTGAGTCGTGCAGTAATCACTCGCAGCAAGTAAATACAACTTTTTTATCTGATAAATCCAATCCCTCTGTGCAAGTGATTGTGCAGGGGGATTTTTATGTGCGTATATTTCACTTTGTACTTCTCTCTGTTTGCACTATCTTTAGATAAGATAGGCTTCACCTTGGAATTAAAAGTTGAAAACTTTGTTTTCACTTTGTACTTCTCTCGGTTTGCACTATCTTTGTGACATTCGCATGCACTGCATTTTTAATTATTAATTTTTAATTATTAATTGATTTACATGAAATACCCCATAGGAATACAGAGCTTTGACCGTATTATAAATGACGGATTTGTTTATGTAGATAAGACTGATTTGGTTTACAGTCTGGTGACGGAAGGCTCAATTTACTTCCTTAGCCGCCCTCGCCGTTTCGGCAAGAGTCTTCTTGTGTCAACACTTAAAAACTATTTTCTCGGTAGAAAGGAACTTTTCAGGGGGTTGAAGATTGATGCGCTGGAAAAGGACTGGAATGTGTATCCTGTGTTTCATATGGATTTCAATGGAGGTGAATATACACGTAAAGGTGCATTGAGAAGTGCTATTCTAAGTTATATTACTGCCTGGGAAAGATTGTATGGAATAGAAGGTGGTGACGAAGAACTTAACCTTGGCTTCAGATTCAAGAAGATAATCGAGACTGCTTATAATAAAAGCGGAATGCGTGCGGTGGTACTTATTGACGAATATGACAAGCCAATACTTGATGTTCTGGACTATGACAAGGATTTGGAGGAAGAACACCGCAATATCCTGAAAGGATTCTATTCCACATTCAAAGGGGCTGATGAGTATCTACAGTTTGTATTTCTTACAGGTGTAACAAAATTTTCGCAAGTCAGTGTGTTCAGCGGTTTCAACCAGCCTAAGGATATAAGCATGCACGCTAAGTATGAGACGCTTTGCGGTATATCGCAGGAGGAATTGGAAAGTTATTTCAAGAAGCCTGTAGGGCAGATGGCGGAAGTTTACGGATGTTCTTTAGATGAAATGATGAATAAGTTGAAGGCGCAGTATGACGGTTATCATTTCAGCGACAGAATGACGGATGTGTATAATCCTTTCAGCTTGCTTAATGCGTTTGATTCCGGGAGAATTTATGATTATTGGTTCAAGAGCGGTACTCCGACATATCTGGTTCGCCTGTTGTCGCATTCAAACGAAAATATGAACGAGATAACAGGCAAGTTCTATTCTCCTGAGGAATTTATTGATTACAAGGCGTGTGTGGAACAACCACTGCCTATGATATATCAGAGCGGCTATCTAACTATAAAGGAATTTGATTTGAGGCGTAATAAGTTTTTGTTGGATTACCCTAACTGTGAGGTGAAAAAGGGATTCCTGTCAGTAATAGCTTCAAGTTATTTCAATACAAGAGAGAGTGTGAATTCATGGATTGACAATGCGGTAGATCAGTTGAATGAAGGCAGGATAGACGACTTTCTTACAGGTATGACTTCTTTCCTTGCAAGTATCCCATACACAATGCGCCGTAAAGAGAACGAGCGTGAGAAGGAAAGATATTTCCACTATACTTTCTATTTGATACTGCGACTTATCAGTGTCTATACTGTCTATACGGAGAAGGTACAGAGTTACGGTCGTGTGGACTGCATAGTGGAAACATCGGATTATGTTTTTATCTTTGAATTCAAACTTGACGGTACTGCAGAGGAGGCGGTTCGACAGATAGAAGAAAAAGGTTATGCTTGTGAATATGAATCTGACAGCCGCAAACTATATAAGGTAGGAGCCGTATTCTCGTCTGAAACGGGAACGATAGAGGAATGGATGGTTGGATGACTGTGAGTTTTGTAGTTTTTGTCTATATTTGCAGCCTGAAAATTATATCGAATTATCTATAATATCATAAGATGACTAATTATCTGGATGAACTGAATGAAAGCCAGCGTGCCGCTGTGCTTTATAACGACGGACCTTCGCTGGTAATAGCCGGGGCTGGCTCCGGAAAGACGAGGGTGCTTACATATAAGATAGCTTATCTGCTGGACAATGGTTATGAGCCGTGGTCTATACTGGCACTGACTTTTACCAATAAGGCGGCGCGCGAGATGAAGGAACGTATATCACGTGCTGTAGGTATGGAAAAGGCAAAATATTTATGGATGGGCACTTTTCATTCCATTTTTGCACGGATATTGCGGACTGAGGGTGCGGCGTTGGGATATACATCGAATTTTACTATATATGATTCATCCGATTCAAAGAGTCTTATAAAATCTATCCTTAAGGAACTTAACCTGGATGAAAAGGTGTATAAGCCGGGAGTGGTGCAGGCGAGGATAAGTAATGCAAAAAATCATTTGGTTTCGCCGGAGGCTTATGCGGCAAGCGGAGAGTTCTACAGAGCTGATTCCGAGGCGAAAATTCCTGCAATGAGGGATATATATGTAAGGTATTGCGAAAGATGCCGACAGAGTGATGCCATGGATTTTGACGACCTTCTGGTAAATACTTATCTTTTATTCAAGAATCATACCGACATTTGTGATAAATATGCCGAAAGGTTCCGGTATGTATTGGTGGATGAGTATCAGGATACTAACTTTGCACAGCACAGCATAGTCTTGCAATTGACAAGCAAGCATCAGCGTGTATGTGTGGTGGGTGACGATGCACAGAGTATATATTCTTTCCGTGGCGCGAATATAGACAATATATTGAAGTTCACAAGGCTGTATAATGATGCCCGCCTCTTCAAGCTTGAACAGAACTACCGTTCTACACAATTGATTGTGAAAGCGGCCAATAGCCTTATAGAGAAGAACCGTGAACAGATAAGGAAAGAGGTTTTCTCGGAAAATCAGGTGGGGGAACCTATAACCGTGACGAGCGCATACAGCGATGTAGAGGAAGGAGAGATTGTAGCGAACAAGATTACTTCCATGCACGTGAAGGATGGTTGTCCTTACAGTGATTTTGCTATTTTGTATCGCACAAATGCACAGAGCCGTATATTTGAGGAGGCACTGAGAAAGCGTGCTGTGGCGTACAGGATATACGGTGGTTTGTCGTTCTATCAACGTAAGGAGATTAAGGATGTGATAGCATATTTCCGTCTGGCAGTAAACCCGCATGACGGGGAGGCTCTGAAAAGAGTCATAAACTATCCTGCCAGAGGGATAGGAGATACTACTCTGAATAAGATTATTGCTACAGCGGCACAGGAAGGGGTGAGTCTTTGGACTGTCATTTCGTCTCCTCTTGATTACGGACTGAATATAAATAAAGGTACTCATGCCAAACTGCAGGGCTTCAGGGATATCATAGCGGATTTTGTAAGTAAGGTTGATACATATAATGCCTATGATCTTGGAAAGGAGATTGTTGGAGCGTCAGGTATTATGGCTGATATAATACAGGACACTTCGCCCGAAGGTTTGAGCAGACGTGAGAATATAGACGAACTGGTGAACGGTATGTACGATTTTTGTGACATACGCCGTCAGGAAGGTAATGAAAGGATGTTTCTGACTGATTATCTTTCGGAAGTTTCATTGCTTACCGACCAGGATGGAGAAAAGGACGACAGTGTCCCGAAAGTAACTTTGATGACTATCCATTCGGCCAAGGGACTTGAATTCAGAAATGTCTTTATCGTAGGAATGGAGGAAAACCTGTTCCCGGGACCTATGTCTTCAGATTCTCCCAGGGCTTTGGAAGAAGAAAGAAGATTGTTCTATGTGGCCATAACCCGTGCCGAGGAGAACTGTTTCATTTCGTATGCAAAGAACAGGTATAAATATGGTAAGCCGGAGTTCTGTAATCCGAGCCGCTTCCTCAAGGACATAAACCCTGATTTTCTGAAGATGCCTGCTGATAGTGGGTTTACTCCCGTACGTAATGAAGGATATACAAAACGTAACTATGAGCGTGGCTATGAAAGGAATGAAACTTACAGGAGTAGCGGACCTTCGATGTTCGATGGTGGTGAGATGCCTCAGGAACCGGTGAGATTTGTCAAACCTGTGCCTCCGAGAAATCTTAAAAGGATTGTTCCGGTGTCACAAAATCCGGCGGTAAGCCGTAGTGCTGAGCCGGGTAAAGCTGATACGCACGGTGTGGAAGTTGGTCGTCTGATAGAACATGAACGTTTCGGAAGGGGAGAGGTTGTGCGGCTGGAAGGCAGCGGCGACAACTGTAAGGCGACTGTAAGATTTGAAAATGCCGGCGACAAGCAACTGTTATTGAAATTTGCACGTTTTAAAATTATTGGATAATTAAGATTATGGATTTGACTAAGGTGCCTTCTCCATGTTATGTAATGGAGGAAGATCTGCTCAGGAAAAATCTGAGCCTGATAAAAAGTGTGGCCGACAAGGCTGGGGTGGAGATTATTTTAGCTTTCAAGGCATTTGCCATGTGGAAATCATTTCCCATATTCCGCGAATATATAAATTATACTACGGCAAGTTCGGAGTATGAGGCACGCCTGGCATTCGAAGAGTTCGGAAGTAAGGCTCATTCTTATTCGCCGGCATATACTGAGGAAAATTTTCCTGCATTTCTGAAATACAGCAGTCATATAACATTTAACTCGCTTTCTCAATTCAACCGCTTTTATCCTATGGCTAAAGCCTCGGCTGAAGACGTTTCATTGGGAATACGTGTAAATCCTGAATATTCTGAGGTGGAAGTGGAATTATATAATCCGTGTGCTCCGGGTACACGTTTTGGTGTGACTGCAGATATGCTTCCGGAAACGTTGCCGGAGGGAATTGAAGGATTTCATTGTCACTGTCATTGCGAGTCCAGTTCGTATGAACTTGAAAGGACATTAAAGCATATCGAGAAGAAGTTCTCACGTTGGTTCCCTCAGCTGAAATGGCTTAATTTGGGAGGAGGACACCTGATGACTCGCAAGGATTATGATGTAAATCATCTGATAGGCCTGCTTCAGGGACTTAGACAGTGCTATCCTAACCTTCAGATAATACTTGAACCGGGATCTGCGTTTACGTGGCAGACAGGGCCTCTCTTGGCTTCGGTTGTTGATGTGGTTGAAAGTAAGGGAATACGCACAGCAATACTTGATGTAAGTTTCACATGTCATATGCCGGACTGTCTGGAAATGCCATATCAGCCGGCTGTTCGCGGAGCTGAGTCGCTTCCTGCTGATGCGGTGAAAATATCTTCGCCGGAAGACCATGTTTACAGATTGGGCGGCAACAGTTGTCTGAGCGGTGACTATATGGGCAGCTGGAAATTTGATCATGAATTGTGCGTAGGAGAAAGAATAGTGTTTGAAGATATGATACATTACACAATGGTTAAGACAAATATGTTCAACGGTATTCATCATCCTTCGATAGCTATACTTCATTCTGACGGGGAATTGGAAGTTTATAAGACTTTCCGTTACGAAGATTATAGAGACAGAATGTGCTGATTTAGGCGGTTTGCGGTGAAACTCATAATTTCATTGCAAACCGTTCTTTTTTTACATGTATTGATACTCAATAACTTGTAACTTTTCGAGAAAAAAATAATAAAAAAAGTGTTCAATTGTTTTGGTGGTTTCAAAAAAAGCTATACCTTTGCACTCGCAATCGGGAAAACAACTAACGGTTGAAAAAAACAATGCGGAAATAGCTCAGTTGGTAGAGCATAACCTTGCCAAGGTTAGGGTCGCGA
>OGCN01001330.1_pt1 | contig 33505 bp, 26 predicted proteins | sample 1570181 | NCBI WGS metagenome assembly OGCN01 (sample SAMEA4370584, study PRJEB24528) | human gut metagenome | reverse complement strand
TTAGGGCTCATTGGGGACTTGCACCCGTTAGCTAATACTCATGCCGAGCGTACTACCAAAAAGGAGGAGTAATCTATAATGATTATCCTCCTTTTTTCGTTTTTATATCGTATCTTTGGACAAGATAGGACTCACCCCTGAATTAAAAGCCGAAAACTATGTTTTCGCTTTGTACTTCTATCGTTTTGCACTATCTTTGCCACGATATGAGAAAGATACTTATTACAGCTATATTAATATTAGTGTGCGTCAATACATTCGCACAAAATATGATGCAAAGCCAATACGGCTCATCTGCTTCAGGACTCAGCAGCGACCGTTATGACAGAAACGGAAATCCTATAGACACAACTGCCGTGGTTGATGCAAGTACCGTGCCCATAGGTTTGAGTTCATGGACCATAGACGAACGTTTCGGGACAAAAACTGCAATACCGGTTGACACTCTCCAATTCGGATTTCAAAACACAAACGACAATGGCGGACCGACAGGACATTATACTTATCTTGGTAATCTTGGCTCGCCACGCATATCACATGTTTTCTTCGAAAGGGCAGAAACCACACAGGAATTTTTCACTGACCCTTATGATTTTGCTCTTGTAACACCGGGAAAAGTCAAATATACAAACACAAAATCTCCGTTCACTAATCTTACTTATTACAAACACGGAGCAGGAAGACGTGCCGAAGAAAGATTTAAAGCCTACTTTGCCGTTAATGCCAACAAAAGGCTTGGTTTCGGTTTCGACATAGACTACATATATGGCAGAGGTAAATATATGAACCAGTCAACAGCACAGTTCAACGGTAACCTGTTTGCATATTATCATGGCGATAAATACGAAATGCACTTCAATTTTATAAACGACAACATAAGAGTTACCGAAAACGGAGGTATAGCAGACGACCGATACGTGACAGCACCTATAGAAATGGCAGACGGTGGAAGAGTGTATAAATCGTATGAAATACAGACTAACCTCGAAGATATCTGGAACAAGAATACAGGATACCACGCGTTCCTGACACACAGATATAATCTGGGATTTTATAAAGATGAAAGTACCGAGAACGATACCATAGCAAAAGAAGTATTTATTCCGGTAACAAGCTTCATACACACCGTAAAGGTGGATATGAACACACGACAGTATATCTCATACAACGATGAGCAAAACAGGAAATATTTCGAAAACCACTATCTTGGAACCGACTCCACTGACGTGACAAAATACATGTCTGTCAAGAATACGGTTGGAATATCACTTAGAGAAGGGTTCAACAAATGGGCAAAAGCCGGACTGACAGCCTTTTTGAGTTTCGAACACAGGAGATTCTCAATGACAGACAGTATAGAAGGTACTCCTGGACAATATATGAGAGACTACAAGGAGAATGTATTGTCAGTGGGCGGACAATTGACAAAGGCACAAGGAAAAACTTTACACTATGATGTATTGGGTGAAGTTGCGATATTGGGTGAAGATATAGGACAATTCAATATAGAAGGAAGAGGAGACTTGAACTTCCGTCTGTTCAACGACACTGTAAGGCTGGATGTAAACGCATATATAAAGAACCTGAATCCGGCATTCTATTACAGACATTTCCATTCGAAACACTACTGGTGGGACAATGACCTGTCAATGATAACACGCACAAAGATAGAGGGAAGACTAAGTATAGACCGCTGGCGTACGCAACTGCAGGCAGGCGTGGAAAACATCACTAACTATACGTATCTGGACAATGTCTCAGTAGGATACACAGATGCCAACGATGCCAATATAAAGACGTATAAGAACAATGTTACTGTAAGGCAGAACCCAGGAAGCATACAGGTGTTCAGCGCCAAACTAAGGCAAGATTTCAAATTTGGCATCTTACATCTTGACAATGAGATTGTGTATCAGAAAAGCAGTAACAACAGTGTTCTTCCACTGCCGGATCTTGTGCTTTATCACAATCTCTACATCAGAGCAGGACTGGCCAAAAAAGTTCTTACAGTGGAATTGGGAGCAGACGTAAGATATTTTACACAATACTATGCACCTGACTATGCACCGGCAATAGGACAGTTCTATCTGCAGAATCCGGAAACAAAATATAAGCTTGGAGGTTATCCACTGGTAAACGGATACATAAATTTACATCTGAAACGTACTCGCTTTTTCCTGATGATGTATAACCTGATGCAAGGAACAGGCGAAAGAAGTTATTTCTTTGCTCCACATTATCCGTTAAACCCAAGAGGACTAAAGATAGGCATCTCATGGAACTTCTTTGATTGACTATATAAAATCAGCTGAGTATATGGCAAAAAAGATTCTGAAATATATAATATCCATAATAGTCGTATCGACTGTTATAATACTATTGTTCTCCAGAAAGAATCCTGAGGAAAAGTTCTATCCCAGAGATTATCATGGGATTATAGAGTCGGGAGTCATAAAAGCTGTAACAGAATACAATGCCCTAAGTTATTATATATTCAAGGGAGAAACCTACGGGTTTGATTATGAAGTATTAAGTGCTTTTGCAAAAGAAAAAGGCATAAAACTTGAAATGACACCCGAAATGAGTTTTGAGAAAAGAATCAAAGGTGTCATAGAAGGAAGATACGATATGATTGCACTGGGAACTGCAACTACCTCACAACTGAAAGACAGTATCTTATTTACAAATCCATTCGCCATCGGGAAACAGATACTTATTCAAAGAAACGACGAAGACAATCGCATTGACAGCCCTCTAGGACTTGCCGGCAAGACCATACATATAATAAAGGACTCGCCTGCACTGATGAGAATCAATAATCTGATGGACGAGATAGGCGATTCGATATACATAGAAGAAATAACCGACTATGGGCCAGAACAACTTCTGGCAATGGTATCGGCAGGAGATATTGATTATGCCGTATGCGATGAAAGAACCGCAAAAATGTACATGAGAAGATTCAAAAATCTTGATCTGAATACTAACATAAGCTTTAATCAGTTCTACTCATGGGGAGTTAACAGAAATGCTCCAATACTGCTTGACAGTATAAACAGCTGGCTGGAGAGATATATCAAGACCAAGGAATACAAAGATTTATATAACGAATACTTTAAGCGAAATTATTAGTCTGTTATGATGAATTTTGATAAGGTAAATTGGGGTTTCATAGGATGCGGAGAAGTGACAGAAAAGAAAAGTGGTCCCGCATTCAATATGGTGGAAGGATCCAGAGTAGTTGCCGTAATGAGCCGCGATGAAGAAAAAGTAAAATCATACGCTCAAAGACACAACATACCTAAATGGTACACTGATGCGCAGGAGCTGATAGGTGATGAAGAAGTAAATGCCATATATATAGCAACACCTCCATCCTCGCATGCCACATTTGCCATCATGGCAATGAAAGCAGGAAAGCCTGTGTATATAGAAAAACCTATGGCGGCATCATACGAAGATTGTGCCAGAATAAACAGAATATCAAAAGAGACAGGAATTCCTTGTTTTGTGGCTTACTACAGGCGGTATCTGCCGTATTTCCAAAAAGTGAAGGAACTTGTAACGTCCGGAGAAATAGGAAACGTAATAAATGTTCAAATAAGGTTTGCACAACCTCCAAGAGCCCTGGACTATAACAGCAAGAACCTTCCGTGGCGCGTGCAGCCAGTCATTGCTGGAGGAGGATATTTCTACGATCTGGCGCCTCATCAGCTGGACTTGCTGCAAGATATGTTCGGATGCATACTCGAAGCTGAAGGATACAAGAACAATCGTGGCGGTTTATACGAAGCTGAAGACACCATAAGCGCATGCTTTAAATTCGATTCGGGTCTCCCCGGTTCCGGCTCATGGTGTTTTGTTGCTCATGAATCTGCAAAAGAAGACAGAATTGAAATAATAGGAGACAAAGGCATGATATGTTTTTCAGTGTTCACTTACGACCCTATAGCTTTACATACGGAAAGAGGACGCGAAGAAATACTTCCACCCAATCCTCCGCATGTGCAGCTACCACTGATAAAGGCCGTAGTGGAACATCTGCAAGGAAAAGCAATCTGTACCTGCGATGGCATCAGCGCCACTCCTACCAACTGGGCTATGGACCGCATACTGAATAAACTTTAATAAAATGTCGGCACGCATTCTTTTAGTTTCAGCAACAATACTGTTCCTCCTCATTCCATGTTTACTGAAAGCAAAGAATGAGGAAAAAGAATGTGTGCAGACTGCTATAAGCGATTCGCTGAATTGTTTGTCTGATTTAAAATACGACAATCAAACAAGTCCGTTCAAAAAGTTTTTCAATAGAAGCGTTGAATGGTTTAACGCAACGGACACGAATTATATACAGCCCAATAAATACAACCTGACCATGATGCTTGAACAAAGTACATGGTTTGAACATTATCGCTTGAGCGGAACAGGCGAAAACGGTAATCAATTACTGGGTTTCGCACCAAAAGTAAACACAAAGCTTGGAGTCTATTTCGGATGGAGATGGATTTTCCTGGGCTACTCGTTCGATCTGGCCAGCTTATTCAAGAAAGAGAGGGAAAAGCCAAGAACAGAAATGGTTTTCAACCTTTACAGTGCTAAATTCGGTGTGGATCTGTATTACCGAAAAACAGGAAGCAATTTCAGAATAACCACCTGCAAAAACTTTGATAATGCCGAAAAATATATAGGCACAAATTTCAACGGCTTCAACAGCAAGATTAAAGGACTTAATGCCTACTATATATTCAATAGCGAAAAATATTCATATCCGGCAGCATACAGCCAGTCAACAAACCAAAAGAAAAGCTGCGGATCGCTAATGGCAGGCTTTGCCTTCTCGCAGCATGACATTACTTTCGACCAAAGCAAACTACCACAGGAAATCAAGGATCAGATACGTCCTTCATTAAACTTCAAAAAGCTTGCATATACAGACTTTAATTTAAGCCTCGGATACGGCTACAACTGGGTCTTTGCCAAAAACTGTCTTCTCAATGTTTCATTACTTCCTGCCATCGGATATAAAAAAGCGAGAATAAACGACACACCCACCACTCCGAATTCAGACTGGACCCAATGGGTGAAGGATATAAACTTCGACCTAATAACCAGAGCCGGAATAACTTGGAACAATAGCAAATATTATGTAGGTGCCACACTAATATTGCACACATACGACTATAGAAAAGAAAACTTCTCGATGACAAATTCCTTCGGAAGCCTGAAGATTTATGCCGGATTCAATTTCTGGAAAAGAAAACAGTATCGTCGTTCGGAATAAGGCATAAAGACTATAGGTCATTATATTGAATTTTCGAACAACTTTTATTACTTTTGCAACCGATTATACAATTCGGAAAAACAAATAATAATTAGATATAAATCATGGAATTAGCAAGTAAGTACAATCCCGCAGATGTGGAAGGGAAATGGTACCAGTATTGGCTGGACAACAAACTTTTCAGTTCTAAACCGGACGGACGCGAACCATACACCGTCGTAATCCCGCCACCAAACGTGACCGGAGTGCTCCACATGGGACACATGCTTAACAATACTATACAGGACATCCTGGTACGTCGTGCCCGCATGATGGGCAAGAACGCATGCTGGGTTCCGGGTACAGACCACGCATCTATCGCTACAGAAGCCAAGGTGGTAAACAAACTGGCTCAACAGGGAATAAAGAAAACCGACCTCACCAGAGAGGAATTCCTGAAACATGCTTGGGAATGGACTCACGAACACGGAGGCATAATCCTGAAACAGTTGCGTAAACTTGGCGCTTCATGCGACTGGGACCGCACAGCTTTCACTATGGACGAAGAAAGAAGCAAGAGTGTGATAAAGGTATTTGTTGATCTTTACAACAAAGGACTGATTTACCGCGGTGTACGTATGGTGAACTGGGACCCTAAAGCCCTGACAGCTCTTTCTGACGAAGAAGTAATCTACAAGGAAGAACACAGCAAGCTCTACTACCTGAGATATAAGGTTGAAGGCGATGCTGAAGGACGTTACGCCGTAGTTGCCACTACACGTCCGGAAACTATCATGGGTGATACTGCAATGTGTATAAATCCTAACGACCCTAAAAACGAATGGCTGAAGGGTAAGAAAGTGATTGTTCCGTTGGTGAACAGAGTAATCCCTGTTATCGAAGATGACTACGTTGATATCGAATTCGGTACAGGATGCTTGAAAGTTACTCCTGCACACGACGTAAACGACTATATGCTGGGTGAAAAATATAACCTCCAGTCAATAGATATTTTCAATGACAACGGTACTATCAGCGAAGCTGCCGGAATGTATGTAGGTATGGACCGTTTCGACGTTCGCGAACAGATAGAAAAAGATCTTGCAGCAGCAGGCCTTCTTGAAAAAGTTGAAGCTTACAACAACAAGGTCGGTTTCTCTGAACGTACAAACGTTGCCATCGAACCTAAGCTGTCAATGCAGTGGTTCCTCAAGATGAAACACTTTGCAGACATGGCGTTGCCACCTGTAATGAACGATGAACTGAAATTCTATCCTGCAAAATACAAGAACACATACAAGTACTGGATGGAGAACATCAAGGACTGGTGTATAAGCCGTCAGTTGTGGTGGGGACACAGAATTCCTGCTTACTTCTTGCCTCAGGGCGGATTCGTAGTGGCAGAAACAGCTGAAGAAGCTTTGAAACTTGCCATCGAGAAAACAGGCAACAAGGACATGAAGATTGAAGACCTCCGTCAGGATGAAGACTGTCTGGACACATGGTTCTCTTCATGGTTGTGGCCTATCTCTCTGTTCGACGGAATCAACAATCCGGGCAACGAGGAAATAAAATACTACTACCCTACTGCCGATCTTGTAACAGGACCGGACATCATCTTCTTCTGGGTAGCACGTATGATTATGGCAGGATATGAATATATGGGCGATATGCCTTTCAAGAACGTATATTTCACAGGTATCGTACGCGATAAAATAGGCCGTAAGATGTCCAAGTCACTTGGTAACTCGCCTGACCCGCTTGAACTGATTGATAAATATGGTGCCGACGGTGTACGTATGGGTATGATGCTTGCTGCTCCTGCAGGAAACGATATCCTGTTTGACGATGCTCTCTGCGAACAGGGACGTAACTTCAACAACAAGATATGGAACGCATTCCGCCTGGTTAAGGGATGGAACGTAGAAGGAAACGAACAGCCTGAATACGCACGCCTGGCTACTGAATGGTTCGAGGCTATGCTTGCAAAGACTACAGCTGAAGTAAACGACCTGTTCGGCAAATACCGTCTGAGCGAGGCTCTTATGGTAGTTTACAAACTGTTCTGGGACGAATTCTCAAGCTGGTATCTTGAAATGGTGAAACCTGCATACGGACAGCCTATTGACAGCGTGACTTACGAAAAGACTTTGAGTTTCTTCGACACACTGCTCAAGCTTCTGCATCCGTTCATGCCATTCATCACTGAAGAGTTGTGGCAGCACATCTATGACCGCAAGGATGGTGAAAGCATCATGACTCAGACTCTTAATATGACAGAGACTTACGATGAAACTATCATAAACAAATTTGAAGCTGTAAAAGAAGTTATCGGTGGCATCCGTACTATCAGACTTCAGAAGAACATTGCTCAGAAAGAGGCTCTGAACCTTGAAGTGGTTGGAGAAAGCCCTGTAGCAGACTTCAATGCTGTGATAGAGAAGTTGTGTAATCTGTCTGAAATAGCACAGGTAGATGCAAAGGCAGAAGGTGCAGCCTCGTTCATGGTTGGTACAACTGAATATGCAGTCCCTCTGGGCAACCTTATCAACGTGGAAGAAGAGCTGAAGAAACTTGAAGCAGACCTGAAATATCAGGAAGGATTCCTCATGAGTGTAATGAAGAAGCTAAGCAACGAGAAGTTTGTAAGCAAGGCTCCGGCTAACGTTATTGAAATGGAGCGCAAGAAACAGGCTGATGCAGAAACCAAGATTGCAGCTTTAAAAGAAAGCATAGCGGCACTTAAGAAATAACAAATAAATTACGTGCATGGCAATAATTAGTCCCTATCCGGTATGATTCGTTCTGATTCACTCTGGATTGGGACTAATAATATATTATAACGGAGCAAAACATTCCAAATACATACGGATAAAAGATAAACATACATAGTTAAATACTGAACTCTGATGAAATATAAAATAACAACATATATTTTAATATTCATGTTATTTACTTTAATATCATGCAGAAAAAACTATACATATGATAAAGTATTTGACAGCAACATATCCTATGTAGAAAATGCTCCCCATATATACTTATCAAACAATCCTATCACAATCCCAATTCATATTAATGACAAGAAAGAAGCTACAGAATTTTTATTGTATGCGTTAGCGCAGAATTATATCAATGAAGATTGTTTACCATCAAAAAAACTTATACTTAAAAGTATTGGTATATTCAGACAAGAGCACCTGGCTCAACAAGAGCTTGAGGCCTTATACCTTCTTTCAGAAATATGCAAAAGCCAAAATGACATTGACAGTGTAACAACTGTTATACAGGATGCTATCCATACAGCAAGACGCATTGATGATAAAACTTGGCTTTTCTATTTACATTATCATCTAAGTAAACTGTATCTAAGTGAATTAAATTCACATATGTTCGCAAAACATCAAACACTTGCCAACAAATACATACAGGAGATTGATCCGTGTGACTTAAGCCTTTCGACAAAGATTCTAATTGCGGAAAATTTCATTAATCTACAGCAATACCGGAAATGCTATGAGAAACTACTTGAAATAGAATCTGTTATAAGCCTACAAAATGCTTTTTACAATAAGGTAAAAAGGTTACAAGGTATCGCCCTTTACAAAATGCAAGAATGGGATTCTTCTATCAGAATAATGGAAGGATTAACAAATAACGAAAATTCTAATAAGAATAAATTTACTTGCCATTCAATTTTATCTTATTGTTATTATCATAAACAAGATTTCAATAACGCGAAAAAGCATAAGGATTTGGCAATCAAATATGATATTTATAATATCAATAATTTTGAGAAAATAGAATTTTATGACTTTTGTGCAAGATTAGCAGAAATCGAGCATAATAAAGAAGAGCAACTGAAATGGCTAATTCTTTTAGATGACCAACATAAAGATATAATAGAAAATATCAATAGTCAATCTTTAGACAAGGCTATACAATCTTATACTTCCAGACTTGAGAAAAAACTGTTTAGAGAAAAACTTAAAACATACAGATTTATAGTTTGGGGACTACTTATATCTTTGTTCATTGGGTTTATCATACATATCAAGAAAAAGAAAAAACAGCTACTTCAAATTTTTGCCTTACAGCAACAAATTGATTCGCTGGAACAGTTACGTAATATCAAGGATGAAGTAAGAAACTTTATCTTCCGCGACTTTGAGATTGCAAAAAAGATTGCCATGCTTAGGGCAACTCAACAAGTACAAAGTGCAAAATTCTTAAAAGACCTAGAGAAATACCATATAACTAAAAACAATGATTTACTTGATACGCATTGGGAACAGTTCTATAAACACATAAACATATCTTTTGATGGTTTCTATTCTAAATTGAGAAATGAATACCCAACCCTGAATGAAAAGGAACTTCAACTCTGTTGCATGCTTATTTCTAATTTCAAGACCGAGGAAATAGCAGCCATATGGATGAACAGTATCTTCTCTGTACACAAGTATAAGACCAATGTAAGAAAAAAAATAAATGCTCCGGAAGGGGCTGATATTATCGCTTTTCTAAAAGAAAAATTATAGTTACAATTGATAAAACACATTTTACAAGGTTTTTATTTATATAATGCCTGTATTTCAATAATTTACAATCTAGATTTACAATAATATATATTAGTCCTACAAACAAGTATTCCTCATATTATGCATACCTTTGCAATGTGGCCACAAAAGAAAAGTATTTAACATCATTAGATTTTTGTGTATTAAAAGTATGAGAAAAATTTGTTTACTTATAAGCTTTATTAGCATGGTTTCTGTTCTAACATCTTCATGCCAAAAAGAAGATTCATTAAATAACAATCAAATTTACGAAGATGTATTAGTCATTAATGATTTGGAAAAGGATTACCCGGAACTGCTTGATTTTTTAGACAAAAAACAAAGCAGAGCAGCACATCCTAAAGATAGTAATTACATAGACAATGGATATTATTCCTTTTCATACAACAATAAAAAATACGAATGTAATTACTATATACTAAAAGATTCAACTGTGTTTTTTTACAATACAGATGTAAAAAATTTATTTGATAAATTAAAGAGTAATCCTAACCTATCTATATTTATAGATAATGAGAATCTAATATTCTATGATTCACAAGAAGATTTCACAAAAGAAATCAAAAAGTCACAGAGAATCCAGTCCACATATGGGATATGGGATGATCAAGTTGATATATTAAAGGATGCTAAAATATCAATCTATAGACATAAAAATTTCCGTGGAAGAAATAATACATACAGCATCTCTGAAAATACCACAGATGTTACAGACAATGATTTAAATAGCAGTGGACTAGACAAAAGAGTGTCTTCTTTGAAATTTTCCAGTACTTATGTTAAAGGAACTTTAACTCCCAGATATAGAAAAGGATGTCATGTAACTTTATATTCTGAGAAAAACTGTAAAGGATTTAATCACATTATAAAGATTGACAGCAAAAAACCTAATGGTCAAATAAAAAATCTGAAAGATGTGATGCCTTTCGGACCTTATTTAAATCAAAATTGGAACGATAGAGTAAGAAGCCTTTCTATAAAAGTAGATTATTAATGAGAAATTATTTTTTTATTATCAGTCTTTTCTCTTGTGTTTTACAGGGTTGTAACAAAGGCATAACTTACGCCGATCAAAAAGAGAATGAAAAAAACGACATCCAATCTTGGATAGTAAAACATGATTATAAGATAATAAGCGAAGAACAATTCTATAAACAAGATTCTCTGACTAACGAAAATGAGTTTGTACTGTTAAAAGAGAGTGGAGTTTATATGAACATTATCCAGAGAGGAAAAGGCAAGAGAATATTAGACGATGGAAGATATACAATTATATCCAGATACCTTGAAATCGCATTATCCGGCATAGAGAACTTTTTCGTTACAGGCGATACTCTATCAGGAAATATGAAATTAAGGAATTATCCTGTTTTCGGTCCTGAAAATTGGGGTTTACCTCAATATATGGCACAACCGGACAACTATATCTTAACTATAGACAAAAATAATTATAAAGCGTCTTTCAAAGAAAATTCCATGATGGCTTATGTATATAAAACAGCGTCTGTTCCATCAGGTTGGCTTATACCTTTAAGGTTTTTAAAACCAGCAAGCTCAATTCCGACATTACCGTCGGAAGATATAGCCAGAGTTAAGCTGATAGTTCCACATAGTCAAGGCAGTGCACAAGCGATGAAATATGTTTATCCTTGTCTTTATGAGATAACATATCAAACATGGTAATAAAAACTAACTAAGAGCAAGAAGTCACATTTATATTCTTGCTCTTAGTTTTTATAGACACTCATATATTATCTATCTGATATGATGCAATTTAACCACCTCGCCCAGCTCAGGAATCATGATATCCATATTCCTTTTTCTGGCCTCTGCTGCAAATACATGAGGCGGATCAAATAAAGGTTCATCTGAAAGGTCGAAAGTGCCATAATGCATCGGTATAGTCATTCGTGCACCCATCTCGGCAGAAGCAGTAAGGGCATCGTATGGAGATATATGATTGGGTTTCATAAACCATCGTGGCTTATATGCTCCTATTCCAATCATACAATAGTCAATGTGTGGGAAAATATCAGACAACTCCTTAAAATGGTGAGCATATCCCGTATCACCACTATTATAAATAGTTATTCCGTCTGCCTGTATCATAAAAGCTCCCCAAAGGCGCTCACCGCCATCACTCACTCCTCTTTTGCTCCAGTGCTGCGCCGGAAGGAAGGTCAGACAAAGTCCGTCATCCTTATGCTGCTGGTACCATCCGGCTTCAATTACCTCCATTTCAGGAAACCATCCTTTTATCAGTTGTCCGGTACCGATACCACAAAACAACTTCATTCCGGGATTTTCTGAAACCAGACGAGCAACACTCGGTTTGTCAAGATGATCGAAATGGTCATGACTGATAAGCAAATAATCTATATTCCTGAATATTGAAGGATCGGCAGGAAAAGTACTCCTTCTCTTCACAAAAGGTATGCTTCCGAAAACAGGATCAATCATGAAACGTTTTCCGCCTAACTGAAGAAAAAAAGAATTATGCCCAAGCCATATCAGCGAATTGCCTGTTACCGCATCAAGACTATGGAGATATCTCACATTGGGATTCCACTTTATCCTACGTTTTTCTTTCCTTTGCGGATTAGGCGAGAATCTCCATTTCAATATACTTCCCATTCCAGGACGCCATCTGTGCTGACGGTTAAAGAATTTGCCTTTAACGGAAGGATTACCGCGCCATCTGGGATTCACGGTATGCAACTGTTCGTTTCTTCTAAACAAAATCCTTTCTCCCATAAATCATCATTAAATATAAAACAAAAAACGGGGAAAGGCTATTTATGTAACCTTACCCCGAATTATAACAAAATACTAATTATTTTTCCAAAAGATCCTTCAGAAAGGCATCAAGCTCTTCATCAAGCCCTTTCAAAAGTTCATCGTTAAGCAATAGGGTGTCGTCATCATCAATCAACATCAACTCTGCGACAGTCTCCTTATCCTCATCTACCAATACAAATGAGTATGGCTTCAATAAAGACAACTTTTCAAAATATCCCTGGTCGTTCAATGCTACAATTTCCGAACGTAAGACAGATTCGACTTCAGTCATAAAATCTTCCGAATCGCATTCTATCCATTCATCTATAATAGTACGGGCCAATTCTTCATCATCGTCATTGAATATCAATAGTTCTCCACTATCCTGCTTCGGTTGCAAATGTATATCTGTAACAACAGTATTCTCATCGCCCGAAACATATCTGCATAATGCTTCTCTAATAGATGACGATATAGCTGCACGTGTTTTTTCACTAACATTCATAGGCATAAAATATTTATTACCTCAAAATTACTAAAAATTATAAAGTTTCAAAACAAACAGCTCAGAAATTGTTATTAAAACGTCCCATTTGAATATTCAATTTTCCAAACTCGTCTTTCCTCTTTATAAACTGGGTAATATAATACTTTAAAACCATTTCATCGTCCGAACCTGATTTGACGTAATCTGACGCTTTGTTCAACCATTCTTCGGCTTTATTCATATCGCCTGTCATCTCATACGAAAGCGCTATATTGTATGCAGCCTTGAATTTTGTATCTCCCTTTTTCTGACGATTATAAACTTGAGTCCACAATTCTCGTGCTGCCTCCCAATTTCCTTCATTTACATAAACACCGGCATCACGCATTTCTACTCCTCCACCATTAAAATATAACCTGTTTACTGTCTGCCAGTAAGGAACTATTTTATTGCATATAACTGATGCGGCATGAGATGTAGCTTCTTGAATAAGCTCTTTTTCAGAAATTCTATATCCCAAATCGAAATACAATGAATCCGTTGCACTAAGTTCGACCAAAGGATTCTGCCTTCCTGGCAAATACAATCTTACCACAGGAGTGACTTGAGCCTGAAGAACAGGTATCGATGCATCCCAGCCCGGATTAATAAATTCCTTTTTCTCGACATTTAGCAATAGTCTCTCGAATGAAATAATCATATCTACTCCAAGCATTGAAGAAAGATTGCTAACTTCATCAACAGAAAGGTTTGTTGAATAATTATCAGAGCGTAGAGCAGAATCGCATATTATAACCTGATTAAAATATTTACTGTCTGCCAAAAGACCAGCCAATGCCTCGGTAGCTTTCTTCCCTTCACCTTCAATTTGACCTAAAGTCAGAATATTCTTTTTAGGTTCAGGACGAGACGGCATGTTATTGACGACGCCAACTACAGATATCTGATACGGGAAATTAACTTCGGCCGGAGACAGCTGATCATAAGTAAGTGTCTGGATAGAACTGCATGATGAAATGACGACACTCACCAGCAAAAAAATATATAAAGCATATTTTCTCATAATATCTTCATTTTTTTATTTGTACAAAAATAATATATTTCTGAATATTATGAAGTTAAAAGGTAATAAAGGTATAATAATAAAGGCCGTCCCTTTGTTAAGAGACGACCTTTTAAACGTGTATTTTATTAAAATTCTTATACTTTTCCGTGACAGTTCTTATATTTCAATCCACTTCCGCATGGACATGGATCGTTTCTGCCAACTGTTTTTTCTGCTTTATAAGGCTCATTTTTAACCTCTCTGGTATCTTTACCGGCAGCACTCTGCTGAGAAGCATCATTGAGGTCAACCTTTTCCTCCTTATACTGCTGTTTTCTTGGAGCTGGTTCCGGAGCTGCCTCACGAACCTGTTCTGGTTCCTGAACCGGTATCTGAGCACGCATCAATACAGAAATTGTATTATTATTGATCTTCGAAACCATATTGTCAAACAGTTTCACTGACTCAAGCTTGAAAATCAACAATGGGTCTTTCTGTTCGTAGCTTGCGTTCTGTACAGAATGTTTAAGTTCATCGAGTTCACGAAGATTTTCTTTCCAAGCCTCATCAATAGTATGAAGAAGTATAGCCTTTTCGAAAGCCTTCACAATCTCTTTTGACTCTGATTCGTATGCAGCCTTCAGGTTTACAGGAATATTATACATACGTTTTCCATCCGTAATAGGAATCATGATGTTTTCATACATCTGTCCCTGATTCTCATAAACCTGTTTGATTACCGGATTAGCAATCATTGCCATGCGGTCTGTCTTGCGCTTGAAGATTTCCATAGCAGCATCGAATGTCTTTTCAGTAAGTACGTTCTTATCCTTAGATGTGAAATCTTCTTCTGTAAATGGAGTTTCCATTGCAAGTGTCTGAAGAATTTCCATTTTTGCCTCATGATATGTTGCCATATCCAAAGCATTTGCGCAACGTTCCCAAATCATGTTCACGATATCCATACCGATACGTTCGCCCATCAACGCATGACGACGCTTAGTATAAACTACATTACGCTGTTTGTTCATCACGTCATCATATTCAAGCAGACGCTTACGGATACCAAAGTTGTTTTCCTCAACTTTCTTCTGAGCACGTTCGATAGAATTAGAAATCATCTTGTGTTCTATCATCTCGCCTTCCTTGAATCCCAACTTATCCATTACAGATGCTATACGGTCAGAAGAGAACAGACGCATCAAATCGTCTTCAAGTGAAACGAAGAATACAGAAGAACCCGGGTCTCCCTGACGTCCGGCACGACCACGCAACTGACGGTCAACACGACGAGATTCATGACGCTCAGTACCAATAATAGCCAAACCTCCGGCTGCTTTTACTTCATCGCTTAACTTGATATCGGTACCACGACCAGCCATGTTTGTGGCAATTGTAACGGTACGTCCCAAACCGGCTTTAGCAACGATATCAGCTTCTTTCTGGTGTAATTTGGCATTAAGTACGTTATGTTCAATCTTACGGAGAGTAAGCATCTTGCTCAACATTTCAGAGATTTCTACTGATGTAGTACCGACCAATACAGGACGTCCCATTTCAACCATCTTTTCAATCTCTTCGATTACAGCCTTATATTTTTCACGCTTTGTCTTATAAACACGGTCGTTCATATCCTTACGTGCGATAGGACGGTTAGTAGGGATAGTCACAACATCAAGTTTATAGATATCCCAGAATTCGCCTGCTTCTGTTTCTGCAGTACCTGTCATACCAGACAGTTTGTGATACATACGGAAATAGTTCTGAAGAGTGATTGTAGCGAATGTCTGTGTAGCTGCTTCTACCTTTACACCTTCCTTGGCTTCTACAGCCTGATGCAAACCGTCGCTCCAACGACGACCGTCCATTATACGTCCAGTCTGTTCGTCAACGATTTTAACCTGACCATCCATTACCACATAGTCAGTATCTTTTTCGAACATTGTATATGCCTTAAGCAACTGGTTGATAGTATGAACTCGTTCAGACTTGATAGCGTAGTTAGTCATAAGCTCATCTTTCTTAGCCAGTTTTTCCTCATCAGTCAAAGATGTTTCGTTTTCGAGTTCTGACAGCTGTGCGGCTATATCAGGAAGAACGAACAATGTAGGATCCTGAGATGAACCTGTAATCAGTTCGATACCTTTATCTGTAAGGTCGGCACTCTTCATTTTTTCATCTATTACGAAATAAAGAGGTTCTACAGCCTCAGGCATACGCTTGTTGTTTGCTTCCATATAGATGGCTTCTGTCTTCAACATACCAGCCTTGATACCCGGTTCGCTGAGGAACTTGATAAGAGGTTTGTTCTTTGGAAGAGCCTTATGGCTACGGAACAAAGAAAGGAATCCTTCTTCCACCTCTTCCTTCTTGTCTGAAGCGATAAGACGTTTTGCGTCTGCCAGATATTGTGTAGCAAGTTTACGCTGAGCCTCTACCAGACGTTCTACCAACGGACGAAGAACTTCGAACAACTGCTGGTCGCCTTTAGGAACAGGACCTGATATAATAAGAGGTGTACGTGCATCGTCAATCAAAACCGAGTCAACCTCATCGACAATAGCATAGTTATGTTTGCGCTGTACAAGATCCTTAGGGCTGTTTGCCATATTGTCACGCAGATAGTCGAAACCGAATTCGTTGTTTGTACCGAATGTGATATCTGCCATATAAGCACGACGACGTGCAGCAGAGTTCGGCTGATGCTTGTCAATACAGTCAACGCTCAATCCATGGAACATATAGAGAGGGCCCATCCATTCAGAGTCACGTTTTGCAAGGTAGTCATTGACAGTAACCACATGTACACCGTTACCTGTCAACGCATTAAGGAATACAGGCAATGTAGCCACAAGAGTCTTACCTTCACCTGTTGCCATTTCCGCAATCTTACCCTGATGAAGAACTACACCACCAAAGAGCTGTACATCGTAGTGTATCATGCTCCATTTCATATCGTTACCGCCTGCAACCCAATGGTTCTTCCATATAGCCTTGTCACCTTCAATGCGGACAAAGTCTTTTCCCATTGCTGCCAGTTCGCGGTCGAAATCAGTAGCAGTAACTTCTATCTCTTCGTTCTGAGTGAAACGTCTTGCTGTATCTTTTACTATAGCAAAAGCTACAGGAAGCACATCATTAAGTGCTTTTTCGTATTTGTCAAGAACTTCTTTCTCCAGTTTATCTATCTGTGCGAATATAGGTTCACGCTTTTCGATATCTGTAGTTTCGATTGTAGCTTTAAGCTCTTCAATTTTCTTGTTTTCCTCTACGGCAGAATCCTTGATATATTTTTTCAATTCTTCCGTTTTGGCACGCAACTCATCATTACTCAGCTTCTCTATTTCAGGGTATGCAGCTTTAATCTTTTCTACCCATGGCTGAATTTCCTTCATGTCACGAGAAGCCTTGTTCCCGAACAACTTGCTTATAAATTCATTAAATCCCATTATATATTTTATTTTTTATTTACTGATTAATGCCGTTAAATAAATTCAACGGCGTACAAAGATAATTAAAAACCGTCAAAATGCGGTAATTGCAAAGATTTATTTACGTATTCCTGTCAAAGGAGCTACTACACTGGCGTTAGGAGCCCTTATACGCATGAAATGTGCCAAAGTAGGTGCAACGGCAGACACTTTGACCGGTGAATATAAAATTTCAGGTTTTATGTTATATCCAAAGAAAAATACCGGAACTGAAGAATATGCCTCACGCTCTACCCTTACACTATTAGAGTATTCATCTACCACTTTCCATCCCGGCAATATCTCTATATATAAATCTCCGGAACATTCTCTGGTAAATGAATTTCTGATTTTTTCAATTTTCGGATCCCAAGCACCGAGCAAAAGGCGCTGAGAAGAATAAGCAGAACGTATTCCACTCATCTGAACTATAAATTCAGATGAACGTGTCATTACTTCAGTAATATTTAAGTTCTTATCTTCTATAAGTTTATGATTGAGATAAATCTGATTTCCATAATATGTTTCTACGTACTGGCCTTGACCATATATAGCCATCAGATACATATTAAGCAAAGCAGAGCAACGTTTAAGATGGAACTCGCCCGTAGGAATTCTGTATTCAGGCAAGTCCTCCGACTCCGGCGAGCGATATCCGGTTGAAGTTATAAATATCAAAGTGTTTTTCAATCCCACTTTGCGGTCAAGCATATCAAGCAAATCGCCTATAGTATTATCAAGACGGACATACATATCCTGAATCTGCATAGCATATTCATTGTCCGGTTTTCCGTCATAATTTCCTGCATAATACCCCAACGTCAACAAATCCGGCGTGTCATCCAATCCTGCATTCGTATTGTTGAGAAAAACATCTACCAGTTTATTAACCTCATCGTTTACGTATGGACTTGTCTTGAATTTTTTATACTTATACAGACGCTCATCTGTAAAATTATGTTTGAATGTAAGCTGCTTTGTTTCTGTTGTGATATATTTATATGCAGTAACTGGCAGATATGGCCCCCAGGTTATCTGGTCAATTCTGAAATCCAGACCATTACGGTCATTAAAGTTTGTTACCCATTCAGGGAAAGTTCCATAGTATGTAGTTCCGCTCCACTTACCGGTTTCATCATTAATCCAGAACGCTCCTTTAGCCGCATGTCCGGCCCCCATAATCGCCATTTCTTTTGTAGGAGCTATAGAATAGACATGAGCCTGACCGTGAGTGGAAACCATCAGTTCATCAGCCAGATTGGATACCGTAAGATACTTGGGAGAGACATTCTCGGAGGTATAAACCCCCATATATGATTTATCATCAACACTCTTTACTACGCATAAAGAATTTCTGTCCATCCAATTATTGCCGACTACTCCATTGTAATAAGGTGTAGTTCCCGTATATATAGAAGCTACGGAAGACGACTGGTCAGGTTTGATAAAATCATACTCACCATTCATATATACACGTCCTTCCCTGAAAAGACGCTTAAATCCCCTTTCACCATACATGGCAGAAAAGGCTTCTATATAATCTGTACGCAACTGATCTATAGTCAGACCTATAACCAATTTAGGAACAGCCGGAACATTCTGTGCATTGATTCCGGAAATAACTATAGCAGTAATTAAAGATGTTATAAATCGCTCTCTCATTTTTATTTTCTATAAACAATCTGATGGCTCACTGCATTAAACAACAAACCGAGTGCCAAAAGTAATACTGATAAATTAATTTCTTGTGGTATTAACGGCAATATCAATATAAATAATGTTAAATACACAGAATTTATTACATGCCACTTGTCTTTTTTACGTTTTATATCGTTGTAAACCATAAATGGCAAATAAAATAACGGTATCGGGTTGAATAATAAAATCAGCCAATTGGAATCCACAGTAGGATGTGTTGAGAAGAAAAACAGAAAGGCTATTATACATCCCGCCAATCCCTGAGACAAATAAAGAATTAAATCCCAAAACCAGTATATTTTTTTCCTTACTATCTGAACAAATGCAATTACCACATTCAGAAAAAGGAAAAAAGTGGCACAAGCTATAGGGCTAAACGGGAAAGAACTCTCAGCGGCATCTACAGTATCGGCATCCACAATCACTTCTTCTTTTAACACCAAAGGTCTGGTGTTCCCATTTTCGTCTTTAATAAAAGCACCTTCGGCAAAAGAACGCATATAAAAAGGAGAAAACATCTGTTGGCGAATACCTATCGGCTTGTCAGCACCGGCTCCCAGACAAAGGTCTATACCGAATTCCTCCCAATCGAATCCCTTTGTAAACTCATGTATAATACCTCGAAATGTTTTGTCGGGAACTGAATTTGGATATTCAACATCTCCATCAATGCACTTTTCTATCTGATCACGCGCTCTTGTGGTGCAATTGTCATAGAAATAATTATACCGATATACCCTATTTTGTGGAAGATAGTTTGTAAAAAGCAGATTTTGCAGCTTGAGCTTCTCTTCATAAGTTAAATTCAATATCTGCTGATAAACAGAAGATCCCCTGAACATATATTCAGCTTCGAACGATCTAAAATCGTTCACCCCCAACTGATAGTCAGTCTCACCCTTCACAAAACGATAAATAAAATTAGGAGATGAAAAACTGAACATCCCATAATTAAATACAATATCCTTATTTTGAGTATAATTCTGGTATCTTATTGCAGTGTGACCAAATAAAGAATATATTTCAGTTCCGGGAGAACAGGTGAGCAAACTAAACTGAATGCTGTCACGTTTTTGAGCATAAGATAACATGCTCCCCCATATAATTAACAGCGATAGAAATATTCTTATTTTATTGACAAACATAATTTATTTAAAGTGCACTTTTGTAAATTTGGACACAAAAATAAGACTAATTATCTATAAATATGAAACAAAACATCTATTTTATTGCAATTCTTATCCTTTTTTTCTTTTACTTTGCATGCAATACTAAAATATAGATTGTGAATTTAATAATAGACATAGGAAATACAGTCGCCAAATTGGCAGTTTTCGATGGTGACGAACAGGTAGAAATACTTAGAGGTTCAAACCATTCATTGGACTGTATTAAAATACTTTGTCATAAATACAAAATAGACAAATGTATTATTGCTTCTGTGATAACATTAAGCAATACAATAAAAAGACAATTATCAAATGTAGATTTTCCGATACTGGAGCTAACTCATAAAACGCCTGTACCTATAATAAACAATTACAAGACTCCGGAAACTTTAGGTATGGACCGTCTGGCGGCTGTAGTAGGCGCTAATTATTTGATGCCAAACAGAAACATTCTTGTAATAGATGCCGGAACAGCACTGACATACGAATTTATTGATGCCAATGCCACATATTGGGGAGGCAACATCTCACCCGGAATATACACAAGATTCAAATCGTTAAGCGCCTGCTGTGACAAGCTTCCTTTAATAGAAAAAGGAGGAGACATGCCGGAACTGGGATATAGCACAGAAACAGCTATCAGGGCAGGAGTCATAAAAGGAATTGAATTTGAAATAAAGGGCTATATAGCTCAATTCCAAAAAAAATACCCCAACCTTTTAGTTTTTTTAACTGGCGGAGACAAATTTTCTTTTGATACAAAATTAAAAAGTATCATCTTTGCAGATAGATTTTTAGTTTTAAAAGGTTTAAACAGAATATTGAATTATAATGTCGAATAAAAAGGTACTTATTAGCGCTATTTTTGCAACAGCATCGGTATTTGCTTTTGCCCAATCCAGCACTAACTCTCCATATACAAGATTCGGGTTAGGAGACTTGTCTGACCAAGTCTTTACCAGTAATGCAGCCATGGGTGGCGTAGGAAATGCACTCAGGTCAAACCGTCATATCAATCCTATAAATCCCGCATCATATACTTCAGTAGATTCTTTGTCGTTTATGTTTGATGTAGGTTTCAGCATGAAAAGCTGCAATTACGAGGAAAACAACATCAGATCGAATGCAAGAAACTCCAGCTTCGACTATCTGGCAATACAGTTCCGTCTTCATCCAAGAGTAGGAATGGCAATTGGATTTACTCCTTTTTCGACAGTAGGTTATAATTTCAATTCCACAAGCTACGCTTCGAACAGCAACACCGTATCAGTAACAAACACATATACAGGTGACGGTGGTACAAATGTTATTTTCGGAGGATTAGGTTTCAAAATTATCGATAACTTGTCAATCGGAGCAAATATAGGTTATCTTTATGGAAAACAAGAATATAGCACCACAGCAACATTAAGCAATGGAGGTGACTATACAATAACATACAGAAACCTGAAAGTCAAGAGCTATAAACTTGATTTAGGATTGCAATACACACAACCTTTTAACAAGAATAACAGTCTCACACTAGGACTTACATACAGCCTGAGACATAATTTAAATTCTACAGAGGTTACAGGAACACAAGTTACAGACGGAAGCAGCTATTCATCGACAACAGAAAATACTGCATATGACGGATATAGCATTCCATCCTCATATGGAATCGGTTTGGCATATCAGTACAAGAATAAATTGACAGTAACGGCTGATTACACTCTTCAAGAATGGTCAAAAGCCAAATTGTCAAGTGCTGCCGGCATGTACTGCAATAGAAACAAGATAGCAGTAGGAGCTGAATACACACCTAATAATATAAGCAAAAACTTCTTTAAAAGAATATCATATAGAGCAGGAGCATTTTATAATTCACCGTATGTGAAAATACCAACAAATACGAATGGTACTTCTTATGCAGACGGGGCAAAAGAAATCGGTGCATCTGCCGGTTTTGGTTTTCCATTATCACTTTTCCAACGCAAGACAGTCCTAAGCATCACCGGACAATATATAAAACTTTCTCCTAGCGTAAGCAATTTGATGTCGGAAGACAGATTTGTCTTGAAAATAGGATTGACACTTAATGAACCTTGGTTTATGAAATGGAGAGTCAATTAATTGAAACCATAGATAGAATATTATAAAGACACAATAAACAATTAAATTAATAATACGATGAGAATGAAGATGTTTACAATGCTGTGTGCCTTAACATTGGGTTCTGCAGCGACTTTTGCTCAAAAAGGAGTAGAAGACGGTTCTAGATTTGGACACGGAGAAGATAGTATCCGCTGCCTTCAGAACATCAGTATTTATACTGAATATGTAAAAACAGACAATTTCAAGGATGCATACAAACCTTGGAAAGCAGTATTCACTGAAGCTCCTCTTGCACAGGTAGGTACATACACCAATGGTGCTAAAATCCTTCGTGGATTGATACAAAGTACAAAGGATGCAGCTCAACAGAAAGCTTACCTTGATGAATTGATGGCAGTACATGACCAGCGTATCAAATATCTTGATAAACTTAATAAGTTGGTTAGAAGCAAATCAACAGAAGGTTCTATCATTGGTATGAAAGTTCATGACTACATTGTTTTCTCTGGAAAGAATCTTGATCTGAACAAAGCGTACGACTGGGCAAAACAGGCAATCAACATGGAAAAAGAGAAATCTGATTATTTCATGTTCCTTGACATGATGGATATGTCTTCACGCAAACTCAAAACAGACGAAAACCACAAAGAACAGTTCATACAGGATTATCTGACTGTATCAGGTTATGCTGACGCTGCATACAAAGCAGAAAAGAAAGAAAAGATGAAAGAATTGCTCAAGACAACTAAAGATAATGTTGATGCATATTTCATAAACAGTGGTGCTGCTTCTTGCGAAAACCTTCACGCTATCTATGGTCCTAAAGTTGCACAGAACAAAACTAACCTTGACTATTTGAAGCAGGTTATTACAGTTATGCAATTATTGAAATGTACAGAAGAAGAAGCTTATTTCGAAGCATCTGAAGCTGCACACGCAATTGAACCAACTGCAGCTACAGCAGCAGGTTGCGGATATATGTATTACAAGAAAGGTGACCTTGACAAGAGTATCGGTTACTTCGACCAGGCTATCGAACTTGAACAGGATCCTATGAAGAAAGCTGAATACTGCTACAAGGCAGCTGTAATACTATTCAACAAAAAGCAGTTGAGCCGTGCAAAACAATATTGTAACAAGGCAATCTCTTTCAACAACAATTATGGCGATGCATATATCCTTATCGCACAGATGTATGCTTCAAGCCCTAACTGGAGTGACGAGTCTGCATTGAACAAATGTACATTCTTTGCTGTTATAGACAAACTGCAGCGTGCAAAGAGTGTTGATCCAAGCGTTACAGATAAAGCCAACGAACTTATCAGAACATTTTCTGCTTATACTCCGAAAGATGAAGACTTGTTCTTCCTTGGTTTAAGCAAGGGACATACAGTTACAATCGGAGGATGGATTGGCGAAACAACAACTATCAGATAATAAAGTATGTCATATAGACACAAGATTTTTAATACAAGATTTTTCATAAGCATAACAGTTGCCGTTTGGGCAACTGTTATGTTTCTTTTTTTCCCGTCATGTAGCGGAAAGGGTAAAAAATTAGCATCAGCTATCGATGAAAAAGATTCCCTACCCGACATGCAAAGTACCGGTGTAGTATCGTATGTATCAGATTCCGGTATGATAAGATATAAAATCATAACAGATGAATGGTTGGTATTCAGTAAGAAAAACCCACCATATTGGGCTTTTGAAAAAGGCTTGTACCTTGAAAAGTTTGATACACTTTTCAGAGTTGACGCAAGTATAAAAGCCGACACAGCCTATTATCACGAAAAAAAAGAGATCTGGGAACTAAGAGGTAACGTACACATACAAAATCAGCTCGGCGATAAATTTGACACAGAACTGCTATTTTGGGACCAATCGAAAAAACGTATATACTCTGACAGATTTATCAAGATAGAACAGTCAGACAAAATCCTGACCGGTTATGGTTTCGATTCAAACCAGGAGATGACCGAATATGAGATATTCACTCCTACAGGTATTTTTACAGTAGAAGACACAGCTCCATCAGACACAGTAAGTACAAAACAAAATACCAATAACCGATAAAAGCAAAAACACATAAGCCTAAAAATAACACAAATGGGTATTATCATCGAATTACTAATCACAATGGCATTTTCTGCATTCTTTTCCGGAATGGAGATAGCTTTCGTGTCCTCAAATAAGTTAAGGTTTGAGATGGAAAAATCCAATAATTTCTCCACAAAGATACTTACCGTCTTCTATAATAACCCTAACAATTTTATCTCTACTATGTTGGTTGGCAACAACATAGCCTTAGTCATATATGGTATCCTCATGGCAGAGATAATAGAAAACAAACTGTTATCAGGACTAATAACCAACGAGGCACTGCTAGTTGTCATTCAAACCATAATTTCAACATTCATAATACTTATAACAGGGGAATTCCTTCCAAAAACCATATTCAAGATAAACCCTAACCTCACATTGAAATATCTCTGTATTCCAACATATATATGCTATCTGGTACTATACCCTATCAGTAAATTCTCTGCCATGCTGTCAACTTCCATACTGACACTTACAGGCAAAAAAATAAAGAAAGAAGATAGAGAAAAAGCATTCTCAAAGGTTGATTTGGATTATCTTATAGAAAGTAGCTACGACGATACCAGCAACGAAAAGGAAATAGATACTGAAATACAGATCTTCCGCAATGCTTTGGACTTTTCAAGCATTAAGGTAAAGGATTGTATGATTCCAAGAACAGAAATAGTAGCTGTCGAGACCGGTACTCCTAAAAAAGAAATCATGAGAGTATTTGTTGACAGTGGATTAAGTAAGATAATCGTATATCGTGACAATATAGACAATATAATAGGCTATATCCATTCTTCCGAAATGTTCAATACGCAGGACGACTGGGAACAAAACATCAAATCTATCCCGGTAATACCGGAAAGCATGGGAGCCAACAAGCTTATGCAACTGCTCATGCAACAGAAAAAGTCTCTAGCCGTTGTTGTAGATGAATTCGGTGGAACATCGGGCATTATCGCACTTGAAGACCTGGTAGAGGAACTTCTTGGCGATATAGAGGATGAGCATGATAATAAAAACACAATAGCCAAAACTATAAATGAAAACGAATACATTTTATCAGGCCGACTTGAAATAGAAGATATTAACGAAAAATTTGGTATAGGTCTTCCAGAAAGCGATGAATATCAGACATTAGGCGGACTAATAATAAATGAATACCAAAGAATTCCAAAGCCTCATGAAAATATAGTGATAGACAAATTCCAGTTCAATATTATCAAGGCCACCAATACAAAAATAGAGCTGGTTAAACTGAAAATACAGAAATAAGCATTTTTTTGTATAGAAAATAGCAACTCATAAACATTTTTCGTATCTTCGTGCGCTAATTACAGAAAAACAATAAACAAAAAATAATAAATTTAAATGGCAACTTTACAAACTATTAGAAGCAAAGGACCATTATTGGTCATTGTTATCGGTATTGCCCTCTTCGCTTTCATAGCAGGCGACGCTTGGAAAATATTCCAGCCACATCAGGGAAGGCAAGACATCGGAGAAATTAATGGAGAAAAAATCTCCGCTCAGGATTATCAAAAGCTAGTTGACGAATACACTGAAGTGATCAAACTGACAAATGGTTTGGCATCACTTAACGAGACTCAATTGGCAAGTGTAAAAGACCAGGTATGGCAATCATACGTAAACAACAAACTTATTGCTGAACAGGCTGAAAAGTTGGGACTTACAGTAACTGATGCTGAAATCCAGGCTATCATTGACGAAGGTACACACCCTCTGTTGATGAACACTCCGTTCCGTAACCCACAGACAGGTGCTTTCGATAAGGATATGTTGAAGAAGTTCCTCGTTGACTATTCAAACTTGAGCACAAGCCAGATGCCTTCACAGTATGTTGAATACTATCAGACTATGGGTAATTTCTGGAACTTTGTTGAAAAGACACTCAGACAGTCTGCTTTAGCTGAAAAATACCAGAATCTGATTTCTAAATCACTTATCGCTAACCCTACTTCTGCAGAAGATGCTTTCAAAGCACGTACTGAACAGAGTGACCTGCTTATGGCTGCTGTTCCATATTCAGCTATAAACGACTCTTTGGTTAAAATTTCTGACGATGAAATCAGAAGCTTGTACAATGAAAGAAAGGAACAGTTCAAACAGCTGGCTGAAACTCGCGACATCCGCTTTGTAGATATCCAGGTATTACCTTCGGATGCTGACAGAAAAGCAGTTTTGGACGAAGTGACTGAATATAGCGAACAGCTTAACAATACAACAGCTGATTACGCTGCATTTATCCGTTCAACAGGATCAAGCGTATCATACTCTGATATTCCTGTCAACAAGTCAGTACTTCCATCGGATGTTGTTGCACGCCTTGACTCAATTGGTATGAACGAAGTTTTCGGCCCATACTACAGTCAGGCTGACGATTCATACAATGCATTCAAGATCATAGCTAAAGTTAATGCTCCTGACTCTATACAGTTCCGCCAGATTCAGGTTTATGCCGATACTGAAGAAAAGACAAAGACTCTTACAGACAGTATATATGACGCTTTGAAAGGTGGAGCAAACTTCGAAGAAATTGCGAAAGTTTATGGTCAGACAGGCGAATCTACATGGGTTAGAGCCAATACTTGGGAAGGTTCTCAGCTTAACTCTGAAAATGAAGAATTCATTAAGACACTTTTAAGCCAGCCTGTTAAAGAAATTGCAAAACTAAACATCGGTCAGGCAAACATCATCCTACAGGTAATGAACAAGAAAAGCATGCAGGATAAATACAAAGTGGCTGTGATCAAACGTAATGTAGAATTCAGCAATGATACATATAATGAAGCATACAACAAGTTCAGCCAGTTCGTTGCACAGAGCAACAGCATAGAAGAACTTGAAAAGAATGCAGAAGAATACGGTTACACAGTTATTCCACGTTCTGATTTTTCATCTGCAGAACACTATGTAGGTGGTGTACCATCAACAAAAGAAGTTATACGTTGGATATTCGGTGCTAAAGAAGGCGCTGTATCTCCTCTTTTCGAATGTGGAAACAACGACCACATCATGGTAGCAGCACTTGACAGAATTAACCCAGTAGGTTACCGTAATATCAACTCTGTAGCAGACATGTTGCGTGCTGAAATCCGTCGCGACAAAAAGGCAGAAATGATTATGGCAGACATGAAGTCATGCACTTCAATAGATCAGGCAAAAGCCGTAAAGAACGCTGTCAGCGATACAGTAAAACATGTAACATTCTCTGCACCTGCTTATATATCATTGACTAGAGGAAGCGAACCTGTTATAGGTGCCGTAGCTTCTAAAACAGCCGTTAACGCAACAAGTGCTCCTGTAAAAGGTAATGCCGGTGTTTATATGGTACAAGTATTAAGCAAAGAAAACGGAAAAGAAACTTTTGATGTAAAATCTGAAGAATCTACATTATCAAACATGTATTACAGATTCGCAACTCAGTTCATCAATGATCTTTACCAGAAATCAAAAGTTGTTGACAACAGATACTTGTATTTCTAATATCTAAACGGAATACATAAAAATATACGAAGATATGCCTATTTCGATAATAGGCATATCTTTTTTTATACCCCTGCACCTGAATTAAAAGCCCAAAGCCGATTACTAATAAAACAGAAATCACTTACAAACAATAAATTATCTTCAAAAACTGGACAAAAATAACCAAGAAAAAATTGTTTATATAAAGTATTTAGAGTATCTTTGCAGCCGATTTTAGTCCGACAAGGTAAAAAAGTGACTGCAAGAACCGGTCCACCTTACGGAAGAAACCCGTTTAATATTTATTTAAAATGTACGTAATTGTAGAAATTAACGGTCAGCAGTTCAAAGCTGAAGAAGGCAAAAAACTGTTTGTACACCACATTCAGAACGCTGAAAACGGCGCAACTGTTGAATTTGACAAAGTTTTGTTGGTTGACAACAATGGTAACGTAACTGTAGGTGCTCCTACTGTAGAAGGTGCTAAAGTGGTATGTGAAGTAAAATCTAGCCTTGTTAAAGGTGACAAAGTACTTGTATTCCACAAGAAGAGAAGAAAAGGTTACAGAAAACTGAACGGTCACCGTCAGCAGTTTACTGAATTGACAATCAAACAAGTTATTGCTTAATCATTAAAAACGTAGAAGAAAATGGCACATAAAAAAGGTGTAGGTAGTTCTAAGAACGGTCGTGAATCAGAAAGCAAGAGATTAGGCGTAAAGATATTCGGTGGTTCAGCTTGTAAGGCTGGTAACATCATTGTTCGTCAAAGAGGAACAGTTCACAATCCAGGTAAAAACGTAGGTATGGGAAGTGATCACACTCTTTACGCATTGGTAGATGGTACTGTATGTTTCAAGAAAGGACGTGAAAACAAGAGCTTTGTTTCTGTAGTTCCTTGCGCTGAAGCATAATTACTTTATTAAAAGCATACAATGAGGATATGTCATTACGATATATCCTCATTTTGTTTTATATAAACCGGTGTTTCATGAGCAAAACTGATACAAAAAAACGACCGGACTTTTTCAAATCCGGTCGTTACAAATTATCTTAATATTCAAATTATTCGACAATCATTACCCATCCATAAGGATCGGCTTCATCACCATACTGTATAGCACGAAGCTTGTTATACAATTTTTCGCTTATAGGACCTGGTTTACCATCCTTGGCTATTACATACGATTTATTGTTTTCAAGGTCATCAATACGCTCTATAGGGCTGATAACAGCAGCTGTACCACATGCTCCGGCTTCCTCAAACGTTTCAAGTTCTTCTTCAGCTATAGGACGACGTTCAACCTTCAGTCCCATATCCTCAGCCAGCTGCATAAGGCTTCTGTTTGTGATAGAAGGAAGGATTGATGTAGAAAGAGGAGTCACATATGTATTGTTTTTAATACCGAAGAAATTGGCAGCACCACACTCATCGATATATTTCTTTTCTTTTGCATCCAAGTAGAATTCGCTTGCATATCCTGCATCATGAGCCATCTTGTTTGCACGAAGGCTGGCAGCATAGTTACCACCAACTTTGAATGTTCCTGTTCCAAGAGGAGCAGCACGGTCAAACTGACGGATTATAACATAAGGATTAGTAGCAAAACCACCCTTGAAATAAGGACCTACAGGAGTAACAAATACTACGAAAAGATATTCACTTGCCGGATGTACGCCTACCTGGGCACCTGTACCGATAAGCAACGGACGTATATAAAGCGAAGCACCGCTCTCATATGGAGGAATGAAACGTTCGTTTGCCTTTACCACTTTCTTTACAGCTTCGCAAAACAGTTCTGTAGGGAATTCAGGCATAAGGATACCGTTACAAGTACTTTGAAGACGTTCTGCATTTGCCTGCGGACGGAACACGCGGATTTTTCCGTCTTTTCCACGATATGCCTTCAAACCTTCGAATGCTTCCTGACCATAGTGCAAACATGTTGCTGCCATGTGGATATTTAATGTTTCTTCCGAACAAAGTTCCAATTCACCCCACTTGCCGTCGCGATAATAGCAACGTACATTATAATCTGTCTTCATGTAACCGAACGACAAATTAGACCAGTCAATTTCTTTCATAACTTTATTATTTAATATTTTTATGTTCCTGATATTATAACATTGACGGCAAATGTAAGATTTTAATTTACATATTCCAATTTTTACAATAAATATTTAGACCAAAACCCTTAAATACCGGCATGTTGCTTACATTTTTCATTCCTCATCCGAATGTCCGTCATCGAGCATTTTCTTTATTTCTTCGTCTGCCTTATAAAGCTTATCCTTGCAGAACTTTATGAGTTTCTGAGCCTCCTGAAGATTTTCTCCCAACTGGTCGATATCCAGTTCGCCACTCTCTATTTTTGCCACTATCGCTTCAAGCTTCTTCATGGCTTCGGTATATGTTTCTTTTTTTGCAGCCATAATTATATCTTATTTTACTATACTTTTGAATTTTCCTGTCGCCAAAACAGTCTCCACCTCATCACCGGATTTAATCTTTGAAACATCCCTTACTGATTTTCCATTAAGAAGAGTGATACTATAACCGCGTTTCAAGAGTTGTTCCGGAGATGCGGATTTAAGAATTCTCTCCATCAAGTCAATCTTATGAGTTTCTTTTTCCATAACAGAACGAACATACATCAACAGACGAGGATAAACATCCAAACGATGTTGTTCTCCCAGAAAACGTTTCTGCCATGACATTACCAGACGCGAATACATACGCTCGCAACGCATATTTTCCCTCTGCAGTCTGGACTGTACCACCAACGGAATACGTGCAACAAGTCTGTTCAGACGTTCCGATTCCGAATTCAGGATGACCGGTATCTCATTACGGAGGCGTTCCGACAAATCATCAAGTCGGCTTGCCGTCTGCAACATCATGCCTATTATGTATTCGGCAGCGGCAGTAGGCGTCTTTACCCTTGTATGCGAAACCATATCAATCACTGTATCATCTCGTTCGTGCCCTATACCTGTTATAATAGGTAGTGGGAACTGTGCACAATGAGCAGCCAAATCGTATGTATCGAAACCGGACAAATCAGATGTTGCCCCTCCACCACGGATTATCACTACTACGTCCCAGTTATCTATTTCAGAATATATTCTTTCCAGAGATGATATTATGGTTTCCTCTACCCTGTCTCCCTGCATTATAGCCGGAAAAAGCTTTGTATAAAACACAAAACCGAACTTGTTGGAATGCAACTGGTTACAGAAATCACCATATCCGGCTGCAGTTGCCGAAGAGATGACAGCTATCCTCTGCAGAGGTTCAGGCATTTCAAGCTCCTTGTTCATTGTCAGGATACCTTCTTCGTCAAGACGCTTCAGAATTTCCTTTCGCCTGCGCGCCATATCGCCAATAGTATATGCAGGATCAATATCAACAACAGTAAGAGAGAAACCGTACAATTCGTGAAAGTCAACCGTAACCTTCACCATTACTTTTATTCCGGAAACAAAAGCCTGCCCTGTTTCCCGTTCGAAATAAGGACGCAAACGCATGAAAACACTACTCCAAATCACCCCTCTAGCCTTTGCTATCAAAGTATTGCTTTTAGGATCTTTTTGGACAAACTCAAGATAACAGTGTCCGGAATAATTCGAGCGCACATCGCTCAACTCCGCCTGTATCCAGTATTCGTCAGGCAGAATAGAATGAAGACCTCGTCGAACCAAAGAATTCAGTTCGTATAAAGACATTGCTTCATTTTCCATCATATCTACTTGCTTTTCATCTCCTGCCCTATTCTGTATGCTTTCCACATATCCGTTATTCCATAACCGAATATATTGTCCGGATAATCATACCTGTCAGAAGAACGGTGAACCACATCGATAAGTTCCTTTACAGTAAGCCACGGACAAGCTTGCCAAAGACATGTGACAAGTCCGCAGAATATCGGCGAAGCGAAAGATGTTCCATTACCATACGAAGTTCCTCCATTAGGTCCGGCTATACTAGAATGAAAACCTACCGCCATTACATCTGGTTTTATACGTCCATCAGCTGTATTACCAACTGAAGAAAAATCAGCATTCACACCGTCTGCATTTACAGCACCTATTGTCAGTACTCCATCAGCATCTCCAGGAGGTGTAATTTTTTTCCAGCTGGATGAGCCTGAATTTCCTGCACTACATACTATAAGCATTCCCTTAGAAGAAGCGATATTGGCAGAACGCGACATAAGCGAAGTGCGTCCGTCAAGATCACGATATCTGTAATTGTCGGACACATTGTCAAAAGAATAATATCCAAGTGAAGTATTCACAACATCTGCACCTACACTGTCGGCAAACTCTACAGCTGCTACCCAATAATCTTCCTCTGCCGGCTGTTCAGTATCATTATCCTCACTTCTGAGAAGCCAGTAAGAAGCTTCAGGAGCGGAACCAACCATTACCCTAGGCATATTTACAGCCATGCACGAAAGTACTTTCAAGCCATGATTATGCTCGGCATATATATCAGATTCAGGATTAACAAAATCCTTAGTTCCTAAGATATGGAGCTTACGGAAAAATTTCATTTTGTCCACATTATAATATCCGGCATCTATCACTGCTATATGCATACCTTCTCCACGGAAACCGGCATTATGAAGACTGTCGCCGTGATGAATCTTTATCTGATTGGCAGCCACTCCATAATATTCGTCTGTCTTTTTCCACTTATTCGTTATTTCCTTCTTGCGATCCTTATTTCTTGGAAAAACAGTATCGGGTGAAACCCATACCTTTCTTACATCCATAACAAATGGATTTTGTCTGAATCTTTCTGCCGTTTCTTCATCCTGAGTAAGCATAAGCACAGTATTATTCCATTTACTCTGCATCAGATACTTTCCTCCCTGTTCTACCAAACGGTCAATATAGTTTTTGCATACCGGCAAATCTGTAGAATCTATACCTATCCCCTGCCTGTTTCTACGTTCCAAAGCACGTTCGGACAGAAATTCCTGCGGACGGTCAATGCTATAGGCAGTTGCAGACTTATCTCTCAATGTCACACGATATTTATATGTTTCCGAAAAAGAATGGAAATAGCCGAAAATCAGCGTACAAAAAAATATTACAGTTCTTAAATTCATAGAGTTAATGTGTTATCGGTTACAAAGATATTACAAATAAATAAGAAACAAGAATTATGGGACACAGAAAACGTCCTGTCGTTTTAATCAAAACGACCTGTCATTTTAATTGAAACGACAGGGAATTTTTTTAAAACGTATCAAAGGCCCTATATTACACACACATTTTTCTTTTTTCATACGTAAATATTAAGCGTCCTACACATAAAGTAGGACAGGTTTATACT
>OGCN01001324.1_pt1 | contig 33610 bp, 15 predicted proteins | sample 1570181 | NCBI WGS metagenome assembly OGCN01 (sample SAMEA4370584, study PRJEB24528) | human gut metagenome | reverse complement strand
AGGAATTGAAACAGGTTGTAAGTAACAGGGAAGAAAGAAGAAAGGTTCCGTCCGCTAAATATTTAAGAGAAAATGAGGTAGCAGTTGCGAAGCAGAGGTTGATGGATTGTGCGGAAATTATCGCATATCAGACCGGATATGTTCTCTATTGTGTGGGGGACTATGCAACGGTTTTTCCGCTATTTACCTGTCGAGATTATGTGTATGAAGCAGAAAGAAAAATAGCAGTTGTTGAGGAGAATTTTTTTGATGATCAACCCTGGTATGTAAGGCTGATATTAGAAGGCGAAGACCGGCTGTGGAGAAACAGGGAAACACGAGAACATAATAATTGCATTTCGTATAGCTGTATTTCCGAAGAATGGTGTGAATTGGCAGATAAAGGACAATGTCTGCTTGAAAGAATCATTGCAGAGGAAACAGTCAGGGAGTTGATGAATCTGCTGACAGAGCGACAGAGACAGATGATCCATCGTATTTATTTTCAGCAGAAAACACAAAAAGAAGTCTCGCATGAACTGGGTATTACAGTTCCGGCAGTATCAAAGTGTATTTCACAGGCAATGCAGAAAATGCGGAATAATTCGGATGACTCTGCCAGAGCATTGGAAAAAGGAGACTGGAAGTATGCCTGGTAAAAAGCCAAAAGAAAGACAACGCTATATGTTGCGTATAAATGATACATTTGTGGAAGTTACCAGGGCAGTATATCTGGCCTGGTATCAGGCTGGAAGAAAAGAGCGATATCAGGTTGAGAAAATGCAGAGGCATGGGGTATGCAGCATGGAGGAATTACAGGAAAAAGGCTATGACTGCTCTTTTTCGGTAGTATCACCGGAAGAAATCGTTATCAGATTGTCAGAAATACAGGAACTGGAAAAAGCTCTGGGATATTTGACTAAAGAGGATGCGGAACTGATAACGCTATTGTTTTTTGAAGAATTTACAGTAAAAGAAACAGCACAGTATTTTGGGTGCTGCCCAAAGACGATTAGAAACCGGAGGAAGAAAGTATTGGAGAAATTAAAAGAACAACTGGAAAACACATAAAACAATGTTGAAATAAAAATATCTAAAAAATTTTTCAAACAGGTTAATTTTTGCCCTTTCACACATGCGGTTAGTGAAGGGGCAAATGTCTATTTGCAATTCAAGAAGATAAAACCCCTTAAAAATTGCACCTTGACAATTTCATACCAGCAGCGAGAGGATACCCGGAATTTTTCAGCTACGCATTTTTGCGGCGGGAATCCGGTGAAAACGTGAAGGGATACAGATGGGAGGCACCCTTTGCAGGAACTATTACGAATTACCTCTTGCGGCTTAATGCTTGATCCTGAACTTTACCTGAGTGTCATTCCTGTTTTACAGGATGACAGCAGATACCATGTGGTGGTGTTTCAAAAAAGGCACTGCCATATGAATGTGCTGTTATCAGAGTTATTTCTGTATCAGCAATAAGATGTGGGAGGTGGTTCCAATGATTGAATAATGTAGGTGTGAGCCTGCATGAAAACAGAGCAGATAATAGAAGAAAGAGAGGATTCAGTCAAAATGAAAATGAGATTCAAAAGATTCTTGTCCGGATTTATGGCAGTCGCAACACTGGCTTCTGTCATTATTCAGCCAGTAGCAGTTTCGGCTTCTGAATTAGAACCGGAAGAAATACCATTTGAACAACAGTATGCAGAATTAAAAGACGTTCAAGATTCCCTTGATTCGGATGAAATCGTAAAGGCAAATGATATTGAACTTTCTTACGGGCAGGAATTTGATGTAGAAGTTGATCTGTCTGGAATCGAAGGTGTAGATGAAAGCAAAATCAAGATTTTATTTCATGAAGCAAAGAATGAAACTGGTACAGATTTTGACACACATACACCGGATACTTACAAGGCTGTCTATGCAGTAGAACCAGTCAGCGGTCATCCTGCTTATAGAATCAGCAGAAATATTACAGTGAAAGAACCGGAAACAGAAGTGCAGTCAGAGCGTTCTTCGGACAGTACAGTGAATGTTGAGGATGATACTGGGGATACGGAGCAGAGCGAGGAGGATTCGGAGTCGCACCGGGAAACACAAAATTCTGAAAGCACAGCAGATTTGGAATCTGAATTAACCGTTTCAGAAGTACTGGAACAGGCAGAGAGTAATGGCATTGATCTGTATGCAATGGAAGCCGGAGAAACAGTAACCTTTATGGCTGCGGCAGGCAATGCCAGAAGTTCACAGCAGGTTTCTGTGACCAGAGGAGCAGAATACCGATATGCAGATTACGGATATGGAACATATCTGACTTACCAGTATACTGTAAAATTTGGAAATGTATCTGCCACAGCATATTGTGTGCAGCCATCTAAACCAGGGCCTGGAAGTGGAACCTATACGATCAATAAAGTTGGTGATGGGAAAGCACTTGCGAAAGTGTGCTATTACGGTACAAAGGCTTCCGGTGATGATGGATTTTTTACAGAGGAAAACGGATACGGCAATTTAAGTGCAGGAGCCAGATTTATTCTGGTACACCTGGCAGCATCTTATGCAAATGGAAGTGGGGATGCTTTTTCAGGTGCAAACAGTACAGCACAGAATCTGGCAATGAAACTCTATAATTACTGTATTTCACAGCCGGAAATTCCAGATGTGGCAATGTCCTTTTCGGATGCAGATGTAAAAGCCTATGTGGATGGTAACAGTCAGAGAACAAAGGATATTACATTTAATGCGGATGCGTTACAGACCATTACCATGAAACTTCCGGCAGGTGTACAGCTTCATAACCTGACAACAGGTAAAACAAGTAAAGCCGGAGAAAGTGTGGAAATTTGTGGTGGTACAAAGTTTTATCTGTCTGCACCATTAACACAGGTGAGTGATGTGGCAGGAAGCTGGTCTGCAACCATGAAAGGAAGCATTACCAAAGATTATTCAGCTTATAAGATTTCAACAGGTTCCGGAAACCAGGATCTGGCTCTGGTATTTGGTGAAGGCGTTGATGATGAGAAATATGTAGATTTTAAAGTATCCTGGGTACAGCAGGCAAGTGTTAAGGTGATCAAGAAAGATGCCAAGTCAGACGCAAAGTTGTCTGGTGCTGTGTTTGGATTATACAGTGATGTAGAATGCAAAAAACTGATCACACAGTTACCTGCGACGGATGAAAACGGTGAAGCGTCCGTACAGATCACTAAGACACAGGATACTGTATATCTGAAAGAGATTACAGCTCCAAGCGGATACCGTATCAATGCAACAGCTTACAATGTGAAACTGGAAGTCAGCAAGACCACAACCGTTACCGTTCCAGATGAAGAACAGATGGGACAGCTTACCGTTTATAAAGAAGGTGAGGTTCTGGTTGGTGCAGATGTAACAGAAAATGGAACAACATTTAAGTATGAGAAACGCAGACAGAGTGGTGCTGTTTATGATGTGTATGCTGGAGCAGATATTAAAACTGCTTATGGTACAAAAGTTTACAATAAGGGTGATCTGGTAAAAGAGAATCTGACAACAGATACAAACGGAGCTACCGTTCTTAAAAATCTGTGTCTTGGTACATATATCGTAAAAGAGAAACAGGCTCCGACAGGATTCTATAATGCCGGAGAGGAAAAGACAGTAACATTATCCTATGCAGGGCAGAATGTGGATGTTGTTTTCACTGAGACAACCTTTACTAATGACAGACAGAAAGTAGAAGTAATGGTAACAAAACAGGATGAAGATACAGAAAATCCTCTAGCTGGAGGAATCTTTGGACTTTATGCTGCAAGTGACATTACCAACATGGATGGAACCGTCATTGTAAAGAAAGGGACACTGATCCAGAAAGCGACAACAGGAGCAGACGGAACAGCGAAGTTTACAGTAGACCTGCCGCTTGGATTTTCTTATGATGTGAAAGAAGTGCAGGCACCGGAAGGGTATGTGAGAAACACAGATGATGTTTATACGTTTGCTTTCTCTTATACGAATGATAAAGAAGCAAAACAGACATTCAAGCATACATTCAAAAATGAACGTGTGACAGCTAAGATTTCTCTGCAGAAGCAGGATAAAGAAACCAAAAAGGCAGTCCCACAGGGCGATGCCACTCTGGAAAAAGCAGTATATGGACTGTATGCTCGTGAGGATATTGTGCATCCGGATGGTGTTACTGGCGTGATCTATAAAGCAGGAGAACAGGTTGCCACGCTTACGACAGATGAGAATGGACAGGCTTCTGTGGATGGATTATATCTTGGTAATTACTATGTGAAAGAGATTACTCCTCCAACTGGTTATCTGGCAGATGAAGAAGAACATGATCTGGTCTGCAATTACGAAGGAGATCTTGTAGCAGAAGTAAAACGTGACTGTCTGTCTCTGGAGCAGGTAATGAAACAGCCATTCCAGATTATCAAGGCGGCAAATAACGGAAAGACCGATGCCGACTTACTGAAAGGGGCAGGATTTACCGCTTATCTGGTATCTTCCCTGAAAGTAAAAGAGGATGGAAGCTATGATTTTGATTCTGCAAAACCGGTAGTGATCGGGGAAAACGGAGCAACAGAAATCTTTACAGATGAAAAAGGTTATGCCTGCAGTATTGCGATTCCTTATGGAACTTATATTGTGCGTGAAACCACGACACCTCATAATTACACTCCGGTAGATGATTTTACAGTGCGTATCACTGAGAACAACCCGAACCAGCCACAGACATGGAGAGTGCTTCTGGATGACGAGTTTGAAGCGAAACTGAAAATCATCAAACAGGATGATGAGACGAAAAAGGCAGTGCTTCAGAAGAATACAGAGTTCAAGATTTTCAACATGGACACTGAGAAATATGTGGAGCAGGTAACAACTTATCCGACTACGGTAAAACATAAATCCTATTTTACAGATGAGCAGGGATATTTGATTCTTCCGCAGAATCTTAAAATCGGACATTATCGCATTGAGGAAGTAAATGCACCTTATGGATATACTTTGAATGAAAATTACTATGAGGTAACAGTAGATTCCAATACTGCATACCAGATGGATGGAACTTCCGGGGATGTGATCATTGAAGCAGTTTATGAGAACCATCCTGTTAAGGGTGAACTGACTATCGTGAAAAAGGGCGAAGTTCTGGACGGATTCAAGGATGATTTTACATATCAGACAGAAAATCTGGAAGGGGCAGAGTTTGAGATTTACGCTGCCGAGGACATCTATACTGCAGATTTCCAGAAAGATGATAATGGAAACCGTATTCTGGAATATGCTGCTGGAACACTGGTAAAAACGGTTACAACGGATAAAGATGGGAAAGCGGTCCTGAAAAATCTGCCGCTTGGAAGTTATAAGATTGTTGAAAAGACAGCACCGGATGGCTTTGTTTTAAACAGTGAAGCACAGATCATTACTTTTTCTTACAAAGATCAGGAAACACCAGTCATTGAACAGACAGCTATCTTTGAAAATGATCGTCAGAAAGTAGAAATTTCTGTGGTAAAACAGGATGCTGATACAGAAGCAGCCGTTGCAGGAGCAGAGTTTGGACTTTATGCAAAGAATGATATGAAAGGTCATGGAGCTGTAATTGTGAAAGCAGGCACACTGCTTGGAAAAGCTGTTTCCGGAGAAGATGGAAAGGCTGTATTTACACAGAATCTTCCATTTGGTGAGTATTATATCAAAGAACTTGCAGCACCAGATGGTTATGTATCTTCTGATGAAGTTATGGAAGTAAAAGCAGAATATCAGGGACAGGATGTTAAGGTAGTACAGTTATCTTCTGTATTTAAGAACCAGCCTACAAAGGTTGTAGTTTCCAAGTCTGATTTAACTACTGGCGTGGAATTGTCAGGTGCGACACTTACTGTTCTGGACAAAGCTGGAAATGCAGTTGATACATGGAAATCTGTAAAAGGCGAGCAGCATCTGATTGAACGACTTACCGTAGGGGAAACCTATACTCTCAGAGAAGAAATGGCTCCTTATGGATACCTCAAGGCAGAAGAGATCACTTTTACGATTGAGGATACCGGGGAAATCCAGAAAGTTGAAATGAAAGATGATGTGCCAACAGGAACGATTATCATCAATAAAAATGGAGAATTTCTGGATAAAGTAACTGCACTGGATTCCGTTGGAGGCTGGATCAGCCATTTATTCCAGTATGTAACAGGCAGTCTGAAAGATGTTACTTTTGAAGTTTATGCTTTAGAAGATGTGAAGTCTGCTGACGGAGAAAGTGAAGATTATTATAAAAAAGATGAGCTGGTGGCAACCATTACAACAGATGATACCGGTATTGCAAAAATATCCGGACTTCCGCTTGGCAAATACTATGTAAAAGAAAAAGCTACAGTAGAAGGCTTTGTTCTGGATGATGAAGCAAGAGAGATTGATCTGACATACCGGGATCAGGATACTGCAGAGGTTACTTACTCTGCTGACTGGCAGAATAACCGCCAGAAAGTAGAAGTGAAAGTTGTGAAAAAAGAGAAAGATTCTGATCGTGTACTGGAAGGTGCGGTATTTGCCCTCTGTGTCAAGGATGATATTACAGGAGCAGACGGAAAAGTAATTCTGAAAGCAGATACTGTGATCGAGGAACTGGCAACAGACAAAGAAGGAAAGCTGACTTTTACGGCAGATTTACCGATTGATTTTGCGTATTATATCAAAGAAACATCTCCGGCACCTGGATTTGCAACGACAGATGAAACACAGGAGTTCACGTTTGAGTATGGAGGTGCAGAAAAGGAAAAAGTATTTTATGCTTTTACCTTTGAGGACGAGCCGACTGTAATCGAGATCACCAAGACTTCCCTGACAGACGGAAAAGAACTGGAAGGAGCTAAGTTACAGGTAACTGACGAAAGCGGTAAAGTTGTAGATTCCTGGACTTCCGGTAAAGAAGCTCATATCATCAAAGAATTGGTAGTCGGACAGAAATATACTCTGACAGAAACAAAACCGGCAGATGGTTATGTGACAGCAGAAAGCATCACGTTTACCGTTGAAGATACTGCAAAGTCACAGAAAATCGAAATGAAAGATGATGTGACCAAGGTAGAAATTTCCAAAACGGATATTTCCGGTAAGGAACTGCCAGGAGCAAAACTGACCATTCTTGACAAAGACGGTAAGACAGTAGAGAGCTGGACTTCTGAGGAAAAACCACACTACATAGAAATGCTTCCGATTGGGGAGTATACACTTCGTGAAGAGTCTGCCCCTGATGGATATCTGGTAGCGGAAGATGTGAAATTTACAGTGGAGGATACCGGAGAGATCCAGAAAGTAGTGATGAAAGATGAGGTAAAACCGGAAGAAACACCAATACCGGAAACACCGTCTACACAGGTAACAGATACACCGAAAACCGGAGATAATACACACATGCTGATTTGGATTCTGCTTGCGATTGCAGGTATGGCAGGCAGTGTATCAGCAGTTTGGATTGCGAAAAAAAGAAAATAAAAGTTAATGGAGGGGCATTTATGGGCAGCAAAGTCATAGATGCCCTTTTGAATGATGAAAGGGGTATAAAATGAGAATGTTATTGATTATTGCAGGGATTCTTCTGGTATTAGCAGTCAACTTTGTTCTGTACTGCTGTATCCGGGTAGGAGCAAAGGAAGACCGTCTGTTGGAAAACCATAGAAAGGAACAGATTGATGCAGGAAGAAGTGAATGAAAAAACAGTGTCCCTGTGTATCACTGGCGGAAAAGTGACAGTTCGTTTATTGAAACAGGCAATGATGCGTTTTCTGGCAGCAATAGAGAAAGAAAAAGCAGAGAAAGCAAGAAAACAGCAGGTAAAAGGACCGCCAGATAAAGATTATCATGGGAAGCAGAGTTTAAAGAAGCTGGCACAGCAGAATGTTCAGCTTTCCAACATTGAGATTACGGATAACAACATTAAGGCTTTTGAAAAAGTGGCAAAAAAATATGGCATTGATTTTAGTCTGAAACGTGATAAGTCCGTAGATCCACCCCGATATTTCGTTTTTTTCAAGGCAAGGGATGTGGATGTGATGACAGCGGCATTCCGGGAATTTACCGGAAAGACGTTGAATAAAACAAAGAAACCGTCTGTCCGTAAGAAATTACAGCAGGCAATCGCAGCCCGCAGCCAGGATAAACAGAGAGAACGGGAAAAATCGAAAGAAAAACAGAAGGAGCCGACCTTATGAGTGGGATAAAAAATATAAAGAAAAAACTGAAAGGATTTCAGGTGCGTCCCCCGAACGCAGAAGTGATAAAAAAGGTTCTGTTGCATATTCCGTATGTGGTTGTATTTTATGTGGTAAATAAATGCACCTGGCTGTATCAATATTGCAGAGGCAGTACAGTGGTGGACAGGCTGATGGTTCTTCTTATGAACTATCCGTTAGCGTTTAAAAAGTTGTTGCCGAGTATACAACCGAAAAGTCTGGCTGCGGGAACTATCGCAGCAGTCAGTGTGTGGGCAGTGGTATATTTTAAGGGAAAAAATGGAAAGAAGTTTCGCCAGGGAGAAGAATATGGTTCTGCCAGATGGGGAAATGAAAAGGATATAGCCCCTTTTATTGATCCGGTCTTTGAGAACAATATTCTGCTGACACAAACAGAACGTCTGACCATGAACAGCAGACCGAAGAAACCAAAGTATGCCAGAAACAAGAATGTCATAGTGATCGGGGGATCTGGCAGCGGCAAGACCAGATTTTATGTGAAACCACAGCTTATGCAGATGCCGGATAATGTGAGCTTTGTGGTTACTGATCCCAAGGGGACAATTATCGTAGAATGTGGTAAAATGTTAGCACGAGGGACACCGAAGAAAGATAAAAATGGGAAAATCCTGCGTGATAAAAATGGCAGAGAGGTAATGGCTCCTTACAAAATCAAGGTGCTGAATACTATCAACTTTGCCAAAAGTATGCACTATAATCCGTTTCATTACATTCGTTCGGAAAAAGACATTCTGAAACTGGTAAATACGATCATGGTAAATACCAAGGGAGAGGGAGAAAAATCTTCCGAGGATTTCTGGACAAAAGCGGAACGTCTGCTGTATTGTGCTTTGATTGGTTATATCTACTATGAAGCACCGGAGGAAGAACAGAATTTTTCAACCCTGCTGGAATTTATCAATGCCAGTGAAACCAGGGAAGAAGATGAAGAGTTTAAAAATGCAGTGGATCTGTTATTTGAGGAGCTGGAAAGAGACGAGCCGAATCATTTTGCAGTAAGGCAGTATAAAAAATACAAGCTGGCTGCAGGAAAGACAGCAAAAAGTATTTTGATCAGTTGTGGTGCCAGACTCGCACCCTTTGATATTGCGGAACTGCGGGAGCTTATGTCTTATGATGAGATGGAGTTGGATATGATTGGAGATCAGAGAACTGCACTGTTTATTGTAATTTCGGATACAGATGATACTTTTAACTTTGTGGTTGCTATGATGTACAGTCAGCTTTTTAATCTGTTATGTGACAGAGCCGATGATGCTCATCATGGAAGACTGCCCTATCATGTGAGAATCCTCTGTGACGAGTTCGCAAATATCGGTCAGATTCCGAAGTTCGATAAGCTGATTGCAACGATCCGAAGCAGAGAGATTTCTGCATCCATTATTTTACAGTCACAATCACAGCTCAAGACCATTTACAAGGATGCAGCGGAAACTATCACAGGCAACTGCGATACCATGCTGTTCCTTGGTGGAAAGGAAAGTACCACTCTGAAAGAAATTTCGGAGACACTTGGAAAGGAAACCATTGATTTATATAACACTTCTGATACAAGAGGACAGAGCAGGTCCTATGGTCTGAACTATCAGAAAACAGGAAAAGAACTGATGAGCCGGGATGAACTGGCAGTCATGGACGGTAACAAGTGTATTTTACAGCTTCGTGGTGTCCGTCCGTTTTACAGTGATAAATTTGATATTACAAAACATAAACGGTATAAGCAGTTATCCGATTATGATAAAAAGAATGAGTTTCATGTGGAAGAATATATGAAACATCAGATGGAAGTCCGGTTAAGTCCGGAAGAAGCGTTCGACCTTTATGTGTATGAAGGCAGTGAACTGGAAAAACAATCAAATAGTAAAAATGAAGGCATAGAGCATGTAACGTAAAAACATACATAGCTCTTTTTTTATGCCCTTTTGGGAGGTAGCGATATGCGTAAGCATGAAAGACCGCCCATCAGGGCGGAACCCTCCGAGTAGTAACCGTTAAAAAATCACAATGAAAACAGCAGTTACGAAAGGAGAACATAGATTATGGCGTTTTTTACATCCGCAATTAATATTTTACAGACTCTGGTTGTTGCAATCGGAGCTGGTCTGGCAGTTTGGGGAGTTATCAATCTCCTGGAAGGATATGGAAATGACAATCCCGGAGCCAAGTCCCAGGGAATCAAGCAGCTTATGGCAGGTGGAGGTGTCGTTCTGATCGGTACACAGCTTGTACCATTACTGGCGAATTTGTTTTAGCCGGGGCAGTAAGAAAGGAGAACACGCATGGATAAGATTTTTGAGTCCATAGAAGAATGGATGCGTAACCTCCTTACAGGCATGGTCAGCTCAAACCTGACGAACATGTTTACCGATGTGAATGAAAAAACCGGTGATATTGCAAGTCAGGTTGGGCAAACGCCCCAGGGTTGGAGTGGCAGTATTTTCAGCTTGATCCAAAATCTGTCGGATTCTGTGATTGTACCGATTGCCGGAATGATCATAACCTTTGTGTTGTGCTATGAGTTGATTTCCATGCTCACCGAAAAGAATAATATGCATGACATAGATACATGGATGTTTTTCAAATATTTTTTCAAGATGTGGGTAGCAGTCTGGTTCGTAAGCAATGCTTTTACGATCACAATGGCAATTTTTGATGTTGGGCAGAATGTAGTGAACCGGGCGGCAGGTGTTATCAACCAGCAGACGGCAATCAATATTGATTCGGTAATCACCTCGATGGAGACAGCAATGGAATCAATGGAAGTAGGGGAACTGATTATACTGGCACTGGAAACGCTTCTGGCGAGCCTGTGTTTAAAGGTTATATCCGTTTTTATAACGGTCATTTTATATGGTCGTATGATAGAAATTTATCTGTATTCGTCAATCGGTGCGATTCCATTTGCCACTATGAGCAACCGGGAATGGGGACAGATTGGAAGCAATTATTTAAGAGGATTGTTTGCACTGGCATTTCAGGGATTTTTTATCATGGTGTGTGTGGGCATTTATTCTGTGCTGGTTGCAAACATACAGGTATCAGACAATGTGCATACGGCACTGCTCAGTGTAATGGCATATACAGTGATACTGTGTTTCAGTCTTATGAAAACAGCTAATTTCTCAAAGAGCATCTTTAATGCACACTAAATGTGGAAAAGGAGACGATGAAAATGGCTTTTGTATCAGTACCAAAAGATCTGACAAAAGTAAAAAATAAAATTATTCTCAACCTTACAAAACGACAGCTTATCTGCCTTGGTATTGCAGCGGCAGTAGGGCTTCCGTTTTATTTCCTGTCAAGGGAATTGATTGGTTCGAGTAATGCGGCAACCGGGATGTGTCTGTTGATGCTTCCGGCTTTTTTATTTGCTATGTATGAGAAAGATGGACTTCCTTTAGAAAAAGTCCTCAAAAACGTGATTACAGTAAAATTTATCCGTCCCCCGGTACGGAAATATGAGGTGGAAAACCTCTATGAAAAAAAGAAAATTTTGACAAAAGCGAAAGGAGGTACCGTTCGTGGAAAAAGTAAGAAACGATAAGAATCTTCCAGAGCAGACAGAAGAATTTTCCCATTCGGATGACTGGTGGCTGGATGAAGAGGATTCTGCTGATGGTTTATCAGTGTTTGATCCGGACGAGGCAGAAGATTATGCAAAGGACAGACAGCGTTTGACGGGAGTACCGATGGTTACTGGGTATGAAGCACTGGAGCGACACCGAGGTGTTCGCAGACCAAGACGTAAATTAAGCAGACGGGAAAAACGTGCCTGGAAAAAAGCCCAGAAATATGAACTGAAATTACATAAGGCACACGAAAAGGAAGAGAAAAAACTTGCGAAGCAGGCGGCAAAACAGGCTGCTCGTGAAGAAAAGGCGGCACAGAAACAGGCAAAGAAAGAAGAAAAGCATAAAAAAAAGACAAAGCCGCCGGGTTCTGTAAAATCCAGCGAGGAAAAAGGTGCTGCAAAGAAAATATCCAGCACGAATAAAGACAATAGAAATAAAGGGAAAAACATTACCGCACAGCAGTCCATCCCATATAGAGAAATGGGAAAAGACGGAATCTGTCGTGTGGAGGATGGGTATTATTCAAAGACGATTCGTTTTTATGATATCAACTATCAGTTAGCACAGAATGAGGATAAAAATGCAATTTTTGAGAACTGGTGTGATTTCCTGAATTATTTTGACAGCACCATCCATTTTCAGTTGTCCTTTATCAATCATCACAGCAACATGATGGAATATGAAGATGTGATCCGTATTAAAAAGCAGAATGACAGTTTTGATAATCTGCGTATGGAATTTGCCCAGATGCTTAGAAATCAGTTGGCAAAAGGAAATAATGGACTTGTCAGAACCAAGTACATTACATTTGGAATTGAAGCTGACAATATCCGGGAAGCAAAACCAAAACTGGAACGTATCGAAACAGATATTCTTAATAATTTTAAAGTTTTTGGGGTATCTGCGTATCCGTTAAATGGTGTAGAGCGTTTGCAGATCATGTATGAAACATTCAACCAGAATGTCAAAGTGCCATTCAGGTTCAGCTATGATGATATGCTGCGTACCGGGCTGAATACAAAGGATTATATTGCTCCATCCAGTTTCCTGTTCAAAAATGGAAAGGATTTTCAGATGGGAGATACCATCGGAGCAGTATCCTATCTGCAGATTCTGGCACCAGAGCTGACGGATAAAATGCTTGCTGAATTTCTGGAAATGGACTGTAACCTGCTTGTTAATCTGCATATTCAGTCCATTGACCAGATGAAAGCAATCAAATTGGTTAAAAGTAAGGTTACGGACATTAATCGCATGAAAATTGAGGAACAGAAAAAAGCGGTACGCTCCGGATATGATATGGATATTATTCCGTCTGACCTGAACACATATGGTGGAGAGGCGAAAAGGCTTCTGGAAGATTTACAGTCGAGAAATGAAAGAATGTTTCTTGTGACGGTTGTGTTTTTAAATACAGCAAAAAATAAACAGGAACTGGAAAATGTGGTATTCCAGACGGCAGGTATCGCACAGAAATATAACTGTGCATTAAAAAGACTGGACTATCAGCAGGAACAGGGCCTTATGAGCAGTTTGCCACTTGGAAGAAACTGGATTCCAATCAAGCGGGCATTGACTACCACATCGACAGCTATTTTTGTCCCATTTACAACGCAGGAACTGTTTATGGGCGGAGAATCTATCTATTATGGGTTAAATGCCCTGTCTAATAACCTGATCATGGCAGATCGGAAAAGGCTGAAGAATCCAAATGGGCTGATACTTGGTACTCCCGGCTCTGGTAAATCCTTTGCAGCAAAAAGAGAGATTACCAATGTATTTATTGTCACAAAAGACGACATTATCATCTGTGATCCGGAGGGAGAATATTTTCCGTTAGTCCGGGCATTTAACGGGCAGGTTATCCGTATTTCTCCGACCAGTCATGATTACATCAATCCAATGGACATTAACATCAATTATGCGGATGATGACGATCCGCTATCTCTGAAATCAGATTTTATCCTTTCGCTTTGTGAACTGGTAGTAGGAGGGAAAAATGGTCTGGAACCAGTGGAAAAAACAATCATTGACCGATGTGTACGTCTGGTATATCAGGACTATCTTGCTGATCCGGTCCCGGAGAAAATGCCAATCCTGGAAGATTTATATAATCTGCTTCGCAAACAGGAAGAGGCAGAGTCGCAGAGGCTGGCAACTGCACTGGAAATCTATGTAAATGGTTCCCTGAAGGTGTTCAATCACCGCACAAATGTAGAACTGAATAATCGTCTGGTATGTTTCGATATTAAAGACCTTGGTAAACAGCTTAAAAAACTTGGCATGTTGATTGTTCAGGATCAGGTTTGGAACAGGGTAACAGTCAACCGTTCTGCACATAAGTCAACCAGATATTATATTGATGAGTTCCATCTGTTGCTGAAAGAGGAACAGACAGCAGCATACAGTGTAGAAATTTGGAAGAGATTCCGTAAGTGGGGCGGTATTCCGACTGGTATCACGCAGAACGTAAAAGATCTGCTTGCTTCAAGGGAAATCGAGAATATCTTTGAAAACTCAGATTTTATCCTGATGCTTAACCAGGCATCTGGGGATCGACAGATTCTGGCAAAACAGCTTAATATTTCAACACACCAGCTTTCCTATGTAACAAACAGTGGAGAGGGAGAAGGACTGATCTTTTATGGAAATACAATTATTCCATTTAAGGACAGATTCGATAATACCCTTATGCTTTATGCGTTGATGTCATCGAAACCGGAAGATGTAGAGAAGCGTGAAAAACTCGGCATTAAAGGCAGAGACGATAGTTAAAGGGGCAATGGCAGAGCATGAGAAAATGGGTGGCAGGATTATTACTTTCTATATCCGTTATATTGCTTACGATCAGTCTGTATTTCCTGATGGGATTTTTTGTGCAGGAAAGACAGGATAACCAGTTACAGCAAGAGTTACAGGAACTTATGCAGGAAAAAGAGGACGATTCAGAGGAAGATACTTCCGACGATTTAGAGGTAGATGTTGGAATTTTGGCATTGCATGAAGAGAATCCAGATTGTATTGGCTGGCTGACCATTGATGGAACGAGAATAGACTATCCGGTCATGTACCGGCCCGGAGATAAAAATTATTATCTGCATCGGGATTTTAACGGGGAATATTCTGCAAATGGATGTTTATTTCTGGCAGAGGAATGTGTACCAGGAAATTCGGACAATCTGATCATATATGGACATCACATGAACAGTGGAAAGATGTTTGCTGACCTTGAAAAATATAAGGACGAAGGATTTTACGAAGAACATCCGACAATCCTGTTCCGCACGATATGGGGAAATGAACAGTATCAGATATTTGTAGCATTTACAACACCCGTTTATACAGGGAATGATTTTGATTATTACAGTTTTATCAAAGCGGGAACAGTGGAGGATTATAAAAAATTTGTTGCTTCCGTTAAGGAAAAATCACTTTATCAGACAGGAACAACAGCAAAATACAGAGATAAGTTACTTACACTGTCTACTTGTGAGTATTCCCAGAAAAATGGGCGTATGGTACTGGTTGCAAAGAAAAATAACGGAAAGGAATAAAACGGAAAATTACCATAGATCAGGAGATGATGACCATGCAGGAGCATGAATATAAAGCAAGGGACAAGACTGTCCAGAAGATGAGCCGGGATGGACTTAGGGAAAAAAATCTCCGCAGTAAAAAGGAAAAGCGGATTACCGGGCGTGAGGCTGATGAGAAGAAAACAGCCGGACACAGGGAACAGGAGCTGGACTTTGGAAAGGTCAGAAAAACTCATACTGCAGAAGAAACAGTTGAGGGAGTGAAAGAAGGAAAACACAGACTGCAGTCCAGACACGCTTTTCTGGAACAGGAAGAAATTGCAGAAGCGGAAGAAATGGAAAACTCAAAAATGAGTGATGATAAAGCAGGCGGGGAGAAATCTCCGTCTGTTTCACGTTCCAGACTTCGGAAAGAAAGTATCCGGGGGCATCCGGAACGGAAATTTGAACGTGATTCTGAAATAACAGAACCGGACAGGCAGAACCGAAAGAAAAAGATGGTCACAGCCTATGCAGCAAAAGAGCAGAAACGCTACCATGAAAAGTCAGAAGTTGATGAAAAATCAATGGAAGACTTTCGGGAAGAGATTAAAGATAAGACGAAAAGGGAACAGACGCTAAAAGAACAGAAAAAATCAAAATCCCGTCTTTCCTTTGAAGATGAAAGTAAAGGTATGATTCCCGGTAGCGGAATGGCAAGAAAGGGAGCAACCGTTGTTTCAGAAACGGTATCTGCCTATGGTCAGAAAAAAATCAGAGAGGGTACCGATGATAATGCTGCTCTTGATGCAGCAAATCAGATGGAACTTGCGGGAGAAAGTCTTGCAAGAAAGTCAATTTACGTTCGGGAACGGTTGAAAGAAAAACGACAGAGAAATAATCGGTTAAGGGAATCTGTTCTGGAAGAAACAGAAAAATCCCGTTTGCAGTTTGGTACCAGTGTTTCCAATGAAGCAAAAAGGGCGGTTCAGAAAGAAGCAGAGCAGAAGAAACAGTCTGCATTAAAGAAATTACTGCAGAAAAAGCGTTACCAGAAGCAATATCAGGCTGCGAAACAGGGAAAAGCTGTGAAGGACGCAGTGCTTGTAAATGCACAGCGATTTACGGAAAAAGCCAAAGCTGCGGTTAAGGAGCTTGTGGCACAGAACAGAAATATCCTCCTGTCCATAGGAGTTCTGGTGCTGCTGTTTGCGTTAATGGCAACGAGCCTGTCAAGCTGTGCTGCGTTATTCCAGGGCAGTTCCAATGCTATTATTTCTACCAGTTATTCCAGTGAGGATGAGGACATTTATGCTGCGGAAAATGCTTATGTGGCATTGGAAAATGCACTGAATGAGCAGATCAATCAGATGAAAGCAAACCATTCCGACTATGATGAGTTCCAGTTTCAGATTGATGAGATCGGACACAATCCGTATCAGCTTATTTCTTATTTGACAGTCAAGTATGGCGGTTTTACCTATGCCGAGGTTGCGGATGAGATTCAGGAGATTTTCAGGGAACAGTATGGATTATATACGGATTCAACACGAGAAATCGTAACAGAAAAGAAAACAGTCAGGGTTGGAGAATCACTGGGACAGGTTGTGACCAGTGGATATTGCAACTGTCCGATTTGTTGCGGGCAGTGGAGTGGAGGCCCGACTGCAAGTGGAGCGTATCCACAGGCGAATCACACGATTGCGGTGGATGCTTCTAATCCATTTGTGCCAATGGGAACCCATGTCATTATGAATGGTGTGGAGTATGTAGTTGAGGATACCGGAAATTTTGCACAGTATGGTGTGCAGTTTGATGTATTCTACGGCGATCATGCTTCTGCGTCAGCACATGGGCATCAGACCTGGGAAGCATACATAGCAGACAGCAATGGAAGTCAGGAAGTGGAAGTAACGACAACAAGAGAAGTGAACCGGCTGGATGTAACACTTACGAACCATAACCTGGATGCAGTTTTAAGAAACCGTATGACAGACAAGGAACAGGAGCAGTATGACGCTTACAACAAATACTATGGAAATCGTGATTATCTGTTTGACCTTAACACAATTCCGACAGGTGGGGCAGGCTTTGGATATGATATTCCGGCAGAAGCACTTTCTGATCCGCAGTTTGCCAAGATGATCCGGGAAGCGGAAAAATATCTGGGTTATCCGTATGTCTGGGGCGGTGCATCGCCATCTACCAGTTTTGATTGCTCTGGTTTTGTATGCTGGGTAATCAATAATTGCGGAAATGGATGGAACGTGGGAAGAACAACAGCGGACGGACTTCGTTCTTATTGTTCCTATGTATCTCCATCTGATGCAAAGCCGGGAGATCTGATCTTTTTCCAGGGAACTTATGATACGCCGGGAGCGAGCCATGTTGGAATTTATGTAGGAAATAACATGATGATTCATTGCGGGAATCCGATTCAGTATACAAGCATTGCAAGTTCTTACTGGCAGCAACATTTTATGGCATTTGGCAGACTTCACTAGAAGGGAGTGAATAAGAGATGAATATGCGATTAAAAAAGGTTCTGGATGATATTCAGAAAACTGAAAACAAGATTCTGGAATTGCAGGAGCATGTAAGGCAACTGAGAATCCAGAAAAAGCAGATGGAAGATGCAGAAATCATTAAGGCAATCCGTTCCATGAAAATGGATAGCCGAAAGATGCTGACTTTTCTGGATGGAATTCAGAACGGAACAGTTACCATGCAGTTTGATGAAGAGGGCAATCTTTCTATGGATAGTTCTGAAACAGGTATAAAGAAAGAAGAAAATATGGATAGCGAAATGTTAACCGGACTGATAGAAGAAAGAGAGGATTTGGAAGATGAAGAATAAAGTAATGAAAAAAATTTTGATGATTATGTTGTCGTCAACAATACTGATGGGTTCTGCCAGTGTGACTGCATTTGCACAGGCAAATGAAAATGCAGAGCAGACAGAAGCAGTGGAACAGGTGATAGAAGAACAGCCGGCAGAGCAGCCTACCACAGAGGAAACACCGTTTTCCACACCGGGAAACGGACAGCTTGTGGATGATAAGGAGAATGACAGTTCCAAGCAGTTTCTGACTGTACAGACAAAGAATGGAAATACCTTTTATATGGTCATTGACCGTTCCGGTACTTCCGAGAACGTGTACATGATGTCACTGGTAGATGAAAATGATCTGGCAGAGTTCTTAGACGAAAACGAGAAAACTGAGAAAAAAGAGGAATCAGCAGTTGTTCTTCCGGAAACGACTGCAGCACCAGAACCAGAAACTACCGTACAGCCAGAAACAGAAGTGAATCCAGAATCCGTTGGTAATAAAATGTTTGGTTCTGCGATCCTGGGCGGCGGCATTGTACTGGTATTCGGTGGTTTAGCTGCTTTTGTTTTAAGTAAATTCCGAAAGAAAAAAGAGGACGGTATTGTAGAGGAAGGCCTGGAATTTGCTGATGACAGTTACATCAATGAAGATGAAGAAAATGCGGAAGATCAGCAGAAATAACAAAAAAGCATAAGGTATGGAGAAAGGGCAGTTCTTTATGGACTGCCTTTTTGACAGGAACAGGAGGAAAACATGGCGAAATTTTTAGTGATTGCAGAGAAACCGAGCGTGGCACAGAGCCTTGCAAAAAATTTATCTGCTTATCAGAGAAAGGACGGGTATCTGGAGGGGAACAGTTGCATTGTCAGTTGGTGTCTGGGACACCTGGCAGAATATGCACCACCGGAAATTTATAATGAAAAATATGCAAAATGGCAGTTTGAGGATTTGCCGATCATTCCGGAAGTATGGAAAGTTCAGGTATCAGAAGATAAAAAGAAGCAGTTTGATGTGCTATGCGGCTTAATGAACCGGGCAGATGTAGCATATCTGGTCAATGGCTGTGATGCCGGAAGAGAAGGAGAACTGATTTTTAAAAGAGTTTATGATTTGGCAGGCTGTCAGAAACCAGTGAAGCGTCTGTGGATCAGTTCAATGGAAGATGAAGCCATTCAGAAAGGATTTCAGTCCCTAACTGACGGGAGAGAATATGCAGGGCTTTGTAATGCTGCGGTATGCAGGGCACAGGCGGATTGGTTGATTGGAATGAACGCAACGAGAGCCTACACAACCAGATATTTTAAGCGTTTGGTAGTTGGCAGGGTACAGACACCGACGCTTGCCATGCTGACGGAAAGAAAAGAGAAGATCGAGCATTTCAAGAAAGAAGCCTATTATAAGGTTTCTCTGTCAGATGGGAAACTTATGGTAACATCAGAGAGTATCCCGTTAGAAATGGAAGCGGAAGAATTAAGAAAACTTTGTGATGGGACAGAAGCACTGGTCACAAGGGTAAAAAGAGAGCAGAAAAAGACTTTCCCACCAAAACTTTATGATCTGACCGGTCTGCAGAGGGAAGCAAATCGTTTTTTTGGATACACTGCCCAGAAGACATTGGATATGCTGCAGGAGCTGTACGAAGAAAAGATGGTTACCTATCCGAGAACAGACAGTCAGTATGTAACCGAAGATATGAAAGAAACGGTAAAAATGCTTGCCGAAGGCATGACAGATTTTCTTCCGTTTCTGGAATCTGGACAGACTAGAGGTAACATAGATCGTGTGGTTAATAATGCAAAGGTATCTGATCATCATGCAATACTGCCGACAAAAGAAGCAATGGAAAAAGGCATGGGAGGACTTTCCAGTGGAAAGAAAAATCTGCTGATGCTGATCGGACAGCAGCTTGTTCAGGCAACAGGGGAAGAGTACCTTTATGAGCAGACAGAAATTTCCGTACAGTGCAAAGAACATGAATTTACTGCAAAGGGAAAGCTGCCTGTACAGATGGGCTTCAAAGAAGTGGAAGAAGCCTTTCGGAAATACTGTGTAAAGGATAAGAAACCTGACGAACCGGATCATAAGACAGAACTTCCAGAAGGATATGAGGAAGGAATGACTCTTGCCTCTGTGAAGGCAGAGAAGAGTACACATTATACTTCCCCGCCGAAGATGTTTACCGAAGATACCCTGCTTGCTGCGATGGAAACAGCGGGGAATAAGGAATTTGATTCTGAAACAGAGAAAAAAGGACTTGGGACACCGGCAACCAGAGCGAATATCATTGAGAAGCTGGTATCTTCCGGTTATGCAGAACGTAAAGGAAAACAGATTCTTCCTACCGTAGCAGGATGTGAGCTGATTCATGTAATGCCGGAGAATCTGAAATCTGCAGGCCTGACAGCAGAATGGGAGAATCAGCTTCTGATGATGGAAAAGGGGGAAATCCAGGAAGATGAATTTATGAATGGGATTGTATCCATGATTAATGAGATTCTTTCTATGTGCAGGGCAATTTCGGAAGAAGAACGGAACCGTTTTCAGATTGCAAAGGAAGTAATCGGGAAATGCCCGGTATGCGGTTCTGATGTATATGAGGGTAAGACCAATTATTACTGCTCTGACAGAAGCTGTCAGTTTGCTCTGTGGAAGTCGAACCGCTTTCTGGAAAGTATGAAAAAGTCGATGGATAAAAAGATGGCGGTGGAGCTTCTGAAAAATGGACGTACCCATGTGAAAGGACTGTATTCCAAGAAAAAAGACAGCAAATTTGATGCCGATCTGGTATTAGGGTTAGAAGATGGAAAAGCCAGATTCAGTCTGGAATTTCCTAAAAAGAAGAAATAAGGCACAGACGGAAGGAGGAATGAGTTATGGCTCATTTAGATGAGATACGGGGACTTGCGGAGTATCATGCAACCCGTATCAGCAGTTCACCAAGGGACTGGATGAATTATCTGGATACTGCAGCCAGACTGTATCGGTATCCATTTATGGATCAGCTTTTGATCCACGCGCAGCGTCCAAAAGCAACTGCCTGTGCTTCGCTGGAATTATGGAATGAAAAAATGCTGCGGTGGGTAAACCGAGGAGCAAAGGGAATTGCTCTTTTGGATGAAACCATGCAGAAAACAAGACTCCGATATGTATTTGATATTCAGGATACTCATAAGGTAAAAGGTGGAAGAACCCCTTACCTGTGGCGGTTGCAGGAGAAGCAACAGGAGGAGTTATTAAACCATTTAGAAGAAGTTTATGGACTGGAAGTTATAGATACAGGAAGTCTTTCTGATGCACTGATGGCAACAGCGAAGTATATGGTAGAAGAAAATCTGGATGAATACCTGGATGGCTTGACATATGTGATGGAAGGAACGTATCTGGAGGAGCTGGAAGAAGATACCATACGCAGTGAATTTCGCAGTCTGTTGACAGACAGCATTTATTATACGCTGGCTTCCAGATGCGGACTTGATCCGTTGGAACGGCAGGAAGAAATGGACTTCGTACATATCACAGACTATAACAGTTTATCAGTGCTGACATTTATTGGAAATGCGACGAGCATGGCCAGTGAGTCTGTGCTAGTGGATATTGGAAGATTTGTACACCGTATTTCATTAGAAGAAATGAAAAAGGGTATTGAAAATTCTGAGGAAAGGAATTATAATAAATTCAACACGTTAATTCGTGAAAGCGAGGAAAACAACAACAGAATCATAGAAAACGAATATTCACAGGAAGATGAAGGAGGAAATGAGCATGGAACTGACATATCATCGCAAAGGGGATTATCTGTTTCCGAATCTGACAATCCAGGAGACAGAGGTACAGATTGGGAAATACGGAATGCTGCGGAGGACATTTCTGAAGGAACACAAGAACAGCCTGTATCAGAGCCTGTTACTGACCGGGAAACTGAACAGCCATCTGGAAGAGATCGAGAAAACAGCACAGAAGAGATTGGAAGTACAGATGGCGAAACTGTTGGAGAAGAATCCGGCACCATCGAAAGAGGAGAACCCGATGGCGTGGACAGCACATATGAACAGTCTGACGGCAACAGCGGAAGAGAGCATCTTGACGGAATTGGTGTACAGCTAATTGAAGACACAAGTGAAGATCAGTTAAGTAAAGCAGAGGAAGAAATTGCCTCTGCTTTATCTTTGCCCGAACTTCCATCTGTAAATGAACAGAAAAGAGAAATCGAAAACAGAATAGCTGCCCTCTATGCCGGGGAGATTGCCATTCCAAGTGAGGTGGTCGATGAGGTTTTAAGAACCGGAGGAAACCGAAGCAAGAGCCAGCTTCGTATTATCTATAATTTTATGAGTGAACAGACACCGGAAGAATATACAGAGTTTGTGAAGCGGGAGTATGGGACTGGTGGAAAGGGCTTTGAAATCAATGGCATGGAATATTCTGTCTGGTTTGACGAAACGGGATTGCAGATTGCAGTAGGGCATACGGTTACCGATCAGATTCTGGATAAGGCGTTTTTATCCTGGGAAGATGTGAGTGGTCGTATCCATCAGCTTTTGAAGCAAGGCGAGTATGCACCACAGTCTGTACTTGATGTTGCAAGGGAGAATGCGATAAAGGAACATGCCCAGGCACTTGCCTATATGAAAGCGGATATGGCAGAGGGTGTAGCAGAACTTGTCTTTGATGAAGAGGATTTACCACATCTTCACAGTATTTATCCGGAAATTACTGATTATCTGGAAGAGAAACTAACAGATCCGGAGTGGCTGGCAGATCTGAACGAGCGTATGGAAGGACTGGCAATGGCTTATGAGGAAGATAAAAGCATTATGCGGTTCCGCACCTATAATCCAATCAGAATATCCGGTCAGTTTCAGAAATTTGCAGCAGAAGTAATTCCATACAATGCCAGAGATGAATTCGCATGGCAGGAACATAAGGTATTTATTACTCAAGATGAAATAGATGCTTTTCTTGCCGGTGGCGGTCCGTATTCGGATGGAAGGCTTTCTACCTATTCTTTTTATCTTCTGAATGGAGATGATAAGGCAAGGACAGATTTTATCAAGGAAAAATATGGGATAGGCGGTCAGAGCCATGCTTTATGTGGAGCAGACAATTCACATGCAGATTATGATGGGAAAGGTTTGAAGCTGGAGAGAGGGGACTATGGGAATCCAGATACTTCGGTGTTGCTGCCCTGGGCAAAAGTTGCAAAAAGAATCGGCTATCTGATTGATAACCAGCAGTTCTTACGTTTCGCAGATTATTCCCGTATGCCGGAATATGAGAGGGAACGGATTGCAGGAAAAGTGATCAGTTTTTATGCAAGGCTGCCAGAAGAAATCGAGCGTCCGTTCAAGCAGGATTTCTTTAATGAAGAAGCAAGAAAAGAACTTCCTGTTATGCTGAATGATTCGGAGCAGTCGCAGAAATTGTTACAGGCGATGGACGATGCACTGGCAATGCTGCCATTGGATTTTGAATCAGTGAATGAAACTTATGAGAAGAAATTACAGCTATTGACGGAAGTACATCAGTATGTGGAAGGCAGCTATACGATTTTCCCAGCACAGGAAGTACCAGATCAGGCAGATGGCTTAGATGGATACCAGATGTCTTTATTTGATATTGTGAGTGCCTCCGAACCAGAAGAAAATACAGAAGAACCAGAAGTGGAAGAATCGTCTGCAGAAATGGAGGAGGTACAAAAAGGGGAACCAGAATCTGAGCCAGAAGATGTAGTTGTACAGGAACAGTGGAACGAGAATGTATTTGAATATCAGGGGTATCATTTTGAACCAGTGGGGATTCTTCCACAAGGTCTGGAAGGGAAAGAACTGGTAAACCAGACAAGAGGAAATACAGAATTGCATTTGACTACCTACGAGCGAGAAGATGATATTTTATATTCCTATGCAGGATTCTACGAAGCAAGTGGTTCATCAAAAGCTGATATTTTCCGGTGTATGGAAACCGGACGAAATTATATTCCAGGGGAGAATGAACTGTTTGGCTATGAGGGAGAATTTTTACCATATCTGCAGAATGAACAGGTGCAGGAACAGGAACCTCATAATTTCCATATTACGGACGATGACCTTGGCTCTGGCGGTCCGAAAGCAAAGTTTAAAGCAAATATGGAAGCTATCCGGCTGCTGAAAGAACTGGAACAGGAGCAGAGATTGGCAACACCGGAAGAACAGGAAGTGTTGTCAAGATATGTTGGATGGGGCGGTATTCCACAGGCTTTTGAAGAAAGAAACAGTGCCTGGGCAGCGGAATATACGCAGTTAAAAGGAGTCCTCACACCAGAAGAATACAGTGCAGCAAGGGCATCAACGCTGAATGCCTTTTATACTTCTCCGACAGTCATCAAGGCTATGTATGAAGCACTTGGAAATATGGGACTGAAACAGGGAAATATCCTGGAACCGTCCTGTGGAGTAGGAAACTTTATGGGACTTTTACCGGAAAGTATGAGTGCTGCAAGTATGTATGGCGTAGAACTTGATCCGGTTTCCGGGCAGATTGCAAAACAGCTTTACCAGAAGAACAGGATTGCAGTACAAGGATTTGAGGAAACCAGTTACCCGGACAGCTTTTTTGACTGCGTGATTGGAAATGTACCGTTTGGGGCATATCAGGTCAGTGACCGCAAATATGACAGATACCATTTTATGATCCATGATTATTTTATTGCAAAATCCTTAGATCTGGTACGTCCGGGTGGAGTGGTGGCAGTTGTCACATCAAGCGGTACGATGGATAAGCAGAATCCGGAAGTCCGACAGTATTTCGCAAACCGGGCAGATCTGCTTGGGGCGATCCGTTTACCGAACAATGCTTTCCAGAGAAATGCCAATACCAGTGTGGTTGCGGATATTCTGTTTTTCCAGAAAAGGGACAGGGCTGCGATCACAGAACCAGACTGGGTACAGTTAAAAACCACACCAGAAGGTTATACAGTCAATTCCTATTTCGCTAATCATCCGGAAATGGTGCTTGGAGATTTCACAACAGAAAGTACCCAGTACGGAAAACAGGAAGTAACAGTAAAGGCAAAAGCGGAAGCAGATCTGGCAGAGCAGTTAAAGGAAGCGGTAAAGCATATCCAGGGAACCATCACAGAGCAGGAGATTTCAGATACGGAACTGGAAGAACAGGTAGTATCCATACCGGCAAATCCGGATATTAAGAATTTCAGCTTTGCACTTGTCGGAGAGGACATTTATTACAGGGAAAATTCTGTTATGAATAAGATGGAACTTCCCGTTGTGACAGGCGAGCGTGTCAGAGGTATGGTTGCTATCCGGGATGCAACAAACAGGCTTCTGGAACGGCAGTTGGAAGAATGCAGTGATGAAGAGGTCGCCAGCTTACAGGCTGAATTGAACCGGGTTTATGACAGCTTTACTGCCAAGTATGGACTACTCAGCAGCAATGCAAATAAAAGGGCGTTCAGCATGGACAGCAGCTATTGCCTTTTGACTTCCCTTGAATTTCTGGACGAAAAGGGCGAGTTGAAGCGGAAAGCAGACATATTTACGAAAAGGACGATCCGCAGGGCAGAGCCGGTAACATCGGTAGACACTGCAAGTGAGGCACTGGCGGTATCTATCGGGGAAAAGGCAAAAGTGGATATTCCTTATATGATGGAGCTTACCGGGAAAACAGAGGAAGAGGTCACAGAGGAGCTTACGGGTGTTATCTTCAAGAATCCGCTTACGGATAAATGGGAGCCATCCGACGAGTATCTTTCCGGGAATGTCAGGGAGAAGCTGAACATTGCAAAGCAGTTTGCAGAGAACCACCCGGAATATATGGTCAATGTACAGGCACTGGAACGGGTACAGCCGAAAGATCTGGACGCTTCCGAGATTGAAGCAAGGCTTGGTGCAACATGGATTTCGCCGGACTATATTACAGAGTTCATGGTAGAAACATTCCATACACCACGACAGCATATCAATTATGAGCGTATCAAAGTACAGTATGCGGAAGTGACCGGACAATGGAACGTAAAAGGAAAGAACGTGGACAGCAGCAATAACCCGCTTTCCACCGCAACTTACGGAACACAAAGGGCAAATGCTTACAGGTTGTTGGAGGATGCACTGAATCTGCGTGACACAAAAATCTATGACACAATACATGATGCGGATGGGGAACACCGGGTACTGAATCGGAAAGAAACCACCCTGGCACAGCAGAAGCAGGAACTGATCCGGGAAGAGTTTAAAGAGTGGATTTTTAAGGATATGAGCCGACGGGAAACACTCTGCAAAATTTATAATGAACGGTTTAACAGCATCCGGCCAAGGGAATATGATGGCAGTCACATTCAGTTTGTCGGAATGAATCCGGAAATTAAGCTGATGGAGCATCAGAAAAATGCGGTGGCACATATCCTTTATGGAAATAATACCCTGCTTGCACACTGTGTAGGTGCAGGCAAGACGTTCCAGATGATCGCAGCCGGTATGGAGAGCAAGCGTCTGGGACTGGCACAAAAGAGTCTTTATGTGGTTCCGAACCATTTGCTGGAACAGTGGGGAAGCGATTTTTTACGCTTATATCCGGGAGCAAATATTCTGGTGGCAACGAAGAAAGACTTTGAACCGGCAAACAGAAAACGGTTCTGTTCCAGAATCGCAACAGGGGATTATGATGCGGTCATTATCGGACACAGCCAGTTTGAGAAAATCCCGCTTTCCAGGGAAAGGCAGATTTCATTGTTGGAAGATCAGATCGCAGATATTACCTATTCTATTGAAGCAGCAAAAGAGGAAGCGGGACAGCAGTATACGATCAAGCAGATGGAAAAGACAAAGAAAACCCTGAAAGCAAAACTGGAAAAACTGAATGACCAGACACGAAAGGATGATGTGGTGACTTTTGAGCAATTAGGCGTGGACAGGCTGTTTGTGGACGAGTCACATTTTTACAAGAACCTTTTTTTATACACAAAAATGCGGAATGTGGCAGGCATTTCACAGACCGATGCACAGAAAAGTTCAGATATGTTTATGAAATGCAGGTACATGGATGAGATTACCGGGGGAAAGGGAATCACGTTTGCAACGGGAACACCTGTATCAAACAGTATGACTGAATTATACACCATTATGAGATACCTCCAGTATGATACTTTAATGAATATGGGAATGGGACATTTTGATTCGTGGGCAGCAACTTTTGGAGAAACAGTTACGGCAATCGAATTGTCACCGGAAGGGACGGGCTATCGTGCAAAAACACGATTTGCCCGTTTCTTTAATCTTCCAGAACTGATTTCCATATTTAAAGAAGCTGCGGATATTCAGACTGCAGATATGCTGAATCTTCCTGTACCGGAAGCAGAATATATCAATGAAGTATTAAAGCCGAGTGAGGAACAGAAAGAAATGGTGGAAGCCTTTTCGGAACGTGCAGAACAGGTCAGGGGCGGTGCAGTAGATCCAAGGGTAGATAACATGCTCAAGATTACCAATGACGGAAGAAAATGTGCATTAGACCAGAGGCTTTTGAATGATATGCTACCGGATGCAGGGGAAAGCAAGGTAAATGCCTGTGTGGAGAATGCTTTCCAGGTATGGGAGGACGGAAAAGATACACAGGCTACCCAGTTGATCTTCTGCGACCTCAGCACACCGAAAAATGATGGAACATTCAACGTGTATGATGATGTAAGAAACAAGCTGGTGGAACGGGGAATCCCGAAAGAGGAGATCGCATTTATTCATGAATATAATACGGAAGTAAGAAAAGCGGAGCTGTTTGCAAAGGTGCGGGCAGGGCAGGTAAGAATCCTGATGGGTTCCACTCCGAAACTCGGTGCTGGTACCAACGTCCAGGACAGATTACTTGCACTGCATCATCTGGACTGCCCCTGGAAACCGTCTGATCTGGAACAGCAGGAGGGACGTATTCTCAGACAGGGAAACCAGAATGACAAGGTAAAAATCTTCCGGTATGTAACGGAAAATACGTTCGATTCGTACATGTGGCAGATTCTGGAAAACAAGCAGAAGTTTATTTCACAGATCATGACCAGTAAATCCCCGGTGCGTGCCTGTGAAGATGTAGATGATACAGCTCTGTCCTATGCAGAGATCAAAGCACTGGCAACAGGAAACGAGTACATCAAGGAAAAAATGGATCTGGATGTGCAGGTAAGTAAGCTGAAACTTTTGAAGGCAAACCATACCAGTCAGATCTATCGCCTGGAATCAGATATTGCAAAGAGATACCCAGTACAGATTGCAGCATTGAAGGAGAAAATTGCCGGTATGCGTGTGGATGCAGATGTAGTAAAAGGAATAGATTTACAGGACAATGACCACTTTGCAATGACAGTCGGCGGAAAGCTGTATACCGATAAAAAAGAAGCGGGAGTTGCACTACTTTCAGCAGCATCCGGCTTGAAGTCCGTGAAATCAGCAGGGCAGATCGGGGAATATCATGGTTTTGCACTTTCTTCAGAATATAATTTCCTGTCGAATACTTATACCATGACGATCAAGGGAAAATGTTCTTATAAAATTGAGTTCGGAAAGGATACTCTGGGCAATATCCAGAGAATTCATAATGCACTCTCTGCAATCGGGAAAAAGCTGGCAGATACCGAGCAGAATCTGGAAACGGTACAACAGCAGTTAAAGACCGCACAGGAAGAGGTGCAGAAGCCATTCCCGAAAGAAGCGGAACTGAGTGAAAAAATGGAACGTCTGGCAGAATTAAATGCCATGCTCAACATGGATGAGAAAGGGGGAGAAAATCTTCTAGCAGATGAGGGAATCGGGGAAAACCCGGAAGTAAACATGCCGGAGGAACGACAGGACAGAATTGCTGACAGTGTTCATAAAACATCTATTCTGGAAAGACTGAAAGAACAGAAACAGCAGGAGCAGACAAGAGAAACACAGCAGAAACCTAAAAAGAAACATGAACAGGAGTTATAAAGGGTATCCCGTCAGAGTGACCAGAGCTTTGGCGGGATTTTTCTATGGAGGATTTGATTATGGCAAACAGAGAAGAACAATTAAAGCAGATTACAGAGCAGTTGGAACAGGGTGTTGCAGAAATATTCACATCAGAAAAGTATACCGAATATCTGAATACAATGGCAAAGTTCCATAATTACAGTTTCAATAATACTCTGCTGATCGCCATGCAGAAACCGGAAGCGACACTGGTAGCGGGGTATCAGGCATGGCAGAAGAAATTTAACCGGCAGGTAAAAAGAGGGGAAAAAGGCATCCAGATCATTGCCCCGGCTCCGTTTAAAGAGAAACAGGAGATTGAAAAAACTGATCCGGAAACAGGAGAGATTGTGATCGGGGAAGATGGACAGCCGGAAACAGAAGTAGTAGAGCGTGTCATTACAAGATTCCGGGTTACGACAGTATTTGATGTCAGTCAGACCACAGGAGAACCGATTCCAGAGTTTGAGGTATCAGAACTGGAGGGGGATGTTCTGATCTACCATGATTTTATGGAAGCACTGAAAACGGTTGCCCCGGTTCCCATCCGTTTTATTGAGATTGATGGGGAGGCGAAAGGCTTTTATCAGCTTGTCGATAAATATATCGCTGTCCAGCCTGGCATGAGTGAAGCACAGACCATGAAAACAGCGGTGCATGAAACGGCACATGCAGTATTGCATGATCGTGACCAGATGGAAGCAGAGGGCATCGTAAAAGACCAGCTTACAAGGGAAGTGGAAGCAGAAAGTGTTGCCTATGTGGTATGCAACCATTTTGGACTGGATACATCGGAGTATTCCTTTTCCTATATTGCGAGCTGGTCTTCCGGTAAAAATATGAAAGAGCTTCGTGTTTCTATGGACACCATCCGTAAGACTTCTGCTGATATGATCGGACAGATTGAGGAAAAACTCAAGGAACTTCATATCGAAAGGCCAGAGCAGGAAGTAACTGCTGTGGAGCAGACAGAAGAACTGAGTGTCATGCAGTATGCGGAGCAGACCATCAACCGTCTGGAACAGGAACGGACGATTTTCAGCAATGACCAGAGAAACCTTATCGTGAATTTTGCTTATAAACTGGATGACAGGGAAGCGACGGAAAAACTGGCAGAGAATCTTGCAGAATCTATTCTGGATGGAAACAGGGAAGCGGTACTAAAACTGATTGGAGAAGCGGAGGAACAGATTGACAGTCTGCCGGATTCGATGATCGGTTTATCAGAATTGCATGAAGCCGGATTTTATTCAGAAAGTATGCTTCCGCTTACCAGGGAACGGGCAGTGGAACTGCACCATGAGGGAGTAACGATTTACGGGCTGACCGGAGCAATTGGCGGTCAGGAGCAGTCGCAGAGGGTTATGAATCTGGAATTGGATATTTTAAAGCATGACGGGTTATTCGGAGTGACGAAATTTGAATGGGAAAATTACCGGAGAAGCCAGGAAATGGTTATGACACCAGAAGAAAAAGTAAAGATCAAAGAAACGCTTCTTCTGGAAAGCGATGGAAACCGTTATGGTATTTATCAGATCAACAGCGGACAGGAAGAAAGAGGGTATCAGTTTTTAAGTCTGGAAGCGGCAAAAGAAATGGGATTTACCGTAGATGGTAAAGACTATCAGATGGTTTACAGTGAAAGACTGAGAGATGCTACGACACTGGATAACCTTTTTGAGCGATTTAATATAGAACGTCCAAACGATTTTACCGGGCATTCCATGTCAGTCAGTGATGTGATCATTATGAACCGGGGCGGCAGATTAACCGCATACTATGTGGATTCCTTTGGATTTACAGAACTGCCGGACTTTGTGGCACAGAGAGTTGAAATGTTAAATGCCAATCCTGTAAAAGCGTATCCGGAAGTTTATATGGGAACTTTGGAAAAGGCTATGCAGGAGAGAAATGTAGATGCTTACCTGGATTCCAGAAAACTGAATATCGACTGTAAAAATGCAATCGAACAGGCAATCGCAGAAAACTTTGATGGCATGAGCCTGAAAGCGGATACTGCAATAGGTGTGATTGAAAAATATGGGGAAGAACGAGTTGCCTTTGTTCTGGCAAATACATTGAAACAGCTTTCCCATGATGGAAGATTTTCTGATGGCAATAAGCAGTGGGCAGATGGCATTGATATTCCGGAAAATATCAGCAGGGGAATGGATCTGAACAGAGATTATATTGTGGAAAGCCATCCTGCAGTCCTGAATGGCTTCATTGATATGGCAAGAAACGAAATCCGCACCCGGAAACTGGAAGAGGTGCTTGGCGTGAAAAATCAGCATATCACTGAAACTACAAGAGGGTATGAAGCAGACGGACATACAGGTACATGGTATGCGATTGATATGAAAACTTATCATGGGGAGCGATTCTTCCAGATGCGGAGTGAAGAATACGGTCAGGATGTGGCAGATATTATCGTATCGGAAAATGGAACACTGGTGGCAGAGGACATCTGGCATGGATTTGATGAAGGAGCCAGGGAAGCTATTTCAGAATATCTGGAAGAAAATGGTGCAACAGTATATGACCTGATGAATCTTCCAGGACAGGCAACCGTTATCTTGGCAGACGGAACAGTTATGAAAATCATGGAACAGCAGCCAATCAGTACGGATACATGGGAGCCGACACTGATCGGACAGAATCTGCGGGGGGAAGAACAGAAATTCAGTTTTTTCGAGATACATAAAGTCAGAGAAAATAATGGCATTGATCTGAAAATGCCAGAAAATCATTATATTGACCAATATTATGTGATTGAAGATCTGGCAGCAAAAGGTGGGATGAAGATTGAGAGATATAAGGATCTTGGAGCTGCCCTTGGAGCATATTACTCTTTGCCTAACCATAAAATGAAAGCTCTTGGAATTGAGAATACGGCACCGCTGCGAGGCAGTCTTGATTTTATCCAGTGCAAGAATGGAGTAGATACGCTGATCTATGATTGCCAGGAAGTGGAAGGCTGGCTGAATCCGCAGATATACAATACTTTTAAAGAGATAGGCAACAGTCTGGAAGTGCATGATACAGAGATAGCATACCAGATTGGAGATCAGTATTTTACAATTCAGACGGTAGAAGACGGTTATGATTATACGTTCTATGATAAGGATTATCTGGAACTGGATGGCGGTGTCTACGATAATCCGAATATTTCTATTTCAGAAGCAATGGAGAATATTTTAGAGGAAGAAGGATTGTCCATAGAAGATGCAAATGTGATGGATTATGAAGAAATGTATGCAGAAATTGAATATGCAGAAGAAGAGAGACGGGAGAAGACACAGTTTGAACGTAATTGTCCAAAGGCTTTTTTTGATGGTTATGACAGGAAAGCGGCATTAAAAAATTATGAGGGAATAACCGTACAATTTAAAATGTCTGGTATGTATTTAACAGTGCAACCGACTGAGGAAGGCTATAAATATCTGGTTTATGATCAGGAACTTCATGAAATTTCAGGAGATGCCTGTGGAAATCCAGAAGATTCTATTCAGAAAGCAATGTATGCCAGTCTAAAAAATGAAGGATTGGAAGATGTTGAATGTGTAAAAGTTGATGACAGGGAGTTTCGGGATAAGGTAATCAGTCATTCTAAAGAAGTGCTAGCCAGTGGAGATGTTCGATTCACTTCAGAACTTGGCAGATGTGAAACAGCATTGAATGGGATGGGCAGGGCAGAAATTGAATATGAAGTTTTATTTCATGCAAGAGCTGTGCTGGAAGAAATGGGACTGGAAAATGAAGTTACATTGATTGGGGCGAGAGTACATGGTTCCAGAAGTAGAGATGACCTGTATCGTACAGATTCTGATCTTGATGTGGTGCTTTCTTATCGAGGAAATATTCGAGAGGATAGTTTTTTTAACGAATTGAATTCGTATGGTATGGCAATAGCAGGCATTAAAGTAGATATTACCCCAATCTTAGAAGAAAGAATTACTTTGGCAGAGTATATAAAGGAATCGGAAGCCTATCTTGATCAGCAGGAAATCAGGAAACTCGCAGTGGACTTGGATAATTTTAGTTATGAATATGATACTTATGAATATAAAGATACCGTTGAAAATAGGGAAGAACAGGTTGAGAAACTCACAGAGGATATTTTGAACAAGGAGACAGCAGGTTTAAAAGACTGGCTGACTGAGGTGGCAGAAGAATCGGATATAGACAGCGATGTAGTCACTGCCCAGTCATTACTTTCACGTCTGAAAAATGCAGAAACACTTTCTGTTTTTACCAGACAGCCAGAGCAGAAACAGCCGGAAGACACGATCACTTTTTATGTTGCGGAGTGTATGGAATTTCCTGTTATGGGTGAGTATCATGAGAACCTTACCCTGGAAGAAGCCTTACGCATTTATGAATCAATTCCTGCAGAACGCATAAATGGAATAAAAGGTGTTGGATTTGAACTGCATGATGGAAGCGATTATGACGGACCGTATGATCTTATGCGACTGGGAAAAGTTGACCGGGAAGGTG
>OGCN01001310.1_pt1 | contig 33848 bp, 28 predicted proteins | sample 1570181 | NCBI WGS metagenome assembly OGCN01 (sample SAMEA4370584, study PRJEB24528) | human gut metagenome | reverse complement strand
GGTCACGGATCTGACCGTTGATCTCCAGTTCCTTCGACTTTCCAGCGGTAGCGATGATGAATGCACCTCCAAACAATAATCCATAGTGTTGCAAAATTTAGCGTAGAAAACGCGGCCGCCCGTTTCCGGACAGCCGCGCACAATTCACTCAAAGCCGCACTCCTGCTCTCAGGAGATACGTTTCAGGGTATAGCCCGGGGATTTGAACCCCACAAGGCGAGCGCGGCACAGGCCGTAGCTGCTTTCTTTACCCGAGTAGTTTACCACAGCCCGTATCCCCTGTCAAGCATTTTTATGCGGGTTTTTGAAAAATTATGTTTCCACTTCGAGCAGCCGGTTCAGGCTGAACGAGTAGATTCCCTGATACGTCACGGGCTTTGGCGCGAAGCGCTTTTCAATGGCCAGGGCGTACAGATCGAGCTGGGCACGGTAGGCGTCCAGAAACTCCTGTTCCGTCTTTTTGCGGTCGGTCTTATAGTCCAGCAGCTCGATGTGGTCGTCAAACACCAGCACGATGTCCGCAATGCCCTGCACCAGCACCCGCGCCTGGGCGGCCGCGGAATCTGCCTGCGGCCGGGCGCTCCCCTGCGCCGCCAGCACCGCGCTGGCAGGCAGGGCCGTGATGAAGTCCAGCTCCCGCAGCACCTGCTTTGCCGCCCGGATGCGGGCAAAAGCCTCGCTTTCCACAAAGCGGCGGATCTTGCTCACATCCAGCTTCCCGGCAATTTCCGGCGGGGTAAGCTTTGCCTCCACCTGCCGCTGGCGCTCGGTGCGGATGGCCTCGGCCAGTGTATCCCCGCCCCCGGCAAGCCCGGCGGCAAGGGCTGCGAAATCGGCGTGCTCCAGAAAGGCGTGGAGGGCCGTTCCCATCTCGGCGGCGGTGAGGCCGTCTTTGGAAAGGAACGCGGGCCGCTCCAATGTCGTCTGCTCCTGCTTGTGGACGATGCTGGTCACGCTGACCTTGGCAGGCACCGCGGCCAGGTCCGCTGCAGGGTACTGCCAGCCAAAGCCCGCCCGCAGTGTCTCTACAAGGGCCGGGTCGGCGGAGGCCGTTTCGAGAATTTCTTCCGCCGTTTCCGGCTCCGCCGCCTCTGCCGGGGCGTCATGAACCGTCACCGCAATGGTGCTCCGGGTGTCCACAAACGGCAGCTCCAGATTCTCCGCCAGGCGGCGGAGCGGCCCGCCGCCCGGGTGGACCAGCAGCGCCGCCCGCAGCCAGTCCGCAAAGCAGGCCGCCTGTTGGTGCAGCGTCTCCCCTGCCCCGGCCGTCAAAAACGCCGCCGCTTTGGCAAAGGGGTTGGTGGTCTTGGTCATCCCCAGCGGGATGGTCAAAATCAGCTCGTCCTGCGCCCGGGTCAGAGCCACATAGAGCAGCCGCATCTGCTCACTGCGCATTTCCTGCTCGTGGACATTGGCCAGGGCGGCATAGGCGGCGGTCTTGTAGGCGCCCTCCCCCGCCTCGGGCCGGAGGCGGAGTCCCGCGCCGACCTCCCGGTGGAGCAGCACCGGCTGGCGGGTGTCGGCGGCATTGAACCGCCGGGCCGTGTCCGCCAAAAACACCACCGGGAACTGCAATCCCTTGGAGCGGTGGATGGTCATGATGGTCACGCAGCCAGGGCGGGAGCCGCCGGGAACCGTATCCTGCCCGGTGGAGCCCGCCAGGGCCGCCGCGTCAATGGCGCGCACCAGCGCCGAGATGCCGCTGCCGCCCACGCTGGCGCAGAACGCCGCAAACCGCCGGGCGTCCTCCCGGCGGCGGGTGCCGTTTTCCATGACGCCCAGCGCCGCCAGATAGCCGGTGGAGGCAAAAATCTCCTCCAGCAGCTGCTCCACCGGCACGCTCCGGGCCATCCGGCGCAGCTCCGTCAGGCGGGCATAAAAAGCCCGCGCTTTCCGGGTGAACTCGTTGTCTTCCTCGCTCTGTACTGCCGCCAGCACCGCGCCATAGAGACTGGTCTTGCGCTGCAGGGCCCTGAAACGGACAAGATCATCGTCCGTGAAGCCGAACAGCGGCCCCAGCATGGCAGCTGCCAGATAGATGTCCTGCGCGGGGTTGTCGATGACCCGCAGCAGGGCGATGAGCGGCCGGATGTGGGGGGCATCCAGCAAATTTTCCCGGGCGTCGGCATAAACCGGGATGCCCCGGGCCGTCAGTGCCTCGGCATAGGCCGGGAAATCGCCGCGGGCCGCCAGCAGGATGCAGCAGTCCTCATACCGGACCGGGCGGGTCGCGCTCCCCTCCCGCACCGGCTCCCCGGCCGCCACCAGCTGCTCGATTTTTTCCGCGATGAAATTCGCGTCTGTCTCCGCCGTGTCGTCGGGCAGGAAGTGCGCTTCCACACGGCCCGCGTACGCTCCCGGTGCCCCGCAGACCAGTCGCTGGCCGTCGCCGTAAGCGGTATCGCCCAGCGAGGGAGTCATGAGCTGCTCAAACAAAAAGTTGATGCCCGCTACCACCTGCGGCGCGCTCCGGAAGTTGGCATCCAGCGCCAGCAGGGCGTTCCCGCCCGGGGTGCCCTCCTCCGGGCGGGGGCGGGCAACTCCGTCCGGCAGCAGGGGCCAGCGGTCCAGCTTTTGCCGGAAGATGCTGGGGTCAGCCTGACGGAAGCGGTAGATGCTCTGCTTCAAATCGCCCACGAGGAACAAATCATCCCCGCTGGGGGTGGCAAGGCAGGTGTAAAGGGCGTCCTGCAAGGCGTTCGTATCCTGATACTCGTCCACCATCACGGCGGCGTAATTCTGCCGGATGCTCTCGCACAGCGGGGTGGGCTTGCCGTCCGCGTCCCGCAGCAGGCGGAGAGCCTGATGCTCAAAATCACTGAACTCCAGCAGCTTCCGCTCCTGCTTTTTGGCGGAGAAGCGGGCATCAAAATCCCGCACCGCCGCAAACAGGGCCCGGAGCCGGGGCAGGGCTTCTTTCCGGTCCGCCTCGGCCTCTTCCATGCTGCAGGAGACAAGGCCGCAGATGGTCTCAAACAGGTCTGCCGCCTCACTGGCGCGGGTCTTGATGGCAGTCTTGTGGTCGCCTTTCAGCCGCCTGCGGGAGCCTTTCAGGCCCGGCGTCTCCTCCATGCCCAGAACATAAGGGGTGAGCCTGTCGTAAAGGGGCGTCCACTCCCCGGCCCGGGCCAGCCGCTCCACCTCGCCCAGTCGGGCGGCAGCTTCTTCCAGCCGGCCGCAGACTTCCTCGTATTTTTCCTGCACCGCCTCTTCGGCTTTCCGGATGGCTGCAGGCGTCTTTTTCAGCTGTGCTTCTCCCAGCTCCTGCACAGAGTCTGTGTTTGCATCCGCCAGCGCCGCCTCGAACAGCTCCCGGGCCGACTGCGCATCACGGGCAGCCTCCCGCAGCAGGATGTCGTGCCAGCAGGTGGAAGCAAACCCGTTCTCCGCTTCCCACGGGGCTAAAAATTCGTCCAGCTTTTTGTCATAGTCCGGCAGGGCACGGAGGAAATCATAGACGTGTAGGATCGTCTCCCCCGCCGCCCGGTCCGTGCGGCCCTTGCCGTACAGGTCGGCAAAGGCGCAGAAATCCGGGTCGGCGTAGGCGTGCTCCAGCGTCTCCGAGAGGGCCGCTGCCCGCAAGGTTTCCACACTGCCGGGGTCGGCGGGGGAAAAGTCCGGCGGGATGTCCAGCGCCTGGAAATGCTTGTGGAGCAAATCGAGGCAGAACGCATCAATGGTGCAGATGGGGGCCCGCTGCAGCAGCATCCGCTGGCGGCGGAGGGCGCTGTTGCCCGGCTCTGCCTGGCTGCGCCGGAGCAATGCCTGCCCGATGCGGGCCCGCAGCTCGGCGGCAGCCGCGTTGGTAAAGGTAACGATGAGGAGGCGGTCGGCGTCCACGGGGTGGTCCGGGTCCGTGATGAGCCGGACGGCGCGCTCGGTCAGGACAGCGGTCTTGCCGCTGCCCGCCGCCGCGCTCACCAGCAGCGCACCGCCCCGGTCTTCCATGGCGGCGCGCTGGGCGGGCGTCCATTTGGGTTCGCTCATGCTTTTTCCTCCTCCTCGGTTTTTTCTTCGGGTTCAAAAGGCTTTTCCGGGGCGTTCAGGGCCCGCTCCCCGATGCCCGTCTCATGGCAGCAGATAAAGCCGTAATCACACCACTGGCAGGGGCTGCGGCCCGTCACCAGCGGCTCGGCGGCAATCTGCCCGCCGTAGAGCTGCTCGCCCATCCGGGTGACCAGGTCGTCCAGATGCAGCTCGATGCGGTTCAGCTTGGCGATGTCCGCCCGCTTGTCTTTCTGGTAGGGGCTGGGGGCACCGTTGCGGAACGAGAACGGCAGATACCGCCCCGTCTCGTCGGCATCCATGGCGTCGAACACTTTCTGCTCGTCCCGCACCAGGCCGTCCAGCTTGTATTCCACGCTCTTGGCGGCGTTCTGGCGGGTGGTCGTCTCGGGGGCCGGGTCGGCCAGCAGGTACAGCACGCCCGCAGGCTCTGCCCCAGTAAAACGGCCGCTTTTGTCCCGCGTCAGGCTGAACAGGTAGAGCAGCATCTGACAGTCCAGGCCGCAGTAGACCTCTTTCAGGTCCAGCTTTTTGCTGCCGGTCTTGTAATCCACCACCCGCACCCAGCGGGTGCCGTCTTCTTCCACCCATTCGTCCGCCCGATCCACCGTGCCGATGAGCTGCACCGTCCGCCCGTCCGAGAGATGATAGGTCTGCCCGGGGACGGAATCCTCCCCCCGGCCGATCTTCAATTCACAGGCCACCGGGCGGAAACTGGACTGCCGCTGCTCATCCCGCAGGTAGCACAAAAGGCTTGTCATGCTCTTTTTCAGGCGGGAGAGCAGGTAGGCAAAGCGGGCGGTGTCCTCCGGCAGATAGCGCTTGGCGTACTCGTCCACCAGCAGGGAAGCCAGCGCCGCCATGGCCTCGTCGTCCAGCTCCAAAAAAGGCGTCATGGCGTTGGCGCAGGGGTTGTCCGGGCCGGGGTTCGGGTCCAGCGCCATCTGCAGCACCCAGTGCATCAGGGTGCCGCTCTGGTCGGCGGAAAGCTCTGCCCGCTTGCGGGGGCGCAGGCCTAAAACGTATTGCAGGAAATAGCCGTAACGGCAGGTATAATATTTTTCCAGCTGGCTGGGGGAGATGCGGAGCCGCCGCCCCAGCAGCGCTTCCAGAGCCGTGAGGTCGTGCACCTGCCGGGGGGCACTTTCCGCCATCCGGCGGAGCAGGGCGAGGCCTTGCGGTTCTTCGGTTTCTTCCGGTCCCGTGCCCGGTGTTTTCAGGGCCTCGGTCAGGCTGGCACGCTCCACCTCCGTGAGGGGCCAGCCTCCGCCCAGGCAGTCCAGCCCGTCCGCCGGGGTGGCGGCCAGGTCAGCCAATTCCAGCTCCGGCGGGGCAGGGTCCAGCGCGTCCACAATCGGCTCCAGGGCCGCGCACAGGGTCAGGCCCTGCCCCTTGGGCCAGCTCATCCAGAGCCCCTTGGCCGGGGCGGTCAGTGCCTTATAAAAACAGACCTGCTCGCGCACCACCCGGTTCTCAAAGCAGTCGGGCAGGTCGATCTCATTCGCCATCAGGGCATCGCGGTCCGCATGGGTCAGCAGACCGCTTTCGCCGGGAGCCGTGGGGAACTCGCCCTCCGCCAGCCCCAGAACAAACACATAGTCCGGGTCGTCCAGCCGCATTTTGCCAGCACCAGCCAGCACCACGGCGTCCAGCGTCTGGGGGATGTGTCCCAGATCCGAAGCGCGGAGCAGCAGGCCGAACAGGTCCTCGTACTCCGCCACCGTGACGGTCTGTTCCCCCAGCAGGCGGGCCATCTCGTTGAGCAGGCCCATGACGACATTCCACTCCCGGGCAGCTTCCTCCGCTGCCGGGATGCCCCGCTCGGCCCGGATGGCCTCGATGAGGCTGGTTTGCTGATCTTCGGCCCCCAATTCTTTGAGGCAGAAATAGAGGGCCCGGCTCATCTGCTCGGCATTGGCGGAGCGCAGCCTGCCCCGCAGGGTGTCCACGGCCCCCACCAGCAGGGCACGGGCTTTCTCGGCCCGGGCCAGGTTGGCAGTATCCTCCTCGGTGGGTTCCCTATCGCCAAAGCCCCTGGGATTTTTGGTAAACTCCTCCCGCCAGGCCGCCGCATTGGGGGCCCAGGTATAGGCGTAGTTTTCCAACGCGCAGACCTCTTCCTCGGTCAGGCTGCACAGGCCGGTCTTGGCCAGGGTGGTCAGCTGCTCGGTGAGCTCCGCGCCCCGGGTCAGAGCCAGCAGGGCTCGCACGGCGGTGGCCGGGGCGCTGAACTCCGGCGTGGTAGGCTCATCGCAGTAGAGGGGAATGTCCGCCATCCGGAACTCATACCGCACGGCGGCCCGGTACTTTGCAATGTCGCGGCAGACCACGGCGATCTTCCCGCAGCGGACCCCCTGCCGCATCAGGCGGCGGATGGCTCCCGCTGCTGCCCTGGCTTCTTCCTCCCGGCTGGGGGCGGCAAACAGGTACAACCCGCCGGCCGTTTCCGGGGACAGAGGTTCACAGCGGCCTGTTTCCAGCAGGCGGGTCACAGCCGCCAGCGCCGGGGCATCCTGATGGCGGAGGTCTTTCCGCAGCAGCTCCGGCACGGCTACTTCCGCCCCGTTTTTCCGGGCCAGCTGGCGCAGCTGTGCCGCCACCTGCTTGGCCCCGGAGAACAAACTCAGATCTTCCGGCTGCAACGGGGTCCCGTCATCGCACAAGGCCACCGTTACCATGGGCAATGCCGCCAGCATGGCCCCCATCAGCCTCTTTTTGGGGGCGTTGAACGTATCAAATTCATCTACAAAGACCGCCCGGTCCCGCAAAAACTCCGGCAGCTTTCCCGCCGCCAGTGCCGCTTCCAGCCGGTCGGCAGCCAGCTCCAGCCGGTCCGCCGGGTCCATGCCGGTGTGGGCCAGCAGCGTTTCATACCCCTGGAAGATGAGGGCCAGCTCGCTGAGTTTGCCGCTCTCCGTGCCGCAGTTCCGGGCCAGCGCATAGAGCTGCTGTCCGGAAAGGCCCGCGCTCTTGAGCTCGTCAATGGTCTCCGCCGCCATCTGGCAGAACGCCGCCGAGCGGCGGTGGCGGTAGTAATAGTGCACATTGTCCTGCAGCTCTTCCAGCGCGCGGCGGACCAGCACTGTCCGCCCGGCATCCGACAGGGTCTGCACCGCTGCGCCGCCCTCGGTGGAGAGGATCTTCTCGGCCAGGCTGGTGAACGAAAAGCTCTCCACCAGCCCGGAGAGGCTGTCCCCCAGTTCCCGGTAAATGCGGCCCTCTGTGGAGGAAGTAAACTGTTCCGGCACCAGCAGGATGCTGCGCTGCCCTGCCTCGGCCCGGGCCTTGACGCGCTGGTACAACAGGGTTGTCTTGCCGCTGCCGGAGCCGCCTAACACGAATTTCAGCATAGTTTCTCCTTGCTCGCCATGTAATATTTTTATTCTACCACAAAATTGCAAGAACATCTATTCTGTGATACACTGGAGAAAACCAGCAAGCAGAAAGGACATCCTATGAAAATTTTAGCCGTGGATTACGGGGACAGCCGCACCGGCCTTGCCACCTGCGACCGCACCGAGTTTCTTACCAGCCCCATCACGCCGCAGATCACCCTCAAGGCCCGCAACAAGGTGGCCGCCCGGGTGTGTGAAGTGGCCAAAGAGATCGGGGCCGAGCTCATCGTCATCGGCCTGCCGCTGAACATGGACGGCACCGAGGGCGAGCGCGCCGCCAAGAGCCGGAAGCTGGCTACCACCGTCAAGCTGTGGAGCGGCCTGCCCGTGCGGATGTGGGACGAGCGGCAGACCACCTGCGCCGCCGCCGACCTGCTGGACGAGAGCGGCACCTACGGCAGCAAGCGGAAAGAAATTCTGGACTCCGTCAGCGCCACCGTCATCCTGGACGACTACCTGGCCTGGCGGAAAGATCACCCCGGGGAAATTTAAGCAAAAAGGGACGCCGCAAAGCGTCCCTTTTGTGTTTTTGCGTTATTGATACGTCTCAATGCTCACACGGTTGATGGTGATGGCCTCCGTCGGCTTCTGGTTCTCATCCACCGCCGCCTGCCCGATGGCATCCACCACATCCATTCCCTCGTACACCTGCCCGAGGACGGTATCGGTGTAATCGAGGTAGGGTGCCCCGCCGACGGTCTGGTAAGCGGAAACGACCTCGGCGCGGTAGCTGGCCGCGTTCATCTGGTCCACCAGCTCCTGCGTGACGGAATCGCTGCCCGGCAGGGTGTCCATGACATAGAAGACGCTGGCGCACTGGCCGGAGGTGTCCGTGGCCATGCAGAGGGCCCCGGAGTAATGGTGGAGCTTGTCGCTCACCTCAACGGGGCAGCGGCTGCCGTTCCAGATGGTGGTGCCTTTGCCGTCGGCCCCCTGCCCGGCCTCCACAAGGAAATCTTTTTCCACCCGGGAAACGGTCAGGCCGTTATAATAACCGCTCTGCACCAGGCCTGCAAAATTATCATAGGCCTGCGGGGCTTCGCCGGGGAACAGCACGGCCTTGAACACGCCCGCTGAGGTATCGAACACGGCAATGGTGTCCCCTGCCGCCGGGTGGGTGAACTGCAGCTCCCCGGACTCTACCGCCGGGCGGCTGATGCTCTGGGGCTTGCTGTCGCCGCCAAGCCCCGGCAGGGTGGGCAGCCCGCTGCACCCCGCCAGTACCAGTGCCAGACCCAGCGCCAGTGCCGCGCAATATTTTTTTGGCCTGAGATTCATACTCCACACCCCTTTTGCATATCCTGTATTATGGTTTCTTCCCAAAATTCTCTGCGTTGATACACAACGTTTAGTATAGCATATTCCTGCCCAATAGGCGAGAGGAAAATGCGTGAAAATTTGCGGCGCGTTTTCTGTGCGAAAAACATCTTGACGAGCGGGCAAAAAAACGCTACACTATAGGCGTACCCAGCAGCGGGCACTCCCCGCAAAGGGCAGAGCTATGACGATTTTATGCAAAATTTACGATATTACAGGAGAACGAACTTATGGCAGATGAAATCAAGACCCCGGGTGCCGAAGAGGAATATCAGCCCGACCTGATGACCCTTGAGGACGAGGACGGCAACGAAGTCACGTTTGAAGTGATCGACGCGCTGGACCATAAGGGCGTGCATTACCTGGCCGTTGTGGAATACGCCGAGAACGAGGATGATGTGAACGATGATGCACAGCTGGTCATCCTGAGCGTGGGCGAAGACGACGAGGGCGAGTATCTGGACGTTGTGGAAGATGACGAGACTCTGCTGGAAGTGAGCAAGCTGTTTGAGAAGCGGCTGTCCGACCAGTTCGAGATCGAGTAAATCCCTTATTTTCCAGACAAATTACCAGGCAAGACTTCCTGCCCGGCGCGATTTGTTGCGGTTTATATGATCCTACTAATCATTCAACGGGAGCTTGGAGTTCTCCGGTGGATTGCAGACCTCCCCGCCATGGGTCGACCATGGAGGCTCGATGAGGAAGCGTGAATCCGGCGACAGGGCACCCACCTGTCCGTAAGGGTAGGTTTGATTGACCGCAGACGACCGGGCGGGATCTTTTTATCGAAATGCATCCACCGCTGGCCTTTTGCAAAAGCCAGTGTGTGGATTTTTTTATAGGCATCTGGGGTACAGCAGGGGTATTTCCCGCCGCAGGCGGGAAATACCCTATGACTCTTGCTTTGTTGGTGAAGATGGAAAGGATGTGCATTGCGGTATGAAAAGTGAGCATCTGGTGGGGACCAGCATCCCCCGGTTTACCTACGACACCCCCACGGTGCCGGGCAACGATTTTTACGCCCTGTGTGAGGGCACCCGGCCGCTGTGCATGATCTTTCTGCCCGGGTTCGACCACCCGGTCACCCGGGAGTATGTCACCCGCTATCTCAAAACCCTGCCTGCCCTGAAAGGTGTGCGGCTGGCCTGCGTGGTGCGCTCCTCGGCCCAGAGCGTGGCTGCGGCCACCCGGGGCTCTGATTTCCCGTTCCCCGTCATCTGCGACGCACCGGGCGTTTTGTACGGGTATCTGGGTGTGGAACAGACCCGCGGCCTTTTGAGCTGGAGCTTTGCGGCCCAGAAAATTTTCAAGGCCGCCAAAGACGCGGGCTACCACTACGATAAATCCGCCCCCCAGATTTTACCCCTGACACTGGTGGTGGGCCACCTGGGCAAGATTCTGTTCACCCACTCCGGCCGCAACCAGACCGACCTGCCCGAAGACTGCCGGGCCATCAACGACATCGTGCGGGAGATCGAGCGGGCGTCTCTGGCGGCCCATGGTACCACCAATCCCCACTGCTCTGATGAGACCCTTACCCTGCCCGATCTTGTCGGCTGGGAAGAAGAATAAAATGGCACAAGAAAAACGGCTCCTTTGCAAGGGGCCGTTTTTTGCAAGGAGCCGTTTTTGCGTTACTCTGCTTCGTCGGAAAACAGACCCGGGATGCCGCAGAGCGCGGCTGCGCCCACCACAGTGAACACGATCCGGGACCAGATGGAGCTGCTGCCGCCCAGCAGCCAGCCCACAAAATCGAACTGGAACAGGCCCACCAGCCCCCAGTTGATGCCGCCGATGATCATGAGAATCAGACAGATTTTATAAAAGGTCTGCACAAAAAGACCCTCCCTTCTCTTGGAATAGCATTTCCGGAGAAAGGAGGGTTTATGCATTCTGAAACGCTTACAGCAGCCATTTGGGGCTGACGACCCGGGCACCGCCTTTATCGGGCTGGGCCACATACACCTGCGGCCACTGGGCCTTGAGGGCCTCGGCAGCTCCACGGGCGGCCTCTTCGGTGGGAAACACGCCGAACACCGCCGCGCCGCTGCCCGTCATCAGGGCCGTGACGGCGCCGTGCTGGCGGAGAGCCGCTTTGATGGCCTCGTTGTCCTTGGCACCGCTGCACTCTTCCAGCGCGTTGCCGGCCGCCGCGCAGACCCCGGCCAGATCTTCGGCCCGGACGGCCTTTTCCTGGGCCTCACAGTCCGGGTGGGTACTGCTGCCCACTTTGTCATAAGCCGCAAAGGCCTCCGGGGTAGAGACGCCGTAATCCGGCATCACCACGGTGAACCAGCAGTCCGGGCAGGGCGGCAGGGCTTTTAGGATATCGCCCACACCCTGCACCCGGCAGGTGCCGCCCATGAGAGCAAAGGGCACGTCGGCACCAATTTTGGCACCCAGAGCGCAGAGCTCGCTCATGGAGAGTTTGGCCCCGTACAGGGCGTTCAGGCCCACCAGCACACCGGCGGCGTCGGCGCTGCCGCCCGCCATACCGGCCCGGACGGGCACGTTTTTATAAATGGTGATGTCCACACCCGCCAAAAGGCCCGTGTACCGGAAAAAGGCAATGGCCGCCTTGATGGCGGTATTGCTGTCGTTGGCGGCCACCGGACTGCCGGGCAGGCTCAGGCTCAGGGTATTGCTCCGGCGGAGCACCACCCGCTCGTACAGGGTGATGGCCTGCATGGTCATATCCAGATTATGATAGCCGTTGGGCAGCAGACCCACCACATCCAGTGCCAGGTTGAGCTTGGCAGGGGCCAGGACGGTCACGCTTTTCAAAGTTGCCATGGTTGTTTCCTCCCGTTATGCTTCCCCGTGATAAATGCCGTTTTCCTGCAGGAATTCCTTGATCCGCTTCAGGGCCTCTTTCAGGTGCTCTACGGAATACGCGTAGGACACCCGGGCATATCCCTCGCCGGAGGCACCAAAGGCGTCGCCGGGGATGATGGCCACATGCTTCTGTTCCAGCAGCTTTGTGCAGAATTCCTGGCTGCTCATCCTGGTGGACTTGATGCAGGGGAACGCATAGAACGCGCCCCGGGGCTCAAAGCAGGTCAGCCCCATCTGGTTGAAGCTCTTCACCACCAGGCGGCGGCGCATGTTGTACTCGTCCCGCATCCGGTCGATCTCGCCATCGCACTCTTTCAGGGCGGTGATGGCCGCGTACTGGCTGGTGGTGGGGGCGCTCATGATGGCGCTCTGGTGGATCTTGGTCATGATTTTGATGATGGGCTCCGGGCCGCAGGCATAACCCAGCCGCCAGCCCGTCATGGCATAGCTCTTGGAGAAGCCATTGACCACGATGGTCCGCTCCGCCATATCCGGCAGGGACGCAATGGAGACGTGGGGCCGCAGGCCATAGTTGAGCTCCGCGTAAATTTCATCGGAAAGCACCATGATGTTGGTGCCCCGCAGCACCTCCGCAACGGCCTCCAGGTCTTCCCGCTCCATCACGGCACCCGTGGGGTTGTTGGGGAACGGCATGATGACCAGCTTGGTCTTGGGGGTAATGGCCGCCTTGAGGGCGTCTGCTTTGAGGCGGAACTCATCCTCCTGTCGGCAGGCCACATGGACCGGCACACCGCCGGAAAGGGTGGTGATGGGCTCGTAGCAGACAAAGCAGGGCTCCGGGATGACGACCTCATCCCCGGGCTGGACCAGCGTGCGGATGCACATGTCAATGGCCTCGCTGCCGCCTACCGTCACCAGCACCTGGCTGGGCTCATAGTGGAGATTCATCCGGCGGGCGAGATAGCGGGTGATCTCCGCCCGCAGCTCCTTGAGGCCCGCGTTGGAGGTGTAGCGGGTGCGGCCGTGTTCCAGGCTCTCGATGCCGGCTTCCCGCACGGCCCAGGGCGTTTTGAAATCCGGCTCGCCCACGCCCAGGCTGATGCACTCGGGCATCTCAGCGGCCAGATCAAAGAATTTGCGGATGCCGGAGGGCCGCATGGCCTTGGCGGCAGGCGCGATCAGTCGTTCGTAATCCATCACAGCACCGTGCACTCTCTTTCATCGATCTCGTCGTCCTGGTACAGGCGGCCCTCTTTTTTGTAGGTGCGGAGGACAAAGTGAGTGGCCGTGGACAGCACATCGTCCAGCGGGCTCAGCCGCTTTGCCACAAACAGGGCGATCTCCTGGAACGTCTGGCCCTTGATGACCAGCTGCAGGTCGTAACCGCCGCTCATCAGCAGCACGCTCTCCACCTCGTCAAAGGCCGCGATGGTGGCCGCGATCTCGTCAAAGCCGCGGCTCTTCTTGGGGCTGACGTTCAGCTCGATGACGGCTTCCACCCGGTTCACCCCGGCCTTTTCCCAGTCCACAAGGGTCTTGTAGCCCTTGATGATGCCCTGCGCCCGGGCCAGGTCGATCATGGCCGCCACCTCGGCGGGGGATTTATTCAGCATCGTGGCAATGTCCTCAACGGAAAGCCGCGCGTTATCTTCCAGAATTTTCAAAAGCTGTTCCATGGTGCGTTCTCCTTTTCAGCTTGTTGTGCGAGATTTGTAAATAAGTATAACACAAGCGGCGGCTGTTTTCATCTGGTTTTTTGCATAGAATGTCTTTTGGGAGTGTTCTCGGTTCTTTTTTCTAAAAACAGTGTTCAAATTTCAGCAAATCTGCTATACTTGAGGGGAACGAAACCTCTCCGTCATCGCCAGCGCGATGCCACCTTCCCTAATAGGGGAGGCCTTGGCAGTCGATGGAAGCTTTCTCTATTTGCCAAAGGCTCCCCTGTCAGGAAAGACTCCCCCGGCCGGGGGAGTTGGCACGAAAGTGCCGAAAAGGGAGTGGCTGGCGAGCGAAGCTCGACTGAGAGGTCAAACTTAAATTATGGGGTAGAAATTATGAAAGCATTTATCACGGTCATGGGTCATGATACCGTTGGCGTGGTCGCCAAAGTCTCGACCCTTTGCAGCGAACTGAATATCAACATTGAGGACGTGACCCAGAGCATTCTGCAGGGCATGTTCGCCATGATCATGCTGGTGGATATCTCCAAGTGCAGTGTCAGCCATGAGGAGCTGCACCAGCGCATGGACGCCCTGGCCAAGGAGATGGGGATGCAGATCAACCTCACCCGCCAGGAAGTTTTCGACGCCATGCACACGATTTGAGAGGTAACGACCAATGAGTATGATCAACACCGGCGACATCCTCGAAACCATCGAGATGTTTACGCAGGATAATCTGGACGTGCGCACCGTTACCATGGGCATCAGCCTGCTGGACTGCATCGACCCGGATCCCAAAAAGGCCTGCGAGAAAGTTTACAATAAGATCACCACCAAGGCGGCCAATCTGGTGCCTGCGGTGGAGCACATCAGCGCCGAGTATGGCATCCCCATCATCAACAAGCGGATCAGCGTGACCCCCATTGCCATGCTGCTGGGTGCCTGCCCGGACGCGGACCCCGTGGATTTTGCCAAGGCACTGGACGCTGCCGGCAAAAAGGTGGGCGTCAACTTTGTGGGCGGCTACACGGCCCTGGTGCACAAAGGCTTTTCGGCGGGCGACAAACGCCTGATTGAATCCATCCCCCGCGCTTTGGCCGAGACGGACATCGTCTGCAGCTCGGTCAACATCGGTGCCACCAAGGCAGGCCTGAACATGGACGCCATCAAGCTGATGGGCGAGGCCGTCAAGAAAGCCTCCGAGCTGACGGCAGACCGTCAGTGCATCGGCGCGGCAAAGCTGGTCGTCTTCTGCAACGCGCCGGAGGACAACCCCTTTATGGCCGGCGCGTTCCACGGCCCCGGCGAACCCGACTGTGAGATCCACGTTGGCGTTTCCGGCCCCGGTGCCGTCCGCGCCGCGTTGGCCCGCCTGCCCAAGGACGCGCCCATCGACCAGGTGGCAGAGCTGGTCAAACGGACCGCGTTCAAGATCACCCGCGTGGGCCAGCTGGTGGCAAACCTTGCCTCCCAGGCACTGGGTGTGCCCGCAGGCATCATTGATCTCTCGCTGGCTCCTACCCCGGCGGTGGGCGACAGCGTGGCCAACATTCTCGAAGAGATGGGTCTGGAGACCTGCGGCTGCTGCGGCACCACGGCCTGCCTGGCCCTGCTGAACGACGCCGTGAAAAAGGGCGGCGTCATGGCCTCCAACCACGTCGGCGGCCTGTCCGGTGCTTTCATTCCGGTCAGTGAGGACGCCGGCATGATCCACGCGGCAGAGACCGGCTGCCTGACCATTGAGAAGCTGGAAGCCATGACGGCGGTCTGCTCGGTGGGCATCGACATGGTCATCATCCCGGGCGACACCACCCCGGCCGTCATCAGCGCCCTCATTGCGGACGAAGCCGCCATCGGCATGGTGAACAGCAAGACCACCGCCGTCCGCGTCATCCCGGCCATTGGCCGCAAGGCGGGCGAGATCCTGGACTTCGGCGGCCTGCTGGGTTACGGCCCCATCATGCCCGTCAACCAGCACGACCCCTCGGTCTTCATCAACCGCGGCGGCCGTCTGCCGGCTCCCATGCAGTCGCTGAAGAACTGATCGTTTTTGTATCAACGTTGAGAAACAGGCCCATACTCTGGATAACTTTTCCAGAGAGGGGCCTGTTTTGATGTTTGCAAAAAAATTATCCCGCCGGGAAATGGCGGTGTGGTGTGCCGCGCTGGCGCTGGGGTGCGTGCTGGCCGGTTTGAGCGGGTTTGCGCTGGACTGGGGCCGGGCCCAGCTGGACACCGGGGCCGCCCTCTGTGCCGACACCCTGCGGCTCCACATCAAAGCCGACAGTGACAGCCTGCAGGACCAGACCGCCAAGCTGGCCGTGCGGGACGCCCTGCTGGCCTATACGGATGCTCAGTGCAGGGCGTCCACCCAGCCGGAAGCCCTGCACTGGGCGGCACAGAATCTGCCCGCGCTGGAGCTGACCGCCCGCCAGACGCTGGCCCGGCTTGGCCTTGCCCCGGCGGCCCGGGTGGAACTGGTGAACATGTACTTTGCCGCCACCCGGTATCAAAACGCAGCCCTTCCCGCCGGGCGGTACGACGCTGTGCGCCTCACGCTGGGGGAGAATGACCGCAGCGGCAAAAACTGGTGGTGCGTGCTCTACCCGGGCCTCTGCCGCGCGGCCTGCGGCAGCTATGCCCTCCCGCAGGAGAATGACCTCATCTGCGGGGAGTACATCGTCCGGTTCCGGCTCGTCGATTTTGTACAAAGCCATTGCGCTCCCCAGCAAGATCAGATTCTTCTTCGTCCATGAACAGGGCCCAGAATTTTCCCTCAGCACTCCTGCTGACCGACCTGCCAAGGGCTCCCCCTTTGGGAAAGACTCCCTCCGGCCGGAGGGAGATGTCGCGTAAGCGACAAAAGGAGGATGCCTGGCGAGCGGAGCGAGACTGAGAGGGCACACTCCTCTCCCCTGCCGCATAACCTGTGGCGGAAAGGAGTGTGACCACACACATGGCAATTCCCGCTTATTATTCCCTCATCCAGCGTGGCTCTTCAGGCCCCGACGTGGCACTGGTGCAGACCTGGCTCAACGGCCTGCGCGACGCCTGCACCTGGCACGACATCCTCAAGGTGGATGGCCATTTTGGCACCGCCAGCGAGAAAGCCGTGACCGAGTTCCAGCTGCGGAACAAGCTGACTGCGGACGGCAAAGTGGGTGCCAACACCTGGAATGCCATCTACGCCAAATACACCGCTGCCCACGGCCTGCATGTGCCCTACCCCGGCATCGTGCTGCGGCAGGGCTCTGAGGGTGGAACCGTCCGGCTGGTGCAGCAGAAACTGCGCGGCGAGGGCGAGACCCTGACCGCTGATGGCAAATACGGTGCCAAGACCACGGAAGCCGTCCGCCGCTACCAGAAGCGGAACAGCCTGACCGCCGATGGCTCGGTGGGCAGCGCCACCTGGGAAAAGATGTTCTAAGCGCCCTGCCCACTCGTAACGGGCAGCAAAAATGGCCCCCGCCGGGATCTTGCTTCCGGCGGGGGCCATTCTCATTGCAACGCGGAAATTCCGCTTACTTATTCTTGTACATTTCCTCGTAGTACTTCTGGTAGTTGCCGCTGGTGATGTGCTCCATCCACTCCTCGTGGTTGAGGTACCAGTCAATGGTCAGGACGATGCCTTTCTCAAACGGGGTCTCGGGATACCAGCCCAGATCGTTCTTGATCTTGGTGGGATCGATGCCGTAGCGGCGGTCGTGGCCCAGACGGTCGGCCACATGCTTGATGAGGTCCTCGCTGATGCCGTCGTCTTTCAGGCGGTCATGCAGCTGGCTGATGATGGTCTTGACGATGAAGATGTTGGGGCGCTCGTTGTGGCCGCCCACGTTGTACACCTCGCCGATCTTGCCGCCGTTGGCCACCATATCAATGGCCTTGCAGTGGTCCTCCACATACAGCCAGTCGCGGATCTGCATTCCGTCGCCGTAGACGGGCAGCTGCTTGTGGTGCTTGACGTTGTTGATCATCAGGGGGATCAGCTTCTCGGGGAACTGGTAGGGGCCGTAGTTGTTGGAGCAGCGGGTGATGTTGATGGGCATCCCGTAGGTATCATGGAAGGCCATGACGAACATATCGGCGCTGGCCTTGGAGGAGGAGTAGGGGCTGTGGGGGCACAGCGGGGTGGTCTCCATGAAGAAGCCCTCGGCACCCAGAGCGCCGTAGACCTCGTCGGTAGAGACCTGAACGTACTTCTTGCCCTCTTTCCAGGTCTTGGCGTCAGCATCGTACCATGCCTCTTTTGCACGCTGCAGCAGGTTCACGGTGCCCATGACATTGCTCTGGACAAAGATCTCGGGGTTCTTGATGGAACGGTCCACATGGCTCTCGGCCGCAAAGTTGATGACGTAATCGAAATCATACTTTGCGAACAGGCTCTCCACCAGCTCCTTATCGCAGATATCGCCCTGCACAAAGACATGGCGGGGGTCGCCTTCCACGTCTTTCAGGTTTTCGAGATTGCCGGCATAGGTCAGCTTATCCAGGTTGACCAGCAGGATCTCGGGGTATTTTTTGAGCATATAGTGGACAAAGTTGGAGCCGATAAAACCGGCACAGCCGGTGATCAGATAGGTTTTCATATTGATATATCCTCGATGTTTATTCTCTCTTGTCAGCGGGCTTGCCCTCTCCGTCATTGCTTCGCAATGCCACCTCTCCCAAAGTGAGAGGCCTTGGCAGTCCACGCAAAGTTTATCTCTTTGCCAAAGGCTCCCCCTTTGGGAAAGATTTCCCCCGGTCGGGGGAAAATGGCAAAGCCAAAAAGGGGAACAGCTGGACGCCGATAGGCGGCCTGAGAGGGCTAGGACGTTCATCTTACTTCATGCCATTCTCGCCATCCCAGTGCTCAAAGAAGCAGGCCAGGGCAGCTTTCCAATCGCGCACCTCGTTGCCGACGGTGCAGCGGAGCATCCGGTTGTCCAGGGCGCTCCACTTGGGGCGGTCGGCGCTTTCCGGGTGCTTTTCCTTATACTCGGCACTGGTGCAGGGAGCCACGGTGGCGTCCACACCGGACAGGCGGATGATCTCGGAGGCGAAATCATACCAGGAGCAGATGCCCTCGCCGGTGCAGTGGTACAGGCCGTACTCGTGGGTGACGCAGAGCTGTAAAATCTCGTGGGCCAGATCCACCGCGTTGGTAGGGTTGCCGCACTGGTCGTTGACCACTTCCAGCTTGCCAAACTTCTTGCCCGCGTTGACGATGGTCTTGACAAAGTTTTTGCCGTAGTAGCTGTACAGCCAGGCCGTGCGGACGATGAAGTGGCGGTGGCAGAACTGCTCCACATACTTCTCGCCCATGAGCTTGGTGGAGCCGTAGGCGCTGATGGGGCCGGGCAGGGTGGCCTCATCCTGAGCGATGCCGCCGTTCTCCCGGCCAGAAAAAACGTAGTCGGTGGAGACATGCACCAGGCGGGCACCCGTCTTGGTGGCAGCCTGTGCCAGGTTGCGGGGGCCGATGGCGTTTGCCTTGTAGGCGGCGTCGTGGTTCACCTCGCAGCCGTCCACGTTGGTGTAGGCGGCGCAGTTGATGATGACGTCCGGGCGCTGGCGGCGGATGAAATCATCCACCATCTTGTAGTTGGCAATGTCCAGCTCGGGCAGGTCCACCGGAATGACCGTTGCATTGAGCAGCTTTTCCGGGATGGGGCCGATCTCGCTGCGGCCCTCGCGGAGCTGCTTGATGATCTCGGTGCCCAGCTGGCCCTTGCAGCCAGTGACGATGATTTTCATGGGATAACCCTCCCCTTAAACTCTTAGTATCTCAGTTTGCCGTCGGCGACGTTCTTCAGGTGCTGGCCGTAGGGGCTCTTGCCGTAGCGGGCAGCGCTCTCCAGCAGGGTATCGCGGTCGATCCAGCCATACTTGTAAGCGATCTCCTCCGGAGCGCTGATCTTGATGCCCTGGCGCTTCTCGATCATCCGCACAAAGTCAGCGGCATCCACCAGGCTGTCCATCGTGCCGGTATCCAGCCAGGCAAAGCCGCGGCCCAGCAGCTGGACATCCAGCTCGTCTTTCTTGAGGTACATGTCGTTCAGAGTGGTGATCTCCAGCTCGCCGCGGGCGGAGGGCTTGACCTGCTTTGCCATCTTGACGACTTCCTTGTTGTAGAAGTACAGGCCGGTGATGGCGTAGTTGCTCTTGGGGTGCTCGGGCTTCTCTTCCACGCTCAGCACCTTGCCGTTCTGGTCGAACTCGACGATGCCAAAGCGCTCGGGATCCTGCACATAATAGCCAAAGACGGTGCAGCGGCCCTTGTTCTCGGCGTTGGCGGCGGCAGTCTTCAAGATCTTGGAGAAGCCGTTGCCGTAGAAGATGTTATCGCCCAGGATCATGGCGCAGCAGTCGTCGCCAATGAACTCCTCGCCCAGGATGAATGCCTGTGCCAGGCCGTCCGGGGAGGGCTGAACTTTATATTGCAGATGGATGCCGTACTGGCTGCCATCGCCCAGCAGCGCCTCAAAGCGCGGCGTATCAGTGGGGGTGGAGATGATCAGGATATCCTGAATGCCCGCCAGCATGAGGGTGGACAGAGGATAGTAGATCATGGGCTTATCGTAGACAGGCAGCAGCTGCTTGCTGGTGACCATCGTCAACGGATAAAGCCGGGTGCCGGCACCGCCGGCCAGAATAATGCCTTTCATATTTGTGCACTCCTTTAATAAAAATGAAAAAAGTTGTGCAGCTTTACGAAGCTCGAACGCCAAAGGCGACGCGATGACACAGGCTATTTTGACACCAGACAATGCAGCCGAGCGCCGAACTCCTTGGTGGAATTCAAGCGAGGCTAAAGCAGTCTGGCGGCAAAAGAGCCGTGGCAGCGTGTTGGATTGGCGTTTGAGATTCGTATGGATTCAAAGCGGAGCTGCGTCCGCTGTCAACAATGTGAGGGAATACCGTGCAAAACTCCGGTCTTTTCTTTCCCGGTGCGATAGTATTACACCTTATTCTACTATCAAATCGCCAAAAAAGCAAGAAAAAACGGCATGAATCAGAAAATTTCTGGCTCATGCCGTTTTTCTTTTGAAAAATTAAAATTTGAAGCCCCACTTGCTAAAATACCGCAGCAGGCTGCCGGCCTGCCAGAGGAACGGTTTCAGGCTGCGGTGGGCCGCCCGGTGCCAGGCATGGATGGCCGTGTACTGGGGCACCAGATACGCTTTGCCGGTGGTGCGCATCTTCTGGGTGAGGTCAGCGTCCTCCACATACATGAAGTAGTGCTCGTCAAAGCCGCCCACGGCCTTGAACTCCGCCGTCCGCACCGCGGAAAAGCTGCCGGTGCAGAACTCAATCTCGGTAGGCTTTGTCAGGTCTTTGTCCGCCATGAGGTACTGCTCGTTGTATTTCTCCCAGAACTTGAGAAATGACAGCTGGCGGTAGACCATGGGCCGCAGCGCGCACCGCCGCAGGGGCAGGCGCTGGGGCCGCCCGTCCGGGAAGACGAGGCCGGGCCGGGCCATCACGGCATCCGGGTGCCGGGCCATCCAGTCGGCCAGGTCACTGAGGGTATCGGCCATGAGCTGGATATCCGGGTTGAGGATGAAGTGGTAGGTGCTGGCAAGCTCCGGCAGGACGGTGTTGTGGCCGGTGCCAAAGCCGCCGTTCTCTTTGCGGCAGCGCACCTCAACGCGCTGCCCGGGTCCGGGAGCCAGCAGACCCTCCCGCACGGCCTGTTCCAGCCGGGGGCCGCTGCCGTCCGGGCTGGCGTTGTCCACCAGATAGAGGGTCAGCGGGTAGCGGCGGGTGAACTGCAGCACGGTCTGGGCCGCCTTGAGCACCTCGTCATAGCCGTTATAGACAACAATACATGCGGAAAGATTCATCGGCTTTACTCCAAAGGCAGAATTTTGAGGCTGAAGTCCTCACGCTGGATGTCAAAGTTGGGGTTGGTGCAGGGGTCGCCCTTGGCCAGCAGGTCGCCCCAGCGAGCCTGGAAGCGGAGCACTTCGCCCTGGAAGCGCTTCTGCTTTTCAGGGTTGTCCTCCATGCCGCGGCTCTTGCTCTCGTAGTGGTAGAGCTGGGCAAACGGGGTGAAGACGTTGGTGTAACCGGCCTCCCGGACGCGGACACAGAAATCCACATCGTTAAACGCCACGGCGTAGCTCTCGTCCAGGCCGTGGACCTCGTCGTAAATTTCTTTCCGGATGAGCAGGCAGGCGGCGGTATCCCCGTAGACGTCCTGCACATAGTTCAGGCGGCCCATGTAGCCGTCGGAAGTGGCCGGGAAATATTTGTGCAGGTGGCCCGCCACGCCGCCGATGCCAAAGCCCACGCCAGCGTGCTGGATGGTGTCATCGGGGTAGAGCAGCTTGGCACCCACGCAGCCCACACGCTTCTGCTGGGCGTACATGACCATCTCTTCCAGCCAGCCTGGGGTAATGACCTCGGTGTCGTTGTTGAGCAGCAGCAGATACTCGCCCGTGGCGTACCGGGCCCCAAAGTTGTTCAGGGCGCTGTAGTTGAATCCCTTGCCCTGCCAGGTAAGGACCTTGAGGGTATCGGGGTGCTCTTTCCGCATCCGCTCATAGCTGCGGAACGTCTGCTCCTCCTTGGAGTTGTTCTCAATGAGGAGGATCTCAAAATCCGGGTAGGTGGTGCGGGCGTAGATGGACTCCACACAGGTCTCCAGATCCCGGATGTGGTCGCAGGTGGGGATGAGGATGCTCACCCGGCCCGGGTGGGCCATGGTGTAATCTGTCTTGTAATAGCCCGGGGTGCCGGGGATGAGGGTGACGTCATCCACCGCCACGCCGCAGCGGGCATAGTGGGCCTTGAGGGCCGCAATGCCCGCGTCGATGCAGTAGGTCTTGGCGGAGATATCGCTGGCGGTGCTGTTGGGGCTGGAACGCCAGTAATAGAGCGCATGGGGGATGTGGGCGATCTTTTGGGCTTTCTCGGTCAGGCGGAGGAAGAGGTCGTAATCCTGGCTGCCGTTGTACTCGGCCCGCTCCCCGCCGCCAGCCTGTTCCATCAGCACCTTGCTGAACGTGGTCAGGTGGCAGATATAGTTGTTGGAGCGGAGGTTGTCCAGCATGAAGTCCGGCTTGAAGTGGTAGAGCACCACGTTCTCCACCTTGCCCTCAAAGGTCGCCTCGTCGGTATAGACGAAATCGGCTCCCTGCTCCACGATCGCCTGCGCCGTGTACCACAGGGCACAGGGGTGGAGGATATCGTCATGATCCAGCAGGGCGATGTAATCGCCTGTGGCCAGCTCAAAACCGTGGTTGGTATTCCCGGCAATGCCCTCATTCTCGGTCAGTTTCTGGTAGCGGATGCGGGGGTCTGCCTTGGCGCGGGCCTGCACATGCTGGCCCACGGCGGTGTCCTGCCCGGCGTCCACACAGCAGAGCTCCCAGTTGCGGTAGGTCTGGTTGACGACGGAATCCAGCAGCTCCTCGAGGAAATTCAGCGGGGTGTTGTACAGGGGCACCACAATGCTGATCTTGGGGCCTGCCTCGCCGCCGGGCTGGTGGCTGGCCTGCTTTACCAGCAGCTCCACCGGGGCAAAGCGGTCTGCCCGCAGGGTCTTGCTGGGGAAGAGGACTGCATACTCACGGCGGGCACGGGCCTGCTCCCGCACGCCCTCCACGCCCATGGCGCGCAGATCATGCAGGAAGACGAACAGCGGGAACGTGTGCCAGATCTGGCGGCTCTTGCTGACGGCATACCGCATGGGCCAGGTCAGCTTCCAGAACGTGGAATTGGTAACGTCGCTCAGGGTCTTCTCCAGCTGCTGCTCGTGGCTGCGGCTGAGGGCAAGGTCACTGCGGAGCCGCTCGATCAGGGCGGCTTCCTCGCTGCAGGTGCGCTCGGCCCGGACCATCCGGTCCCGCAGGGTGTCCATCTCCTGCTCGTAGCCCTGTACCATCATCAGCGGGGCGGGCACGGCGCTGCCGGTGCAGAACAGAGCGGACTGCTGGGCCCGGCCCTTGCTGCGCCAGCGGAAATCACGGTAATAGCCCCGCCGGGCCAGCTGCTCGGCCCAGGCCGCCATCATGGTGCTGTCCACACTGGCCAGCAGCACTTTCTCGGGCAGTTGCTGGGGCAGATGGCTCCACACGGGGTCTTCCACCACCAGCAGGTCCACAGGCTCTGCAGCCTGTGCAGACCACTCTTCCGCCCGGATGCCTGCCCGGCGCAGGGCCTTTTCCAGCAGGTCAGACTCGCTGTTCAGCACCTGGGCCGAGGCGGGGCGCGCTTCTTCCGCGACCCGCTGCGCCAGCTGACGGCAGCGCTCTTTCTCCTGCTTCAATTTCGTTTCCTTGTCCAACTGCATTCCGATTTCTCCAACTCCCATTTGATGTTACAATTGTATAGTATACCAAATTCCGCCGCATTTGAGAAGCGATTTTCCGCAATTCCTTTTGGTTTCCAGTGCAGCGCCGTTCTGGTCAGCGGAACAGCTTCCGCAGCCAGCCAAAGAAGCCGCCGCTGCTGGAACCACTGCCCACGCTCTTCATGGAGACGCCGGTGTAGTAATGCTGGAGGATCTCACGGTAGCCCATCCCCTGCTCGGCAGCAAAGCCCACCGCGCCGCACTGGCTCATGCCCACGCCGTGACCATAGCCGTAGTAGGTCATCACGGGGGTGCCATTGGCGTCGGCGCCAAAATCAAAGCAGTAACGGGAGCTCACAAACTGGCTGATGTTTCGGTAGCTGCGGCCATTGGAGACGAACGTGTTGTACTGCACAAAACCGCCCAGATCCTTGTGGGTGGTGTCGGCGCTGACGTAGGGCTCGCCGGTCTTGCTGTCGTTGTACTCCTGATAGGTGTAGTCCTTGCCGATGATGCGGCGCATTTTCTCATGGTACTGGCGCTCATAGGGGCTCTCCACGCTCTGGAGGTAGGGCACATCCGTCCCCCAGGCGTCCAGACCGGAGCAGGTGCCGTAGACGCCCGTCTGAGTGTTGTAGCCCGCGCTGGCCGACCACACCGCGTCAATGACGCTGCCGTTGTAGGTCAGCACCTCGTCCTTGACGGCGCGGACGGCTTTCTCAATGGCGGACCGGGCCGAGGCCGGGATCTGGTCCACCGGGGTGTAGATCAGCGCATTGGCCGAAGAGCCGTACTTTTTGTGGTATTCCAGGTAGGAGTGAATGGCCACAGCCTGGGCTTTCCAGGCTTCCTGTGCCGCCGAGGCGCTCACAAAGCTGCCGATGGAACCCAGCTCGGTGTAAGTAATGCCCACCAGGCAGTCCACCAGGTTGAGTTTCACATTCCGGCGCAGGCCCTTGCCCTTGATATTCAGGTAAGGCATGGTGATGGTATCTTTCGAGCCGAACAGCCAGCTCAGGCAGTTTTCTTCCTCCGCCGGGAGCAGGGTGGTATCCGCCCCGCCGATGGTGGTGGGCACCGTGTAGACGGCCTCCGTGACCGCCTCGCCCTCCGAGGTGCCCTCTTCCTCTGCAAACGCCGCGGGGATGGCCCCGACCAGCAGCACCGCCGCCAGCAAAAGCGCCGCCGCCCGGCGCGCGAACATCGAAATGTGTTTCAAGATGGTTTCCTCCTGTTTTCAACAATTTCTTTCAGTTTAGTTTAACACACTGCGAAACGAACAGCAAGGACGGAAGTTTAGTATCGTCTCAAAGTTTGGCCAGTTCTTCCAGCAGCGATAAGGCAATGGGCTTGACCCGCACCGAACAGGCGTTGAACAGCTCCAGCACCCGGTCATTGGCGTAATCTTTCCGCTCCATTTCGGTGTTGGACAACACCTCCGCCAACTCTACGTCCAGCTCCGTGCAGATATTGGAAAGAGTTTCCAGCGTCGGGTAGACCCGCCCGTTTTCAATTTTGGACAGGTACACCACCGAGATTCCCACCTGTTCCGCCAGCTTTTCCTGCGTGATACTGCGCTCCTGCCGCTTTTTCTGGATGCGCTTTCCAATAGCTGCATAGTCGATCATGGCATTGTCCTCCCAAGAATGTTCTTGTCTTGACAATACAGATTTAAACCAAAAGATTAATAATCCAATAGATTAACTTGACATATCAGTTTAATATTCTATAATAGACTTAACAGGTCCCAGACCTCTCCCGCAATGCTTTGGTAAAATAAAAAAGGAGTGATTTTATGCGTTTGCAATCCAAACCCCGGCGCATTGCCGCCCGCACTACGGCAAGCCTTATCCTTGCAGCCGCCATCCTGTTGACCGGCTGCGGAGGCGGTGGCGGCGGTGCCCCCGCCCCCTCAAACTCGACCAGCCAGCCTAGCAGTTCCCCCGCCTCAAGCTCTGCAAGCTCGTCCAGCTCTTCTTCGTCGAGTTCTTCCAGCTCCTCCAGTTCCTCCGCCAGCTCGGAACCGGAGCAGACTGACGGCATCCTGTGGACCTACAGCAAAAACAATGATGGCACCGCCACCATTACAGGCTACGACAAAAATGCCACTAAGACTCCCACTGGTGAAGTGACTATCCCGAAAGTATATAAGGGCTATACGATTACAAAAGTTGGTTCTTCTGCTTTGAATGGCAATAAAGATATCACCCGCGTTGTCATTCCCGACACCGTCATCAGCATTGGATCGCAAGCGTTTTATAACTGCACCAATCTGACCTCTGTTTCTTTCCCGAGCAGCTTAAAAAACATTGACGGCAGTGCTTTTGCTAAAACGAATTTGGATGCTCTGACTCTCCCGGCAACGATCACCAATGTCGGCGGACGTGCCTTTGCTGAAATTGCTTCGCTCGCCAGTGTCACGGTTCAAGGCAAAACAGTATTTGGCTCTGGTGTTTTCAGCACCTGTCCTAATCTTACAACCGTTGTCTTCCAGGATAGCATCCGCGAGTTGCCATCCGAAATGTTCCTCAACTGTTCCAAACTGCAAAGCATCAAATTCCCGGGCGATGTAAAAACTCTTGGCAGCTCCATTTTCAAAAAATGTGTATTGCTTGAGAATATCACAATCCCCGACACCGTTACGACCATCGGCAGCAGCGCATTTTCTTACTGCACCTCTCTGCGTTCCATCAAAATCCCGGATGGTGTTACTGAACTTAAAACTGCAACTTTTGAAGAATGCAGCAATCTTACCAATGTCGTAATTCCTGACAGTGTTAAGATTATCGGAGGACGAGCATTTGACCATTGCTCGGCTCTTTCCAAACTAACTCTCCCTCGTGGAATCTCTGAAATTCAGGGAGCTGCATTCTGGTATTGCACAAGCTTGAAACAAATGGCTCTTCCTGAAAATATTTCACAAATCAACAGCCAAGTATTTCAGGGCTGTGTCTCCTTGCGAGATATCTATATTCCCAAGACCGTAAAGAAAATTGACACTCATGCCTTTGACCGCTGCACCTCGCTGAGTAATGTGTACTTTGGCGGCAGCGAAGCCATGTGGAATGAAATTACCATCAGTACAAAGGACAACGGCAACAAATGCTTGACCAATCCCATTATGAACCGCTACTGGAACCAGAATTACACCTGCATCCGGTAAAGGTTAAAAGCACCGCTTTCTTTCCGTAACCACCAATAAACCGTAAAAGCCAGAGCATCGTCACAGCGGTGGTGCTCTGGCTTTTTTGTACCTGCGTCTGGTGCTTCACCAAACAGTATGGTATACTCAACTCAACAAATCAAAAACTTTGGAGCACGTCCGGTGGCCTCTTTGTATCCCGGTGGGCCCAAAACTTTCATGATTGCAGACCAGGCGGCCAAAGATATTTTTTCTTCGTATCTTTTCTAAGGTAAAAGGAGGAAACACCTATGAGAGAGTACAATCAAAATGTTGATATCACTTTTTCTCCAATGTCCAATGAAACTATGACATGGTTGGATGAACTGTTTACAACTTGTAAACAGTTTGGCGTAGATTATTACAACGCTTCGGAAAAGGACCGCGTATTTGTGGAAGCTGTCGCACGGAAAAATTATGGTTTAAAGCAAGCCCACGCCACCGGAGCAGCTGCATCCACCGTTGAACCTTTCTTCGGCATTCATCGGGCCGTATAACCATTCGAGCCATTTCTTCTTTCATGGGAATCATTCGTAGAAAAAGGCATAAAATACTTCTAACTTTACGGAGGAACGCCATGCCATTTGATTTCAAGAAATAGTACAAAGAATTTTATCTGCCCAATAAAAACCTCCCGTTCAACAATTCCTGCTGAACGGGAGGTTTCTGCTTTTATTTCAGGTTACAGCCTTACTGCTGGGCGTTCTTCTTGGCTTCCAGAGCCAGGATGGCGTCGCGGCGGCTGAGGTTGATACGGCCCTGCTGGTCGATATCGGTGACCTTGACGACGATGGCGTCGCCCACGGCGACCACATCCTCCACGCGCTCGACACGCTTGGTGTCCAGCTTGGAGATGTGCACCAGGCCCTCTTTGCCCGGGGCGATCTCAACGAACGCACCGAAGTTCATCAGGCGGGTGACTTTGCCCTTGTAGATGGCACCGATCTCGGGGTCTTCCACAATGGTCTTGATGGTGAAGATGGCGCGCTTTGCGTCCTCCTGATCGACGGCGGAGACGAAGACATGGCCGTCCTCCTGCACGTCGATCTTGCAGTTGCAGGTCGCGCAGATGTCCTGGATGACCTTGCCGCCCTTGCCGATGACGTCCTTGATCTTATCGGTGGGGATCATCATGCTGAACATCTTGGGGGCCCAGCGGCTCAGCTCCTCACGGGGCTGCGCGATGACGGGCTTGATGATCTCGTCCAGGATGTAGAGGCGGCCCTTGCGGCACTTCTCGAATGCCTCGGCAATGATGTCATAGGTCAGGCCGTCGATCTTAATGTCCATCTGAATGGCCGTGATGCCCTTGCGGGTACCGCCCACCTTGAAGTCCATATCGCCGTGGAAGTCCTCGACGCCCTGGATGTCCAGCATGGTCATCCAGCGGTCGCCCTCGGTGATCAGGCCGCAGGAGATGCCGGCGACGGGGGCCTTGATGGGCACGCCTGCATCCATCAGGGCCAGCGTGGAGCCGCAGATGGAAGCCTGAGAGGTGGAGCCGTTGGAGCTCAGGACCTCAGACACGCAGCGGATGGTGTAGGGGAACTCCTCCAGAGAGGGCAGCACGGGCACGAGGGCACGCTCGGCCAGTGCGCCGTGGCCGATCTCGCGGCGGCCGGGGCTGCGGGGCGCGCGGGCCTCACCGACGGAGTACGGCGGGAAGTTGTAGTGGTGGATGTAGCGCTTGGTCTGCTCATCGGTCAGGTCATCCATCAGCTGGTTGTCCTTGGTGCCGCCCAGGGTGCAGGTGGTCAGCACCTGGGTCTGGCCGCGGGTGAACATACCGGAGCCGTGCACCCGGGGCAGGATGCCCACTTCGGCAGCCAGCGGGCGGATCTCGTTGATGCCGCGGCCATCCACGCGCTTGCCCTCATCCAGCAGCCAGCGGCGGACGACGTACTTCTGCATCTTGTAGCTGACGAGGTCGAGGTCTGCCTCGGACAGGTCAGGATACTCCTCGGCGATCTTGTCCATGATGGGCAGCAGAGCGGCATCGCGGACGTTCTTGTCGTCGGTATCCATGGCAGCCTTGAAGTCGTCCAGATACTTGTTCTGGATGGCGTGGAAGACATCCATATCCAGGCCCACGACCTGGAAATCGATCTTCGGCTTGCCACGCTCGGCCACGATCTTGTTGATGAACTCGATGATCTTCTTGATCTCGACATGGGCCGCCTTGATGGCGTTGAGCATGGTATCCTCATCCACCTCGTTGGCGCCGGCCTCGATCATGACGATCTTGTCCATGGTAGCGGCCACGGTCAGGGCCAGGTCGCTGTGGCGGCGCTGCTCCTGGGTGGGGTTGAGGACGATCTCGCCATCCACCAGGCCCACCTGCACGCCGCCGATGGGGCCGTTCCAGGGGATCTCGGACACTGCGGTGACCAGAGAGGCACCGATCATACCGGCGATCTCAGGGCTGCAATCGGGGTCCAGGCTCATGACGGTCATGGTGATGCAGACATCGTTCCGCATCTCCTTGGGGAACAGCGGGCGCATGGGGCGGTCCACCACGCGGCTGGTGAGGATGGCACGCTCACCGGGGCGGCCCTCACGGCGCATAAAGCTGCCGGGGATGCGGCCTGCGGCGTAGAGCTTTTCCTCATACTCCACGTTCAGGGGGAAGAAATCCACGCCCTCGCGGGGTTTGGGGCTCATGACCACATTGCACATCACGCAGGTCTCGCCGTAACGGATCAGGGCGCTTGCGTTGGACAGACCGCACATCTTGCCCATTTCCGCCTTGAACGGACGGCCCGCCAGCATGGTCTCGTAGACCTTGTAGTTCTCAAAGGTCTCTTTGCGGGAACCAAATTCAATTGCCATTTGGTTTTGCCTCCTTTGTCCTTTTCAGGATCAGTTTTATCCAAAAGGCTGCCCGCCGCGCATCATAGCAATAAATCCAGCGTCTGTGCATTTTTGTACGCACGGACGCTCGATTTACTGCTGCAACACGCAACAGCAGCCTGTTGTTCCATGGAGCGGCAAACAACGGGAAGCCACAAAAAAACAGCAAAGGGCAGGCACCATTGTACGGTACCTGCCCTCTGTTTTCTATTACTTACGCAGACCCAGGGTTGCGATCAGAGCACGGTAACGCTCGATGTCCTTCTTCTGGAGGTAGGCCAGCAGATTGCGGCGGCGGCCAACCATCTTCATCAGACCACGGCGGCTGTGGTGATCGTTCGGGTTCTTCTTCAGGTGCTCGTTCAGCTCGTTGATGTGAGCGGTCAGCAGAGCGACCTGGACTTCGGGAGAGCCAGTGTCCTTCTCGGTCAGAGCGACTTTGGCCATAACTTCCTGCTTGTTCATAGTACAGTACCTCTTTATTAAAATTTTATTTGCCGTCAGCACAGATTGCGGGAAACGGTACTCCCAAACGGGCATACTCCCAGCCCCGTGCCGCGGTAACAGTGCTAGTATAACAGAAAGCCGTGCAAAAAGCAAGAAAATTTTTTACAATTTTGTCGCTGCCCGGTCATTGCATTTCAAACCCGGGCTGTTATAATTTAGGTGTATTTTACAAGAGAGGTTTTTTTACGATGCAAGCACCCAAGTTTTCCCGCCGCAGTTTTCTCAAATCCGGAGCCGTGGCCGCCGCAGCCGCCAGCCTGCCGGGCTTTTCGCTGCCCGCAGCCGCCGCAGCCGCCCCCATCGGCACGGTATGCCAAACTCAGCACGGCCCGGTGCAGGGCATCCGGCAGGAGGGGCATCTCGTCTGGTACGGCATCCCTTACGGCGCTTCCACCGCCGGGGACGCCCGCTGGACAGCCCCGCAGGACCCCGCCCCCTGGGCCGACGCCAAAGACTGCACCGTCCCCGGCGCGGCGGCGTACCAGTACAGCACCTGCGCCCTGGGCACCGAAGACTGCCTCAAATTAGACGTTTACACCACGGAAAAGGCCAGCAAACGGCCCGTCATCGTCTACCTGCACAGCGGCGGCAATCAGACCGGCTCCGCGCGGGAGCTTCCGGGCGGATTTCTGGCTGAGCAGCTGGGCTGTGTCTTCGTGGGGCTGGAATACCGGCTGGGGCTGTTCGGCTTCAACTGCCTGCCCGCGTTCTGCTCCGGCCCGGAGGAAACGGGCAATTTTGCCCTGCTGGACATGGCCAAGGCGTTGGACTGGGTGCGGGACAATATCGCATCGTTCGGCGGCGACCCGCAGAACATCACGGTCCTCGGCTTTGCAGCCGGCGGGCGGGACGGAATGGCCCTGCTGGCCAGTCCCCTGTTTGTGGGCCGGTTCCAGAAAGCCATCTCTATTTCCGGCGGCATGACCTGCGCGGATGAGAACACGAGTGCTGAAACGCTTGCCGCTGCTCTGGCACCGCTGGCCGTGCAGGACGGCAAGGCTCTGACCGAAGCAACCGCGCGGCGCTGGCTGCTGACGGAAGACCCTGCGGTCCGCAGCTGGCTCTGTGGCGTGGATGCCGCCCGTCTGGCTCCGCTGATGGGAAATGCCGGTTTACGGATGAGCGTCTTCCCCCATCTCTATGCGGACGGCATCACCCTGCCCGAGGGCGGATATCCAGCGGCTCCGTACAGCGAAATTCCTACCCTGCTGCTGACCGGGGCCGATGAATTCAACGCCGCCGCCCGGTGGGACAGCTGGTTTTCCAGCGAGGAGGCCAAACGCTTTTCCGCCGACGAGCTGGAAGCAGCCAAGCAGTTTGCCGCCACCTATGGCTCCGCCCTCTGCCGGGTCTTCAGCACCCGTAGCAGTGCGGAGGTGATTGCGGCCCGGAGCGACGCGCCGCTCTACCTGGGGCAGATCGAGTACGGCTCTTCCGCCAGCAAAACACAGATCCCGCTGCTGGGCTCGTTCCAGGGCATCGCCCTCCCGATGCTGTCTGGCAGCAACCCCTACTTCGGCTGGGCCGACCTCTCCAGCGCAGGTTATCAGGCCATGGCGGAACAGCTGCGCGCCTATCTGAAAAACTTCATCACCAGCGGCGACCCCAACGGCAAAAAACTGCTTTCCGGCTCCACCAGATGGCAGCGCTGGACGCCCGACTCCCCCGCCCTGCTGGTGCTGGATGCCGATGCAGACCACGCCACTGCCCAATGCACCGCCCAGACGGAAACGAAAGAATCGCTGCTTGCCGCCATGGAGGCGGACAGCACCCTCTCTCCCGCCCTGAAACAGGCCGTGATCGAAAACGTGCTCAAGGGCAGATTCTTCGATTGAGTATTGCGGTATTTCCCTTTTCTGCAAACAAAAAACACCGTTCAGCCGAACGGTGTTTTTTCGTTTACTGGAAATACTCCTGGGCCCGCCGGGCTGCATGGTTGATGCAGTCCCGCAGCTCGTCCAGTGTATCAAACTTTTTGCTGGGGCTGAGGTAGGCGTAAAACTCCACCACCGGGTCGGTGCCATACAGGTCGCCCGAGAAACCCGGGATGAACGTCTCGCAGGTCACCTTGGAAAGATCGTCGTTGACGGTGGGCCGGGTGCCCAGGCCGGTGGCCGAGGGGTACCAGGTATCCCTGATCTTGGTCCGGGTGATATAGATGCCGAAACGCGGCAGCTGGAACCCCTGCGGGTAGAGCTGGTTGATGGTGGGCACCCCCAGCGTCCGGCCCAGACCAGCCCCGTGGTGCACCGCAAAGCGGATCGCGTAGGGCATCCCCAGCATGGCGTTTGCCGCCGGGATGTCGCCGCCCTCCAGCGCCGTGCGGATGCGGGTGGAAGAGACCGGTTTTTCCTCAAACCGGGCCATGGGCAGCACCACCACTTCCACCCCCAGCGGGGCGCAGAGCTTGCGCAGCAGTTCCGGGTTTCCGGCGGCTTTGGCCCCAAAGGTAAAGTTTTCGCCGCAGAAAAGCGCTTTGGCGTTGCAGTCCCGCACGATGCCCAGCACGAACTGCTCGGGCGTCATGGCCTTGATCTCCTCAAAATCCGGGCAGAGATAATGCTCCACGCCCAGACGTTCGATGAGGGCATGTTTGTCCTCGGTGGAGAGGAGGCGCTTGCCTTTCATCTTGTTTTCGGTGGGCAATTTGAACGTGAATACCGCCGGGGATGCCCCGTGGGCGCTTGCCCACTGGACCGCCCCCTCGATGACGGCGCGGTGGCCAATGTGGATGCCGTCAAAAAAGCCCATGGCCACGGCACTGCCGTTTGCATTGCCCAGCGCAAGCGGCACAAGCTGTGAATAGATCTGCATTGGCATCATTCCTTTTCCTTCAGTTTCGCTCCACAAAGAGCTTTTCCACCCGGAGCACGCCCCCGGTGATGTTGGCAAGGCCGAGGAACTGGCCCTGCACATTCCGCACCCGGTAGCGGCCATCCGCAGCGGGGTAGCGGCTGGTAGGGCAGCCATTGTACAGGTGCTGCTCCACCCGCTCGTCCGCCACCAGCAGCGGCAGAGAGGTGAACACGCTCTCCACCGGCAGCATCAGGGCCTGCAGGGCCTCGGGGCCCGCGTTTTTGGCGGCCTGGATCTCTTCCAGGCTGTGGGCGTCGGCCTCGGTGTAGACCCCGGCCGCAACGCGGCGCAGGGCACTCATGGTGCCTTTCTGGCCCATGGCCTCCGCGATCTCCTCCAGCAGCACCCGGATATAGGTGCCCTTGGAACATTTGACCGTCAGGGTGTACTCATTCTCCGCCGGGCTGCCCTCGTACTGGATGGACAGGATCTCAATGGGGCGGGCTTTCCGCTCCACCTCCATGCCCTGCCGCGCCAGTTTGTAGAGCGGCTGGCCGTTGATCTTGACCGCCGAGTACATGGGCGGCGTCTGCATCCGGGGCCCCACAAAGCGGGGCAGCACCTCCAGCAGCTCTTTTTCCCCGGCAGTCACCGGGGCTGTTTCCAGCACGGTACCGGTCACATCGCCGGTATCGGTGCGCGCACCCAGTTTGAGGGTGGCGCGGTAGGCCTTGGTGTGGTCCAGCTGTAAGTCCACCGCCTTGCTGGCCCCGCCGCAGAAGACCGGCAGCACGCCGGTAGCCATGGGGTCCAGCGTGCCGCTGTGGCCCAGCTTCCGGGTGCCCAGAATGCCCCGCAGCTTTGCAATCACATCAAAACTGGTCCAGTTCGTGGGCTTATCCACAATGAGGATTCCCTGCATCAGGCTTCCTCCTGTCCGTCGGGCGTCTGGGGAGCATCCAGCTCCGCCTCCACCTCGGCCAGAATGGCGCTCTTGGTGTTATCCAGGTTGCCCAGCAGCTCACAGCCCGCCGCGCGGGTGTGGCCGCCGCCGCCCAGAC
>OGCN01001287.1_pt1 | contig 34215 bp, 29 predicted proteins | sample 1570181 | NCBI WGS metagenome assembly OGCN01 (sample SAMEA4370584, study PRJEB24528) | human gut metagenome | reverse complement strand
AAAATTTTATAAATTCCTTGCAACGCAAAGCTAATGCAGATACAATAAAGGAGTAATCTATTGAAGACACTAAATGAATTAACTTTGCTTGATAAGTTTTTGTTTGATGAGGTTATGGATATTCCAGAAGCTCACGAAGCTGCGCTTCGGATCATCCTCGGCGATGAGAATCTACGGCTGCTCACCCCATCCCAGACAGAAAAGGAACTGCGTACAGCTCCATGGCTTCGTTCTATTCGGCTGGATGTGTATTCCATGGATGAAAATCTGCGGATCTACAACACCGAAGCTCAGAAAACCAGAAAGCCTGATCTGCCGCGCAGAAGTCGCTTCTATCAGAGCGTTATGGATTCATCTCTCCTAAAATCGGGCGATGAAAGCTTTAATCTGCTGAATGATACGTTTAATATCATAATCACGCCTTTTGATCTCTTTGGCGAAGGCAGATACTGCTATACATTTCATGCACGCTGCGATGAGAATCCGTCTCTTGTTTTGGAAGATGGCGCAACCAGAATTTTCCTCAATACCCGCGGAACCAACCGTAATGAAGTATCCGAAGAATTAATTCAATTTCTGGAATATATGGAGCAATCTACTTTGAATGTGGCTATCCCCGATACCAATGGAAATCTCATCAAAATCCATAACCATGTCAGGCAAGTAAAAGCCAGTGAAGAGATTGGAGTGAAGTTTATGCAACGATGGGAAGAAGAAGCTATGTGGAAACGTGAAGGCAGGGAGGCTGGCCTTGCTGCTGGTCTTGCTGAGGGCCTTGCTGAGGGGCTCAATAAAGGGCAGACTATAAATCAAATCTCCATCATACGATTTCAGCTTCTCAGCAAACAGATGACACCTGTTCAGATTTCTGATATTCTGGGACTTTCTTTGGCGTTTGTTCAGCAGATCTGTGACCTGCTGACAACACACCCACAGGAACCTGATGAAAAACTTGCTGATTATTTCTTAAGTAAAAACAAATAAAAATAAAGCCCTCAACTGTGCTGATATGTCCCACATATATGGTCATACACAGTTGAGGGCTTTTATCCAATCCACTAACCTTTATACGCAATCTTTCCCGCGCAGATAGTGTAATGAACCTTTCCTGGCAAGGTCCAGCCTTTGAACGGACTGTTGGTTGCCTTTGATGCAAAATGATCCACTGTCCACTGTTCTTTTTCGCCGAAGATCACCAGATCCGCCGGTGCTTCCGGTTCCACGCTTCCCGGCACCATCCGGTAAAATTCTGCGGGATTCTTACTCATCAGTTTCATAAGATCCATCAGCGTAATATATCCTGGCTCCACCAATGAATAGATACCAAGTGCCAATGAGGTCTCAAGTCCGGTGATACCGCTGGGTGCCTGTGCCATCGGTTTTGCTTTTTCTTCTTCACTGTGCGGCGCATGATCTGTCACGATCATGTCAATAGTTCCATCCTGGATACCTTTGATGATCGCCTGTCTGTCTTCTTCTGTCCGCAGAGGCGGATTCATCCGTGCCAATGTGCCATATTTCAGCACCGCTTCTTCCGTCAATGTGAAATGATGCGGCGTTGCCTCTGCATGAACATCTGCTCCCAGCATCTTAGCCAGACGCACCAGCTCCACAGAATTCTTTGAACTGATATGTTGGATACAGACAGAAGCGCCGGTATGCAGTGCCAGCATACAATCTCTTGCCACCATCACATCTTCTGCTGCTCTGGCAGCACCACCGTATCCGATCTGCTCTGCCACTTTTCCTTTGTGCACTCCCGGCTCACTCATCAATTCCGGATCTTCCTCATGGAAAGCCAACGGAAGGCCCAATGCCTTCGCCTGCTCCATAGCCTGCACCAGCAGCTTTTCATCCATCAGCGGGATTCCATCATCGGTAAAGCCAGCTGCTCCCGCATCTGCCAGTGCCTCCATATCCACCAGTTCTTTGCCCTGAAGTCCTTTTGTGATAGCCGCCGCCTGCAGCACATGGATCGGTGTCTGCTCCCCTTTTTCCTGCACATAGGAAAGTGTTTCCAGATTATCTACCACCGGCTTTGTATTTGCCATGCAGACTACGGTGGTAAATCCGCCACGGGCTGCTGCTGCCGCACCAGTCTCAATATCTTCCTTATAAGTAAGGCCTGGATCGCGAAAATGCACATGGGCATCCATCAGTCCCGGTGCCACCACAAGTCCTGTTGCATCGATCACTTCCGCATCTGCCGGAACCTTCAGAGCTTTACCAGTCTCCACGATCTGGGAACCTTCGATCATCACATCCATGATCTCGTCCACTTCCCTCACCGGATCTATTACTCTGCCTCCTCGAATCAATAACATGTCTTCATCCTCCAAGTGTCTGGCTGCTGTATGGCAGCAACCTTTTTCTACATCTTATGATACCGCAGGTTTTTCCTGTGGGCAAGGAGGATTATGGTGTGATATAATGTAATGAGCGCAAGAGAGCCAGAGGGAGCTCGTTCACTCTTGGCGAACGGCGAAATTGTGAAGTGATGTAATCACGACATAATGAACGCAAGAGAAAAATAATCAGCTGCAAAGGCAGAACTATCATTATGAAAAATTTTTTAAAGGGAATTGGCATCGGCATCTGTATCGGCATTCCACTGCTTGCGGTCTTACTGATCGCATCTCACATCACAGGATGGCCATCTTTTTTACATAAAAATGCATCCATGCAGGAAGAATTTTCACAGGATTCAGAAGTAGAGGAATCTGATTTTACCGGAAATACCGGTATCGAGAATGGTTCCTATCAAGAATCTGATTCGAACTTGGAAGATACAAAGAACAACGAGTCCGGAATGGCAGAAGACTCCACTCAGGTATCTGAAGATGCCGATATAAGCACAGACGAAGCATCGGGAACCGGCGATGTACTTCTGGCCTTTGCCGGTGATGTAATGTTTCCAGAAGCTTATCTGGATGCCTACAACCGTTCCGGCATTCAGGCACTTGCTGACAACAATATGCTGTCCCATATGCAGGATGCTGACCTGTTTATTTTCAACGAGGAATTTCCGTTCAGTCTTCAGGGAGAAGCCATGGAAGATAAGCAGTTCACTTTCCGTGCCGACCCAAAATATGTGAAGACTTTTCAGGATCTGGGTGCTGACATTGTGACTGTTGCCAATAACCATTCTCTTGATTTTGGCCGGGATGCTTTCTGTGATACCCTTGCCACTCTGGATCAGGCTGGCATCACCCGGATCGGCGGCGGCATCTGCACCTGCTACACGTACCATCAATGGACAGACCTTTGCCATCTTTGGTGCCACCAGAGTCTCTCCTTCCTGGGACTGGTATGCCACTGACAATCAGGCCGGGATCTTCCAGACCTATGATCCAGCCAGATTAAATGCAGCCATCAAAGAAGCCCATCAGACTTGTGACCATGTGATCGTCTTCGTACATTGGGGCATCGAACGAAATGAGACCCCTGAAGATTATCAGAGGTCTCTTGCAAAAGGTTATATTGATGCCGGAGCTGATCTGGTGGTCGGCTGCCACCCTCATGTGCTCCAGGGCTTTGAATACTATAATGGGGTTCCCATTATCTACAGTCTTGGAAATTATTTATTTGGAAATCGTGATGGGCAGACGGTTCTGCTGGAGACCACCTTCTCCGATGAAAATCCACCCTCTGTGAAGCTCATCCCCTGCCAGCGCTCCGGCGGTGTTCTGAAAGAGATTCAGAATCCATCCGGATTGTACCAGAAGCTGACAAATCTGTCCTTTGATGTGACGGTTGGGGAAGATGGTGTGTTGAAAAGTCAGGAATAACGAGTAAAAAATAGATTTAAAAACACACAAATAAAAGCCTCTATTAAAGTTAACTATGAATTATCAAATTTCCTACCAGAAAATCTTGCTACATTATTACCTTCAACAGACGAACTTGAATCTCGTTTGTTGCTTGACGACGCAGTCAATGATAAATAAATATCTGCAGAAATATTCCAAAGAAACCGCGACAATTTGTCACGGTTTCTTCTATCCTCTTACCGGATCAAATGCATTTTTTCAATGATCCAACTTTCATTTTCCATATGATATTCTTTCCCACAGTAGGGGCAGATCCGCTGTCTGACGGCATCAAAGCTGCCGCCACAATCAGGGCAGAAGACAGATGTGATGGAGAATCCCGGCTCTTCTTGTCTGGAAATATTTTTCACAAAGACTGTGTCGATGCAGTCTCCGCATTTCTTAATCTTTCCATCATTTTCATAATAATTGATCCACCAGGTTCGGATGGACATGTGCATCTGGTCTCCTTCCAGCCGGAGTTTGTTCAAGCAGAGGCCATTGGTATAGGTCATCTCCAGAATATCTGCGAACTGTGCATCCCGCGTTCCGGCCGCATAGCAGGCCAGATTCTCCGGTTTTTCCGCCAGGACCGCCATACGAACCAGCGCCACCAGTTGTCCCTCAAATTTATCAAAGGAAAATTTCTTATCGTATTTCAGCATCGTATTGGTGATCTTTCGCTTGGAACTGGTCCATTTGAGCAACGAAATATGTTTCATGCCATCCCGGTCAAAAACTGCAGCCAGAAGTCTTGCATCTCCCACCAGATAACCGATCATACCACCAGCCAGCAGTGCCATCATAAAGCTGTTGAACAGCATGGACGGCAGCGCCCGGAAATTGGTAAATATATTGTGAAATAAAGTAATGATGAATACGCTCGCCATAGACAGGGTCATGGTCTGCGTAAAGATCTGCTTGTAGCTGGCAATGGATTTCGTCTTTATAAAGAAGAAATTCACAACTCGTGGAAACAGATCCCTGATCCGAAATCTGGTGCCGCAATAAGGACAGCCCTCCTCCAGCTTCAGCGCTGCATTTACCGCACCACATTGGGGACAGGTCACTCGAATCTGATCTGCTCTCGTCGTATCCGGCGTGTGCGCCACGATTTCATACATAGTCATCTCCAATTGCTGCTCGAAAACCGTCTCATTTGCATTGTGAAATGCAAGCGTTCCAGACACCTGCTCAAAAAACATATCCGTAGTATACCAGAGGGATTTGCGAGATCTTTTTCCAGTTCCATAACCGGTTCCTTTGGTAGGAACGACTCGTTTCTCCATCTGCAATCCCTTGTTCCGCAGACGCTCTCTCTGAAGCTTCAAAAAATATGCAATATCTCCGTCGGCATCCTCGGGGAGTTCCTCCTGTCGATACCAGGCATTCAATCCCTTCGCAAAACGGTCGTAAATAAAATGCTTGTCATCCCATTCCGGCGCATACTCCCTGTAGGTTTTATCATCTTTCAGGTATTTTCTGACCCATTTCGCCCCATAAAGACACAACAAGCATCCTACCACCAGAAGTGCCCCTTTCAATCCTGTGGAAATATCTAGCGTCAAACAGGAAATCAGCGTCGTCCCCGCCGCAATCGCCACCGCACCTTTGAACAGGTCGCCGCCAGATGCCTCCCTGACTGTTATTCTTCTCTGCGTCCGAATCTCTGAAAAAGCCATATTTCTTCTCCCGCCTTTGATCTTTTGTATGGGGGTATTTTACCATATGCTTATAGGGCAAACAACAAAAACCGCTGCCCACACATGCAACGGTTTCCATTATAGGAGTTATGTACGTTATATAGGACGTGGAGATCCTTTTACGGTAGATTCCTATACACAAAAAATACAAACAGAAAACAATAAAAAGAAAAATCGCCTCCATAAAAGCCTTTTACAGTTACTTAGAGGAAGAGGAACTGGTAGAGCAGAATCCTTTTCGGAAAATAAAAGTAAAATTTAAAGAAACCATCATTCTTCCGCGCATCATACCCCGGGAAGAAATCGAGCAGCTGCTCAATTACATATATGCCAGCATAAGCAGTCTTTCAGGAATTCAATATAAGCACACTTTACGTGACGCCTCAGTTATCGAAGTATTTTTCGCTACAGGTGCCAGAGTTTATGAGATCTCCAACATTCGGGCAGAAAATATAAATTTAAATTCTGGCCTGATACGAATTATGGGAAAAGGCAGAAAAGAAAGATATATCCAAATCAGCAATACAGCCGTTTTGGACATTTTAAGAAAATATTATGAAGAAAATGAGCCAGAAATAAAAAAGTCCGGCTATTTTTTTATAAACAACAGGGGAAAGCGCTACACAGAACAATCAATCCGGCTTATGCTGAAGAAATATACACTAAAGGCAGGAATACAAAGAAAAATCACTCCCCATATGTTTCGTCATTCCTTTGCAACATACCTTATAGAGGAAGGCGTTGACGTAAGCTGCGTACAGCAGATTCTGGGCCATTCCTCTATTAAAACCACCCAGATCTACATCCACGTAGCTGCCAAAAAACAGGCAGACATTTTAAGAGAACTGCATCCACGGAATAATATGAATATTGTAAAAGTTGCGTAAGGCAAGTCGTGGCAATATAGTTATATCAGCCAGCTGCAAAAACAGGTGGTCTTTTTGTTATACAAAAACCTGGCGAAATTAAGCAGAAATTTCAAATTCTTTCACTAAATCCCTCAAAATATGCTAAACTATGAAAGTCCAATAATCTATATCCCGAAAAAAGGAGATGATTACCAATGGAAAAATCCTTTCCCAAAACAAAAGAGTACATGGTCCCACAGATATACGAATACATCCTACACCGCTCCGGCGACAAATCCGTACAAAACGATAAAACAGGTATCCAGAGAATGCTGCAAAATTTCAACGGAGCTTTTACAGAAGAACAGCTCCGGGAAAACATGGAAAAGTACAACCTCACAAAGATGTTTGAGTTGGTTAAAAAATACTTTAAAAGGGAATACGACTATGAAGATGACTCTATTATATTAAGTAACAACTACCAGCAGAGCATCAACAGCTATCTGTACGATGACCAGGTAAATCCCATCTTTATCCATATTGACGAACTCCTGGAATCCACAATGATCGCGTTTTTGGCAGCAGCATTTAAGTGGTCCAAGGAATTTGAAAATCTGGAAGTCTATGGTGAATGCTTTAAATATGTACTGTTTTTGCTAAATGATGTCTGTATCTTTGGAAAAATGCAGGGCGTGGAAGCCAATAACGCCCTTTTAAAACTGCTGTCCAACGATACCCAGATTTTACAGCTCGCAGAAAGCTGCTATTGGACGATTCTGGTTTTCAGTCTGGCCCATGAAATGGCACATGCATATTTCGCACATATCGGAAAGAAGTATTCGGAAAAACATTCCGAAAGAAAAGAATATGATGCAGATATGGTTGCATATGACATTGTTCTGAGAATTATTATGGATGCTGATAAGGAACACATTTTGGAAGATTATACTTATCTGGCGCCCATGATGTATATGGATTTCTTTGATTTATACTATTATACAGACCGGATCTTGCATAAAACCAGATTTTATGATCCAAGCCATCCTACTCCTGACAAACGAAAGCGTCGCCTGTTCGCAGTTGTAAACAAGGACGAATACGAATTTGATGCAGTATCAGGCAATGATTTATATAGAGATTTTCTTGACATCTTCAAAGAATACAAGGAACAGGTCCTTTTGAAAATGGAACGGGGAAAATTAGATAAAATAATACACGTAGAAAAAAGAAGAAAAATGAGAGGAGAGAACGAGTATGACACTGCAGGAAGCACTAAAATATGATAATCTTCTGAAACACAATCTTATGGAAAAAGCAACTACACTTAATCTGAGTGAAGAAACTGCAAGCCAGATTATGGATCAGCATGTACTTGTAATCCCAGATGATGCAAGAAGCGGAATGATATTCCTTGGAAATGAATCTGCTTCCTACAAATTAGGAAATGTTCGCCTAAACCTGAAAAACGCCATTGCAGCAGGCCTGGAACTGCTTGCTGCGGTCAGTATTCCCGATACCTTTTGGAATTATCTGCAGCTGTTAATCTCCGCAGCCTTTTTTATTCAGAAATCTACGAAACAGGAAGTTGAAAAAGAAGAGGCGTACATACTATATTTCCTACATCAGCAGGATTGCTATAAGGTAGGAATAAAGGAAAATGATTTTGAACATAGATTTGAAATGTGGTGCCAGGAAAGGCAGTTAGAATATCCTGGAAAAATGAACTGTGAAAAGGCCATAAAGCACTTATATAAAAACAAAATGATAGATATAGAAGCGGAAATGATTTATTTGAAGGAACAGGTGATTGGACATGTTACCTCATGATTTATAACGAAACACCTCCAAAATATGAACAAAATAATGGAAAAGAAAAGTATTGAAAGAGACGGAAAACATGCCGAGTAATTTCACAAAGGAAAAGGAGTCCGGCTAAATGCAAAATAAAAATCACATATTCCTTCAATTGAAAAAAATCACGGAAGTCACCACCTTAAGCTTCCTTCTGTTTTACATACTTCTTCCGGGAATCAGCACAAATTTGTATCTGGGAATCTATGCAGCAGCAATTCTGATTTTGTATTTTGCAGCCGGAGACTACCGAAATACGGAAATTCTCCAGGAGTTTCTTACAGCCGGAGCTTTTGCAACTATAGGCTTCCTTATATCTAAGCTTGCCAATGGCTGCACCGTGGCAGATATATGGAACAACAAATCCTTGTTTCGGTTCCTGTTTTTGGAAGCCTGCATTGCTGAATACATTATCTTCTGGCTTCTTCAGATGAAATCACAAAAAAAGCAACAGCGGTTCTATGAGACCTCCGCTTCCATGAAGCTCTTTCCAACCCGTGAAAGTGACCTGGAGCGGCTTTCCCTCTATTTATCTGAGGTAGATGCAGTTGGCATAAACGGCACCTGGGGCAGCGGCAAAACCTTTCTGGCAGACCAGTACATAGAACGAAATCAGGACAAATACGAAGTAATCAAGGTAGAGCCTCTGACCTGCAACATGTCCGCCATAGATTCCTACCTGTTTCAGCAATTGGAAAAAGTCCTTCGTGCCAACCGCATCTACCCCAGATATTCCAGAAAGCTGCAGCGTGCGCTGTCTGAAAATGCCTGGGGAAAACAATTCAATTCCATTTTGGGCACAGGTGAAAACGATCAGGTAACCGAATTCCAGGGATTCTGCCAGGATCTGGATAAGCTGGATCACAAAATCCTTCTGGTCTACGAAGACATTGACCGTATTTCCGGTGAAAACCGTGACCAGATTGCCCGCCTGTTCGACCTCACCCAGAAAATGATCTCCCACAACGTAAAGGTAATCTACCAATTTGATCTGGGGAAAATGGCTGATCTTGATTTCAACCGGGATTATCTGGAAAAATATATTCCATATATTATCAACCTGACAGAAATTTCCGTAAAAGACATTGTAATAGAAGCGTTGGAAGAGCTGAAGCATATGAATGCAGGACTGAGCTGGGGAGATTTCCGTTTCTTATTCGAAGTTCCTATTGTTGACTATTATTTTGGAAGAGAATTCAACATACCACTACAGCTTAAATACAGAGTGGAAAATGCCACTCCGAGAAAGCTGAAGGCATTTGTGACAGAAGTTAATACGATTATGCAGCAGCCGGAGTTCTCGAATAAAGAAAATCGTAACACGGTTATTGCGTTCTTTTTTATGAAGCATTTCTTTGACGACCTGTACCAGGAGCTACCCTTTCAGAAAAGCTTGTTGGAGGAAATGACTTTTGTCTACAACAATTCTGAGGACAATAAGGAAGAACAGATCACAATCATGGAACTGATTGCAAGGCACCGACTGACGAAGGAGAAAAAGCCGGGAACAGAAGTAAATAAAGAAGCAATAACCACGGGAGAAATAAAAGAAATGTTTTTTGAAGAAGGCGGCAAGAACACAGGAGAAAATCTGGATAAGCTTGCATTAATGCTTCTCCTTGGTTACAAGATGGAGTTTGCGCAGAAAAAACAGGAACAGGAAAAAGAACAGGAGAAAAACAGAGAGAATGATAGACTGCGCGAAAAAGCCTCTGAAATTGCACTGAATCAGGAATTAAGAGATATTGCAGATATTGAATATAATGAGAAAATCAGCCGTCTGATTCTGAATCTGCACCAAAATGGAAAGTCTGAGTATACAAATGCAGAGGCCGTGGCAGTCACCTTTCTGAAAGATGTTCTGTTAAAGGAGAAGCCTCAATGGGAAGAAGCGTGGAAGGATTTTCAGCAAAAGCTGTTTCAAAGCAATTTCTATAAAGACAATCATACCGTATTTAATTTGGTAACAGATGATTTTTGTATATTGTTCCGGGTACTGTGGATATATTTTTCAAAGCATCACCTACAATATGATAAGGATGATATTATGGACAAGGCCTTGGATTTTTATAAGGAGCTTGATGATAACAAGGAACAGCTGACCCTTGAGAAGCTGGCGATTTTAAATACCTGCGAATTTGAAAAACGTAAATATTATCTGAAAACAATTGCATGGTTCAATGGTCTGGAAATAACCGGACATTTCAACGAGGATAGTATTTATCGTGATTTTCTGGAAAAATATACTGTGGCAGCTTACAAGCACGGCTATTTAAGATGATATAATCTGGACCTTTATATATCATCAAAAAAGGAAACAGAAGTGAACAATCAAGGTGTGCAAAGATTTTTAAAGGATTGTAAGAAGAACATACTGCAACCGACTTCAAGTGAATTTTCAGAGCAGGTAATAGAGGAAACCAATCTTGTAACCGGCTTTTATGATAAAAATTTGCGCCTTATTCAGCAGGAAAAACCCGCAGCAAGAAAAACCGCCCAATTAAAAGTAACAGCCAAAAGTTATGTGAGCCATACAGATGAAACCATATTTGAAGCATTAAAGCAGGAAATCAAAAATGGAAATTTCAACAAGATCCAAGAGAAAGAGTCCTTTCGGAGTAAACTGGAAGAATATTAGCTTTATATTTGCTGGCTGCCTGCGAGATGCGGGAAGAATTACAGGGAAATATATGGGCACTGTATCATGAGATATTTACCAATGCAATTATTGAGACTGAGTATGATGAAAATTTTTATAGTTCTTTTAAACATCCAATAAGGAAAAATAAAACTCTTTTACTGGAAATTGTAAGCCGTATTGCATTTGAAATTTTTAAGAAATCTGAGAAAGAGATTTATTACATACGGGCTGAGGAACTGGATTCTATTGTAAATGAGTTTAATCTGGAACCATCAAATGCCAAATGGATTCGGAAGTGTTGTGTTTTATGTGCTTATTGGAAAAGCAATGGTACAGATGGTGTATTGGAATTTTATCATAATAATATACGCGACTATTTCTTCTGTGAATATATATACAATAAGCTAAACAACTGCCTGATGAATGATTCAGTAGAATTTGTGACTGCGTTTTTGAATTGTGTGTGTGAAATTTTGTCATACGGCGAAATTACAGGAAGTACATGGGAAGAGACGTTTGCATTTTTGCATGAAAAAGTAAGACATGAAAGGAACAGATTTACTGATGCGGAAAATATACAAATAGGAAAGCGCCTGTCATGTATTTTTGCCAGTATATTGTGTGAAGACACTATCTGGAAATACTCTTACGGAGGAAACAATTATCAGAAGATGAAATATACAGTATCTAATGCTTTCATGTTAATCAGAATCTGGCAAAATGCATTTGGAATTGATATGAATAGTAGGCCAAATGTATTTGCAGAAAATCGGATTGATATGCAAAATATTGCAAAATCAAATATTTTAGCTGACTGGAATTGGATGTTTCAAAGATTCATTAATGTTTCTCCCCACAATAAAAAAATTTTAATTGGGCAGAATTGTACATTTAGAAATGTATCCTTCGGAAAAAAATGTTTAGAAGGGGAAAGATTTGAATATAGTAGTTTTGAAAAAATATCCTTTGAACAAGATATATTAAAGGATACTGTTTTGAAAACATGTAGATTTGTAAATGGAACATCATTTGCCGAGGCAACATTATTTAATGTGGATTTTTCGGGCTCTATATTAGAAAACGTGAATTTTTTTGGCGCAACGCTTCACGACTGTTCTTTTTACGGTGCAACGATTATAAATGGTAATTTCAATGCTTGTACAATTGAAAATTGTCTATTTACTGAAGCAACCATGAAAGAAGTTGATTGGAGCTGTGCGAAAGTAGAGAAAATTTCTCTTAATACAGTAGTATGTGAGCATTGTAATTTGGATTATACAAATTTGAAAGAACGTGATGCGATTGCAGTGGAACCATGCAGGGATTGATGATGTCATGGATGCCCTTGGACATCGTGATCCCACAAGCGTCATGAAGTATCTGTTTCTGGATGATGAAAGAAGCAGAAAATGTGGATTATCCCTGGACAGTGCCGGGATCCCATGGAGGTCTGGCATGAAAATCAGGAATATGAAGGGGTCAGACCCTGGTAAAAAACTGCAGCTGAAGAAGTATTGTACCAGTGTGAAAAAAATAATATATCAGTCTTAGACTGGAACAACCTGGCATATCCGCTAAGAGCCAGTACAATTTTCCACAAAGAAATCGTCTTATCAGCGCCTGGGAAGATAAGCTGATCGTAATCGGTGCTGGAAACCGAAGTAGCGCAAACATTACAGCCGAATACAGCAGAATGCTCAGGAGAGAGATCGAGTGGTGGTAAAGCGGGATAAGATGTGTTATTGAGACCTTAGGCTATATATTTTGAAAATAAAAATTACTGAAAAGGTTCTAAGGGACAGTTTGATAAAAGGGCTGTTTTATGATATCATGAAAGCACAAATGAAACTTGTGGAATTGGAAAATACAAAAAATGCCCAGTACATTTGATTCTGATTAAGCAGAAAATATTTTATCTGAAATAATCAGAATATTACGAAAATATATTGCAATAACGGAATATAGCGTGTCGGAAGTGTATAAAATATATCGAAAAAGAAATGGAAGCATTCGATATAACGAATGGAGAAAAGAGAGAAAAACTGGTATAATAAAATTGCGAAGAAGCTTTATACTATCCCAAAGAGGCTGCAAAAAAATTAATAGTTGCCCTGGCTGAAAGTGATATTCGTTACTATAATACAAAAGATAAAAGCAAAATCATGTGGTATGTGATACAGGTAATTTCAGGCAACTGGACAATTAAGAAACACATGGAGAAGAAACATGCCGAGAAATACAATAATATATGATCTGTTGATTATAGGTCCGTCTGATACAGAAAAATATTTTATATGCATAAAACGTGCGATTGAACGCTTTAACACGGGTGTTGGAAAAGAAAAAAGAATTACTGTTATAGGACGAGACCTTAACAATCAAATCTTTGCTGAGTCAGGTGGGGAATCTGGTGTTTTAGTCCGAAACCAGATTATTGGAAAATTTGATATGGTGGCAGCTGTTTTTTGGAAGATATATGATTCTCTGACAGTGGCACCATATTTAGGTACAACTGAAGTAATCAAGCTGGCATTGGAGTCTGGCAGTCAGGTATTTACATATTTTCTTAATAAGGAAGGATGCGTTTCTGAATATAATCCGGAAGAATTAAAAAAAATATGTGATTTTCAGAAAAAATATCAAGAAATGGTGGGAATTTCCTTAAGGGTGAGGGATGAACGCGAACTGGAAGAAAGATTTTTGACTGACCTACAGTTGTTTTTTTCAAAATCAGGGGATAATCCGAAGAGTATTCTTCAATCTGATATTATGAATGATGCTCCGCCATTTTCACAGGATGGATTGTATTTTCTTCCATATGGATGCATTGGGCGGGATACAAAGATACAAGAGCTTGAAATGATTTTTACTGAATGTAGGCTACCAGTAGTTATAAAAGGTGTAGCTGGCGTTGGAAAGACAGCATTTTGCAGTTATTATTATCAATTGCGTAATTCTCGCAATCATAAATTTTCGATGCTTTTTGTGAATTTAGAAAACTGCATGTCGAAAGCTGATTTTGTACATTCTGTCTGTGAAGCATTACGAATCAAAGAGGCTTTCATGAATTTAAATAATATTTTAGAGCAGATATGTAGTGCTGAGAGACATTATGATGCGTTCTTTTTTGATAACTGGGAGGATTTTCAGTGTAAAACTCTGGGCAGTGCAGAATTTCAGTGTGTTTATACATTCATCAATACACTTGTATGTAACGGCTATAATGTTTTGATTTCAAGCCAGGAGAGAGCACCGTCCGGATGGCGTGAGTTTAAGATGGATGTTTTGAAACCGGATGATGGCAGATATTTATTTACAGAATTACTGAAAAGGAGAGGAAAGGACGTAAATCAGATGTCTGCGGGAGAAAAAGTTGCGTTTGAAACTTTGCTAGTATGTATGGAAAACCATCCGCTGACAATGGTGCTGACATCTTCTTTGGTTGAAGATTCAAATGATACTCTGCAACGAATTGAAAAAAAATGGAGTGAGGTATGTGATCAATCAGAACCTCAAAGACATCAATCAATGGAAATTGCATTAAAAATGTCATATGATGTTGTTTCAATGACTCCGGGGGCGGTAACTCTATGGGGACTGATTGCGGAATTGAGTGTAGAGTTTCCATCTTATTTTATTGATGCTCTGAAACAGATATCTTCGAAAACTGCATGGGATGATGCACGGAGAGCTCTTTTTAACAGAAGTCTTGTTCAGTTTTCTGAAAATGCATCAGGGTTACATATGTTGATGCCAGTGAAAGCCCAATGGGAACATTTGGCAGGAAAAAAGGAAAAAAAGAAATGTTTTGCAATGTGGGTAAGATTAATCGAACATGTAGCAATGCAATCAGATACCTCTGAGTATACGCATGATCCTGAATTAAGCAATGCCATCAGAGGTATGATACTTGATTGTATGCGAAGCTTTATGACGATATCAGAGCTTCTTATCCAGGATGGCCAGATTAAACTGGCAGAGAAATGCATCAATGCTATGCAGGATTATTATGAATCACTGTCAGATAGCGCTTTTGAATTCCTTAATAACTTGCCTTTAGATCAATTTTCGTTGGTTACAAAAGGAATGGTAATTAAATGTAAGGGAGACATTTGCAGACTTGGGAAAAAAGAGGAGCCAGATATTGCGGATGGGTATTACAAAGATGCACTTGCCTGTTTTGAAGAGAGTGGAGAGGATGTATGGCGTGCACAGGTCATGAATGTGATCGGTAAAAATATGTTCTGGAGTTTCCACGATGTTCAAAAAGCGTTAGACTGGCTAAAAGAATCCGAAAAATTATCACGTGATGTGTCGTATAGCAGAGGAGTTGCTGAGGCGAAAAAGGATCAGGCGATTATATTAACGGAAGAATATAATCAATGTGATGAAGCTGAAAGATATTTGGAGGAAGCCTATTCTCTGTACAAAGAGTTGGGAGATTTTAGAGGAATAGCCCATACTTTGAAAAGACAGGGTGCTATTATATGGAGGTATGGGGATATTCATGGCGCTGTAGAAAAATATGAGGAAGCACTGGGATTTTATGAACGCGCACATTATATTCAGGGGCAGGGAGATACTCTGTCGCGTATATGTACTGGATATATTGAGCTGGGAGAAAAAGTTAAATTGCAGAAAACTGTTGAGTACAGTGAAAGACTCATGGATAAGATTCCATATCAGATGACTAAAAGAGAACTGGCGGATAGTATCAAAAAAAGCAGAAACTGGCTACAGGGATAGGAGTTAAAACAGGATAATGAAGAAAGTGGAGCTTTTAGCACCAGTTAAGGATAAAGAGTGTCTGCGGGCAGTTATTGAAAATGGGGCTGACAGCGTTTATATGGGATATCAACGGTTTAATGCCCGTATGTTTGGTAAAAATTTTGACGAATCGGAGTTTGGGGAACATATTAAATATGCACATGAAAATAATGTTAAGGTATATCTTACATTAAATACATTGATTCGTGAAGATGAAATTTGTCTGGCGTTACAGATGGCGAATCGGGCGGTAAAAGATGGTGTAGATGGCATTTTGGTACAGGATATGGGACTGGCTGCGGAAATTCAGAAAAACATTCCTGATGCTAATTTGCATGCCAGTACGCAAATGTCCATATCCAACCATTATGGTGTCCAGGTATTACACGACATGGGATTTCAAAGGGTAGTTCTGGCTCGTGAATTAAATTATCAGGAGATTACTGCAATCAAGCAAAGGTGTCTTGAAAGTTGCAATATGAACCTGATGGAAATAGAAGCGTTTATACATGGTGGACTTTGCATTGCTTATTCCGGACAGTGCTTTTCATCATCCTATTGTTTTGGTTCATCTGCGAATAGAGGCAGATGTCTAATGACCTGTTGGAAGGGATATGAATTTAAACAGGGGGAGAAGGTCTTGAAAAGTGGAAGCTTGCTAAGACCACGTGATTTGGAAGGACTATATGGATTAAAGTATCTCATGGAAGGAGAAATTGATTGCCTTAAGATTCAGGGAAGACTCCGAAACAGCGATTATATTCGTGAAATAGTAAATGTGTACCGACACGCCATTGATGATGTTTTTGAAAAACGTGAAAATGAAAACAGGATAAAAGTTTATAACAAGCGATTATGGGAAGTCAGTCCAAGAGGCTTGACAGGAGGAAATTTATTACTGGAATCTGATAAAAACCTGATTATGGATGCTGATGTCAATATTTTGACTGATAAAGGCAAAAAAATGGAAAGAAAAAAGGATTTTGGCATATCACAAAATAAAAAGGTAGCTGTCTTTTTGAGAGATATTACATCTCATGAGGACTATTCTTTGCTCCGGGAGGATATTGATTGGTTATATATTGCATATAAAAGCTTTTTGCAGGATGAATTGAAAAAGATAATTCATGAATTGTGCAGACGATACCGGGTCTGCATCTATATGCCTCCAATGATTTATGAAAGAAACTGTGAAATAGTATACGCTAAAGTGGATGAAATTGTGAAAGATTATGCTATAAAGGGAATTGTTTTATCAAATGTGAGTGATCTTACGTTAATAAATAAATATGGAAAAAAAAGCTTAGAATATATATCTGGGAATCATCTGCATATTTATAATCATTTTACTGCAGACAGGTTGATGGAAATGGGAGTCTGGACAGGCACATATTCGTTGGAATTGCCATTTATTGGTTGTGTCTCTTTGAAAAAAAACACATGCCTTCCCATGCAGCAGATTGTTTTCGGACATCCCGATTTGATGCACATGAAATATTGTCTGCTTTCACATATTAATGAATGCGTTAATTGTGGGAGATGTAATGATGAAAAATATAAAGCTCTGGAATTGAATGGGGAGGCTGAATTTCTTGTAAAAATTGATAAGTTTCAAACAGAAACGGTACTATATAGTAAAAAAACTTATTCTGCGGATACAACACGAATTATAGGGGATTCTTTGAGATTTGATTTTCTGGATGAATCAGTTTTGGAGATGAATACAATTATAGGCGATGTCAAATACGGGTATTTTTATACAGGGGATGGATATATGAACGAAATCTTGAAAGGAGAAGAATAAAAATGAGCATGTTTAGCCGGATGAACAGTTCCGCTCCACCAAAATGGATAAAACATAAAATGCTCACTTTTTGGAATTTGCGGGATGAGAATGACTTAAAATCCACAATCCACAGATACAATATAGAAGAATATGAGAAATGCCTTCAAAAAATTGCTGAAGAACTGGGGACTTTAGAAGGGAACTGCGTATATATTATTAAACTGGTATACAGAAATTCTGTTTATAAACTTCCAAATTTCTTGATTCAGAGTCGTGAGGAGCTTCTGATATGCAGAGATAAACTGAAAAATATAGAAGGAAAACAATTTACAGAAATTTGGTATTGTAAAAATACTACGAAGAAAGAGACGATATATGGAAGAGTATTGTTCTTTCTGGATGAGTTATTTCCGAGAATAATAAAACGAAAAATGGAAATTGTATGGGGAAATTCGGCTCGAATAATAGAACGATATCCAAATTTGGAGTGTGCGTTTGCAGCAGTGGAAACTAATGGATGGGGAAAGGAATTTCGAATTATTGATATCATTCAGGCAGACAAGTCTAAAACTGAGATTGAAGAAACGCTTGTTACGCTATTAGATTTATTAAGTAATTACCAGAGCAGGATTATCAATTTCGGAAAGTTCATAAGTGAATGTGGGTGTTCAGTGTTATGCATTGAATTTTCATATACAAATGACGGGAAATTTACAATTATCGATTGGGACAGCGACAATGATATGAAAGCTATAAATAAAATTTCTCAAGAAGCGTACATGATTGTTGAACAGAATTTGAAATGAATTTTAACTGAGGCGGGGAAAATGTACTGTAATTGTTTTTTCTGTGGTAATGGAAGATTTTCTGTGAATAAAAAAATTGGGTTGAATGGAGCAAATTGGGTTGTTTATGAGGACGAAAATGTGTTTGTAACCCCGGATGTTTCACCGGTTTTAAAAGGACATTTTCTTATCGTTTCAAAGGAACATATAAATAGTTTTGGTAATGGAAATAAGGAAGTATTTCTGTCACTGCAAAAGGCAAAAGAAATTTTGGTAGAAAAAGTTTACGGGCAGGAGCAGGTTTTGTTTTTTGAACATGGAGCAGTGATAAGCCATATGGCAGGAGGCTGTATTGATCATGCGCATTTGCACGCAATTCCCTTAGAAAAAGCTATTGATGTGGATGCATATATAGATAAATACAAGCTCCTGGAAACTCCCAAGCTGAAAATGACATATGAAACTGTTCATAGATTTGCAGAAGAAGGAAGACCATACATAGCATATGGGTATAATAAGAACAACATGTGGATACGTAGTGCGAACAGGTTGCCAACACAATTTTTTCGATTATTGGTTTCTGATTATTATCCAGGAGAATATAATTGGAAGATTGCCTGTAAATCAGAGCATTCAAAAGAATTGTTTAAAGAAACAATGGAACTGGCAATGCCATTATTGATATGTAGGAAGGAGCGTGAAAATAATGCCTAAAACAGTAACAAGGTATGATGTTTTAATTTCTTGTCCGTCTGATGTTGGAGAATATATTGAAAATATAAAACGTAGTATTCATCGGTTTAATAGTACCTATGGCGATTACCGGGATGTTATATTACGTCCGAAATATTGGGGGGACGATTCTTTTGCTCAATCGGGCGGAAAAGCACAAGAACTTCTGAACCAGCAGATTGTTGAAAAGGCTGATATTGCTATTGCGGTTTTTTGGACAAAATTCGGAGAGCCGACAGCACACTTTGGTTCAGGAACGGAGGAAGAAATTGAAACTATGATATTAAAAGGGAAGCAGGTGTTTTTGTACTTTTTGGACAAGCCGGTTCTGCCATCAATAATGAACAATAGTGAATATAAAAAAATTACTAATTTTAGAAAAAAATATCGTGACAAAGGGATTTACTTTATTGTCAAAGATGAACGTGAATTGGAATCACGGATTGAGGATGGATTGACACGGTATTTTTCAAAATGAGATTTTATTCTATCACTGATATGTCCGGGTGGGAGGAAATGTATAAATTATAATGGTATTGTAATTTATGGAAATACGAAAGCTTCCTGTATACTTTAAATAGGTCAAGAGATTGACACAAAAAAATACCTCAAGTATATTTAGATTATTACTGACCTGCCGGTCCCGGTAAGAGTTTTACTAAAAACAAAAAGAGATATAAAAATGGGAGCTAAAAAGCTCCCGTAGAAGTAAGCGTTTCCGGAATATTTGGTTCATGCAATTCCGCTACAAAAGCCGAATCTGTTTTATAGATTCAAGAAGGATGTAGACGCTGGGCATGTGATTCAAAAATTTTTTCATTTAAACCACCTCCCTTTGCTTCATCATATTACTAATTGATAGAAAATGCAAGAGTGATAGGCAGGATATTGCAAAAAAATGTAGGTGATTGCAGTAAAGAAAAAATATGACCATGCAATCGCAGCTACGGCTGTAGTACGAGCTTTAGGCAGAAAATTTCTGGAAGTTCACAATGCAGGTATCGAACATAAGCAGGGGTACAATGCTTATGACACAATCAGAAACGCCATTTCAGGTCACCTAGAATTCATCTTCGAATAAGGGGGCTGAATAGTTACTATTTTTTTTTGTATTTTGATTAGCCAGGTAGTAAGATTGGTTATAATAAATAAAGACTATTAAAGCTGGGTGAAAATATGGATAAGAAATTAAAAGAAGAATTGCAGAGCTTGATAGAAATAGGAAGAGAAAAAGGACAGTTGCGTAATGTAACAATCGTTCAGTTATTGAATGACCTGGGAAAAAAATCGGAAGATGTATACAATGAAGTAGTAGAATATATAGAAGATGAGAATATTTTACTGGCAGTTGATTCAGAAGAATCCAACAGTGTATTTCTTGATTCCAGTAAGATCACAATTGTTCCGAAAACACTTAGTGTAGAAGCCATTATCAAAAAGATTAGATATGGAGAAATCAATTTGGATACAGAATTTCAGCGTAAAAGAAGTCTGTGGAAGGAAAACGTAAAGAGTCAGTTGATTGAATCATTGATGATTCAGCTGCCAATTCCACCAATGTACTTTGATGGAAGGGACACGAATGAGTGGGATATTATTGATGGTTTACAAAGACTCTGCACATTAAAAGAATTTATGCTGGATCATAAGTGGAAACTGCAGGATTTGGAATATCTTTCTGATTATAACGGCTGCAGCATGGAAGAACTGCCGCGTGTTTATCAAAGAAGAATAGAAGAAGGACAGCTGGCATTTTATCTGATACTGCCAGATACGCCAGAGGATGTTAAATATAGTCTGTTTAAGAGAATCAATACGCCTGGTTTAAAACTGGAACCACAGGAGATAAGACATGCATTATATCAGGGGACTGCGGCAAGGCTACTGCAGGAACTGGCAGAAAATGATATTTTCAGGAAAGTTACAGATGGAGATGTTCCTTCGAAGCGAATGCAGGACAGGGAAATGGTTCTTAGATATCTGGCATTAAGATATATGGGAATGGAGGAATATCAGAACAGTACAATGGATTCATATTTGAACAAAGCGATGTCTTTTTTGAATCAGCAGTTGCCGGAAACCATAGAAGAATATAAAATCACATATTTTAAAACGTTGCAATGTAATTTTAAAATATTCGGAATATATGCTTTCCGAAGAATTTCAAAATTAAAACCAGGGGCAAAAAAACCGATTAATACGGCTTTATTTGAAAGCTGGATGAATGCGATAGCCATACTGGACGATAAACAAAGAGAGTATTTAGTAAGCAGAAAAGATAAACTCAAAGAAAAATACATTGACGAATTAGATAAAAAAAGTTCATTTTATAGCGATATAGGTTCAGGGAAATATCGTTCTTTCATCAGAAGGAATGAGGCAATTCAGAGAATGATAAAAGAGGTGCTGAATGAAGATTGATAAATTTCAATTAAAGAATTTTAAATGTTTGTCTAAAGTTACATTTGAGTTTGGCAATTTAAATCTTCTGGCAGGAGCCAATGGATGTGGTAAGTCATCACTTATTCAGGCATTACTGCTATTACGCCAGACATATGAACGGACTGGAGATATGAAACAGCTGTTCACTTATGGAAAATACGTTAATTTAGGTATGGCGAAAGATGTGCTATATGAGTATGCTGAAGATGATGAAGATATTTTATATAAGTTAACCGGAACTGATGGGGAGAAGGAACTTATTTATAAATATGAAGCTGCAAGCCGTATTTTAAAATGCAGGAGTTGTAAGGAGCTGGGGAAAACGGATTTTAACTTATGGGATTCCTCTTTTGAATATCTGTCAGCAGAGAGAATTTCGCCTCAGACAACTTATTCTTCCATAGCACAGGATTTGCTATTGGGTATGCATGGTGAAAACGCTTTAAATTTTCTGGAAAAGTATGGAGATTCTATAGAAGTTAACAATGTTTTTCTGGATGACTCTAAAAATAAATCACTTTTGTATTATGTAAATCAGTGGATGGAGAAGCTGTTTAAAGGGTTTTCGCTTCAGCTATCACAGATTTTAGATGCAGATGCTGTAAGCTTGAGATATAAAGAAAAAAGTCGCGATCATGTGAGCAATGCATATAGACCTGTGAATGTAGGTTTTGGCATAACATATGTACTTCCGATTGTAATTGCACTGTTAAAAGCGGAAAAAGAGGATTTGATACTGATTGAGAATCCAGAAGCACATTTGCACCCGAAGGCTCAGAGGATAATGGGGGAATTGCTGGCAAAAGCTGCCAGAACAGGTGCTCAGATTATAGTAGAAACACATAGCGATCATATTTTGAATGGAATAAGAATATGCGCTAAAAAACAGGAAATTTTACCGGAAAAGATAAAAATCTTTTTCTTTATGAAAGAAGATGTTGGCTCTAAATATAATGTAAATATTTATGCTCCTGAAATGGATAATGAAGGTAATATTGATATATGGCCGGAGGGATTTTTTGATGAATGGGATAACGCTTTAGCAGAACTTTTTTAGGAGAAATCAGGGAAAGTACGTTTTCTGCTTTCTGCGTTATTGCAGGGAGTGACAGAATGGAGAGCGGCACATGGAGATTATATTAAATGATATTGCGTGGAAACATAAATGTTCCGATAAATATACTGCGATTAAAAATATTAAAGTGGCAGTAGAAATTCTGGCAAAGTTGCGAAGACATGACAAATCTTTTAAATTATTTGCGAAAGAAACAATTTCAGGGAGTGAACTTGCGCCAGAATATTATTTTGGACAGTTGTTTAGTGAAAATGAAGAAATTCTTCCACAAAAATATAAGACGCTGATAAAAACACATCTGGTAAACTTTAATAAAATTAATGGAGATGCGGGATTATTTAAAATTGGTGAACATAGTTCTGCGCAATGTGGCTACGCATGTTCGAAAGAGAAGGCTGTATTTAGCATAATAACAAATGAGATTTTTGCAGAGGAAGTTTTAGAAGGCTTATATAAAGACGTAAATGGAAAAGAAATAAAGTCATTTCTGAAAAATATTTCTCAGGAAAAACATCTCGAGACAAGTTCTGCTACTATTGGATACAGAATTTATGAGGGAAATCCTAAACATAAAATTAATTATGGGTGGGGAAGCCCGATGGACTTAAATGCGGAAGAAGCTCAAATAGCGTTAAATCAAGCCGTCAGTGTGGGAAAAGATGATAAACATTTGGCATCAAAATATAAAGGAAAGTACTACTCTTTCAGGTGTCATGAGAAAAACTGCTATCATGGATATGAAGATAATGGTTTGGATGATGGGGTGAAAAGTCGTCTATAGGAAAGCAATAAGAATTACTTTTTAATACATATTTGAGTGATGAAGGGGACAGGGATAGTGGCACTTTTATTGGGTATGTGGCTTAATTACTGTCACTGTGATTTAATATAAGGTAAGATGTTTTGAAGAATACGACGCAATGTTTTATATTTATTTTTCTTGTGCTTTTTACTTTCATTTCAATTATAGCTATTTGGCCTGATAGTGGTAAGAATCACGATGCCGGCCTTACTTCAGCAGAGTTGAAACTTGAGGAAAAAACAGAAAAAGATTCAACAACAGATAGCAGTATAACAACATATACATTTGTAAATGCAGAAGAAAAAACGACCTTTGCGATTGACAGAGGATATGCCGTAAGAAAGGCAGTCAGGAATAGCGAAGGGAAGACAATAGAAGAACGATATTTTGATGCCGATGGGAATCCAGTAAAATTGTATGATAGTTATTATGGAGTAAAGTATGAATATGGTGATCACGAAGTAATTATTAAGTATCTGGATTCACAGGGAAATGAGATGTCGTTGACTACATATTCCATCATAGTAAGAACTTTAGACGATGATGGACGAGCTATAGATGATTATTATTATGATTTGGATATGCAGCCCACTCAGTACGCTGGATACTATGGAATGCACTGGGATTATGATAATAACGGCTGGAACAACAGGATCACTTATCTTGACAGGAATGGTCAGCCAGTACTTTGTTCATCTGGGTATGCAATAAAAGAGTACAAGCGTGATGCAGATGGAACTATAACAGGAGAGTTTTACTTTGACGAACAAGGAAATCCAACAAAATCTTCATTTGGCGAATACGGACAGTTGTATGAACGGGATGAAAATGGCAGAATCAGTCAGATCATGTATGCTGATGCAGACGGGAATGCTGTAACGAACAGTGCAGGATACGCCATCCGGAAATACACCTACTATCGTGACGGTACGGTTGATACCGATATGTATTTTGATAATGCTGGAAATCCTGTGGCTCTTTCAAAGGGGCAGTACGGAATCAGGCATAATGGGAAAATCACACTACTGATGGATAAAAACGGTAATGTTATGCTGTGTGTGGATAATATTCTGAACGGATTTCCATTTATGGTGGTAGTATTCGGATGTGTGCTCTGCTTTGTAATGTTGGTGCTGCCGAAAGGATGGAGTATTCTTTTGACATGTGCTTATGTAGAATTTATTCTTTATGAAACACTGATGTTCCGGGAGACAGGGAATGCGAGAACGAATTTTGTATTGTTTTCTTATGCTGGAAATTTCTTGAAGGAGCAGTCCATCAGGGTAGGCGTGATCAATAACATTTGGCTTTTTGTTCCATTGGGGACAGGACTGTACAGGATATTCCAGAAGAAGTGGGTGTTGCTGATTCCTTTTGTAATTTCTGTGGCGATTGAATTGACCCAGTATATTACAGGACTTGGTATCGCGGAGTTCGATGATGTGTTTGGTAATACGATGGGAGGATGGATTGGTGTATTGGTAGCTTGGACGTGGGTGAAGAGCCACACGGGACAGGGACTGGAGGCTGATTATGGTAGTAGAAAAGTGCAATAATCGAGAAGAGGTGACTCAGAAATTATTATCATTATTTTGTGAAAAGGTTGATGAATGCTTGAAAACAAAGGAATTAGTTAAATTTGCAGTAGCTACGGGAAATACATATTCTGGATTTTTAAAACGACTGCATGAGATGGACATTCCTTTTAATAAAATAGATTTGTTCGTAGTAGATGAATACGCTGGAATCGATTATGACGATGAACGAAGCTGTACAATTGATTTGTGCAGGGATTTGAAGTACATTGAAATGTTTCATCAGACTTTCTTTTTTAATGCGGAATCATATCTTGAACAATTAAAGAAAATGAACGCCAAATTAGATGATGATCCATTGGATATTATATTGTTAGGAATTGGCAATGATGGACATTTTGCATTTTGTAATAGAAGCGAGGAATATTCAAAGAAGGATACATACGCAATTGTGCATTTTACAAATAGTGACATAGCAAAGCAGGTGGAATATGGATGGTTTTCCTCTAGAGAAATGGTGCCAAAGGAGGGGATTACTATTACTAAATACGGTGTTTTGAAAAGTGGGACAGTTATTTTGTCTGGATTTCAGAAAGAAAAGGAAAAAATATTAAAGATGATTCTTGCTGATAATGTCCCGAAAGAGATGGCAATTTATGATATTATCCAAAGAAACGATGTTATACTAGTATCAGATTGATAGGAGATTTAGCATTCGTATGAAAAAGATAGAGATTAACGACAGAGAAGTGTTCGAAAGGTATCATGTTAATTCAATTATTAATTCTGAATATCAGTTTTCTACGCTTTTTATATGGCAACATGCATATAACTTTGAATATGAAGTATGGAATGATTGCCTGATTGTTTATGGAACACAAAGAAATGGGGACACCCAGGTATATTTTCCAATTGGAAAGGTTGACGATTTGGATTCCTACGTTGGTCATATCAAGCATATTTTTGGTGATCTTAACCAAAATGTTAATATCAGACCTTTATCAGAATCAATGAAAGAACGATTATTGCATTTTATTGATTTTGATATAGAAGTAGGATCTAAAGAATCTTATTCAGATTATATATATGATTATATTCCATTAAAAAACTATAGTGGAAGTGTATATAAGAAGAAAAGGCATGAGCTACATAGATTTTGTTCGAGATATGATTATAAGTACGAAAGTATAGACTCAGAAAACGCGAAAGAAGTTCTGGAAGCTTTAGACCGTATTTTGAATTTGGATTCTATAAGAGATGAAGAGGAATATGGAGCATATTGTAAAATATTAGGTAATTTTGAAAGTTTGAATTTACGAGGCGGTATTATCAAGATAAATGGAATTATTGAAGCAGTGTCTATTGGTGAGGCAATTGGTTCAATGGTTTTAATGCACTTAAGAAGATGCAATAAGTGCTTTGAAGGAATTTATCCGGCAATGCTTCATTTTGTGTTGAATTCAGAATTTGACAATACTGAGTATAAAATCGTAAACACACAAGATGATATGGGAAATGAGAATATTAGAAGAACTAAATTATCATATAATCCTGTATGCGTTTATAGAAAGTACTTTGTCAAAGAGGTTGACAATGGAAAAATACTATGTTAAATATGGTGATTTTATTTATTGTGTAGAAAGCAGAAAAGTAAGTGTAGTAAAGGATATATCTGAAGTGGAAGACTGGAGAATTCCTCATGATTTCACTTATGAGATGCCATTTGAAAATGTATTAAAATGTGCAAAAGATTTAGTTGATATAATTAATAATGCCATTCATTTCAAAGAAAAGAAGAATTATGAATATGCATCAAGAGAGTTTGAAAAAGCGGCGAACCTTTTAGAAAATATTGGTGATAAAAAGCGTGCAATGGATTATTATGCATACGCTGCCATTATGAAGGAAAATTCTGAAAAATGGAGAAGCATTAGCTATTTGTGGTACAAAGCCAGTGGAAAAATGGAGGATACAAAGGTTTATACGGACTTTAACAGTCTTCGCCATTCTTATCCTACTATTTCTATAGAAAGATGGAGAAGCTTTGAAGATAAGGAAAAAATAGGAAGAGCGATTCAGTATGCGGCGTATAGCGAGGATAATTTTGGAGGCCCAACAGATTCCTACTGGTTATATGAAGAGGCTGTACAAGCTTATAAATCTGCCGGGAAATATGGACGGATGATTGAATGCTTGATATCAGCAACCAATAGATATGTTAAGCAATATAATAAGGTTTCAGATAAGCTTGTGGATTTGTGGAAAGAAGTATTACAGAATAAGGACATGCACCAATCATACGAGAAGTTGATTATTCTTGCATTTGATGAAATATATAAGAATATGAATCTGAATAAGAGTGAAAATGCAAAATTCTTTTTTATTGAATCAAAGAAGATGCAGATTAAAGTAAACTTTAAGGAGCACCATTATCTTAGAGGGATAAAAGAATGGCTGGATGGATTACTTTCTGATTTTGGAACAAATATGCTTAAAATGATAATTCAGGTGGTGATTATTGTTATAGGTGTATTTCCATCAATTTTTATGCGCCTAAACAGCCATTTAGCCTATCAGAATGCAGTTATCTGCTCTATTAATAATTTTCTGGGAATCGAGCATATTTCTAGTATTAATAAAAAATTGTATTTTGCTGGAGTTGCGGAAACGTTATATTCGTATTTTATTTTGGTAGTGATAAGTACGTATGTTATTAACAGGGTGGTTAAAGACATGAGCTGAGTGGTATATACGAAAGGGTCAGCCCCTGGTAAGAATAAAACTTCTGAAAGGTAACGCGGTAGCTTTTGTGAGAAACAGATTTAATTTTTTTAACAAGAATAGTCAGAATAATCTTGCAATGCTGCATAATTAATAAAAATGAAAGGACAATTATTGAGATATACTTTTCGTGATTTTTCGCGTTTTTACACGTATTATAAGTAAAGAACCAATAGAAAAATTTTACAAAAACACTAATATCATTCGATAAAAGGGGAAATCCATATGAAAAATGCACGACTTTTAACAATTACTCGTGGAGAGGAATTTAAGTTAAGTTTAAAGGAAGAAATTCAAGAAAATGATATTTTTTATGAGCAGTATATGAATGCAGCCGGTATGCTGGATGATATTGTTGCAGTTAATGAAGATGAAAAAAAGGCAGAATGGCGAAAAGTAGAGACAGAAAATAATATCATTGCATTTTGTGGGGAGCGTGGTGTGGGAAAAAGCAGTGCGATGATGACGTTTATCAATAGCCTTTCTAAAAAGAATGATTGGAATATGAACCCGATTTTCGCAGACTGTGAAAACGTAAAAGGTACTATTTTTTCAAAGCCAATCATTATCGATCCATCTACCTTTGATGATGTACATAATATTCTGGAAGTGATTGTAGCCAGTCTTTATAGAGAATTTCATGCAAAATATAAAGCGAATCCAGAGGGTTTTGACGCTTATAAACGGGAAGAACTGTTAGAAATGTTTCAGAAAGTATACAGGATTATATCCTTACTTAATAATCCAAGAAAAATGCTGGAAGAAGAGTTTGACGGTGAATCTAATATTGAGAACCTTTCCAGAATGGGAGAGAGTACTGCTTTAAAAAGAGAATTGAAACTCCTCATAAAGATTTATCTGGAATTTATGGTTAGCGGAAATGGCAAAAAAAAATTGCTGATAGCTATTGATGATCTGGATCTTTGCAATGCAAATGCATATAAAATGGCAGAGCAAATACGTAAATATTTGATTATTCCAGACGTGGTGATCATTATGGCATTAAAAATTGAGCAATTGCAGATGTGCGTGCAGGAAGAAAATTTTAAAAATTATAGTAATATACTGCGTGGCGGAGAAAAACCATCAGAATTTTATGAAGAAGTAAGAAATATGGCAGAGAAATATATTACAAAGCTGATTCCACGTTCCAGGAGAATTCATTTGCCAGATGCTCGATATCTTATGAATACACATATTCAATATCAGAATAGAAATGGAAGCCTCATTTATGAGAATCATATTTATAATTCACTAAGTGCTTCTTTACTGGATATGATTTATGCAAAAACTGGAATGCGTTTTCTTCTGAAACAAAATGGCACCAGCTGGCTTCAGGCGGACAATCTGAGAGATATGGTGAATATGATTGCTTTACTTGGAAATATGCCTGATCCAATTGATGATCAGGGATATTATGATAATATTGAAATATTTGTGGAATACATTGAAAAGGAATGGATTCCACAAAATTATGAGGCGGTGGAAGTTCAGGAATTGCAGTCTCTTTTAAAAATGCCCTATTTTCAGATGAATTCAGAGACTATCTATTTATTGCAGAATCGCTATGTGAATACGAAACAGAAACATTTGTTGCCTGCAACTGAGTATCATTTGGAAAACTATTATTGTTTTTTCTGGATACGGAAGTGGTTGGACGATTACAGGCATAGTGTCTATGAAAGAAATGCAGAAAAGTTTGCCTATGTTTTTAATATTTTATACACTATTCGTTTGAGCCAATTGCGTAGAGGAGAAAGGTATGGGGAGCTTAGTAATGCTCTTGGAGGATATGTGTGGGGAACAGAGTTTGATATTATGTTTTCAAACGCAAAAATTGACTCATATTTTTTGAATCGTTCCAGATTTTATCTGCCTACTTATCAGATTTATAATACTATAGCAGCCAGAGTCGGACAGGAGTTTGGCGTGGATAATGAAGTGTTAAATATGCATGGGATGTATGTGTCAAAAATACAGGAAAAGGATCAGCAAAAAGAATACAAGATTCTTACATGGCTTTTATTAGGTTTACTTTCCAATATGTATCGGACAGAAAACAGACCATCAGGATCTTTCGATGTATTAGTATATTCCTCAGAAACAGTCATTTTTTCCAATTATGTTTTGATGAAGAATCAGCAGATATGTATGGAAAATTATATTATTGGACTTTGCAATCCTGCTATGATGTATACGAAGATAAATATGGATATGCTGGGAATTACGTGGAATGAATATAACGATATTTTTACGAAAATTCTGAATGAAAATAAAGAAAAAATCGCAGCTTTTCAAACTATTTTTACTAATATGGATCTCATTTATGAGTTTTATGATTATTGCTACCGTTATCGTGAAACAAAAGAAGGTGGAGAGAAAGACGAACATGGTAAAACCAGAGCTGTTGTAGATAGATTTTTTCACAATGCGGAACATTTTTTGAGAGAGTACCTAAATATTTCTTTAGAAGGTAAATTAAATGAATTGATAGTGGAAAATATGGAGGGAGAAAAAAGAATAATCAACATCAGCGAATTGTATGCAGATATTTTTGATAAATTTGCGGATTCAATAAAAGAGGAGAAGAAAAACCAGCATGAATCAGAAGATAAGAGAGAGCAGATCTTGCAAGATTTGAGTAAGCAGTTGCATTCCGCTGTTTCCTATGAAACAGCAGAAATGCCGGTTTCAGCTTATCTGATCAAGAAATCAGCGCAGAATGTAAAGAAGAACCTGGACAATCTGGTATACAATATCAGAAGATATTTTGGTAAGCCCAGAGAGAATCAGGGGATGCCAGTTTTCGATACTCAAAGATTGATCCAGTATTACGGCGAAATACTGGATGTTTATCTTAGAGACCCTGGCGAAGCGGTATCAAAGGAACTTAGCGAGGAATATAAAGAAATTGTTCGCCGATATACAGAATTAATGAAGGAGTAGCTATGGATATAGAACGCGGAAATCTTGAAATCCTTTTTCAAAAAATCCCCTATATGTATGTGATCCAAAAAGATGATTCTTTCCATAGATGCTGTGCTTATAATAAAATTGCAGAAAATTTGTATATGCGGTATGCAGCGGATGTATTTCCGTATGCTACAGATGATGAAAGAAGAAACAGTTATAGATATATGTGTGAACAGATGCAGTGGAAAGAGAGGAAAGAAGGAAATATTTTTTTTCTGATATTTGATCTTGCTAAACGAATGTTGCGTCTGGATGGGGAAGAAGTTGAATGCAAGTTTGATCAATTGCTTCGATGGAGAGAAATTTCACTGAAAATGGGACAGGATTTTTTCACCTGTGCATATCTTGCTCAAAAGGATTGGGAAAACGGTGACAGAACCCAGAAGTTCAGTTGGCTTCCAATTATCAGAAGTGATAATATCAGGCTTCACAACATTCTGGAAAAGGGTCTGGCAGAGAATCACTTTCATCTAAATGGCTCTACAAAAATATTTGAACTGAACTGGCTGTGCGTTATGAACCATATTGCAGGAAGAACAAAAGACTTCAAACAGATTAAAAGAACTATGCAGAGACAGTCGGGAGATAGTTTTGATTATTGGGGAGAAAAGGAAAAATTTTATACAGAGTGTCAGAGGGCTGCTTTATATAGAATTTATTTGTTTTCCTGCCTGAAACGGGATGAATATCTGATAAAAAGAACAGAAAAACTAATTCAATTGTTGCCAAAGGGGACGGAAACAAAAAATAGGGCAGAGACAGAGCTTTTAGCATTGACTCCAGAGCTACAGGATTTAATTATTATTGCAGGAAATATTTATGGTGCAGTGATAAATGGTGATGTACTGGACTATGCTCTTGAAAAAAGTATGATGCAGTATAATGATAATGTATGTAGATTGTTGGCGGGAGAACGGAAATTTCTTTATGAATGCTACAGGAGTGTATTAGCCAATATTTTTACAGATGAACAAAAAAATATATTTTATGCGTATCTGCTTATAAGAACTGATTTCAGAGGAGAAGTTATCCAAAACAATGATAAAATTGGATTTGCAAATTTTTCAGACTATCAAGATCGAAAAGAGTATTTTATAGAAGGGCATAAGGCCTATGAAGACGAACTTGTGCAGCTGGCACTAAATGAAACTTTGATAAAGAAAAATATGATTTCTCTTGAAGCAAGAATCTGTCCAAAGGATACTTCGGTGAAATTATATGGTAGCTTAAAAAACTATGAGAAGTTGGTAAAAAAGGGAACATCTGAAGATACATATGAAAAATTGATATATGTATTTCATTTTCCAAAGTTGAAAGATAATGGATTTTCAGAAGGACGACCGAGAAATTATAATGTTCGTGTAAAATCAAGAAAACAAGCCAGAAGTATAGTGGCGATGCTAGAAAAGAAAAGAGAAATAAATTGCCATGTTAAAGGTATTGATGCATGTTCCAGTGAGATTGCCTGCAGACCGGAAGTGTTTGGTCAGGTGTTTCGTTATTTGTCGGATATAAGAATTGTTTCTGAATGTGTTTTCAATCAAGCGGTAAATACGGCAAGAATACCGCAGAATCTTCGTATTACCTATCACGTGGGGGAAGATTTCCTTGATCTTGTAGACGGATTACGCGCAATTGATGAAACGATATTATTTTGTAATCTGAATAGAGGCGATCGCTTAGGCCATGCATTGGCTCTTGGAATTGAACCTCAGAACTATTATTGTATGAAAGGTAATAAAGTAATTATTGCGAAACAGGTTCTTCTTGATGATGTTGTGTGGATGTATTGCAAAGCAAATGAACTGGGATGCCATATAGGAGAACAGCTGAAAACAGAATTGATAGAAACATATTATCAACTGTATAAAGAAATATATGAAAATAATATACGGGAGGAAGTTTGCCCTTCTGTTCATGAATATTATCAGGGGTGGAAATTGAGAGGAGATAATCCAGAAATTTATAAATTGAATGAGGTGCAGTTTAAGAGCGTTATTGTGAGAACAGAATTGTTGAAGTTTGACCGCTATCAATTAAACCCACGGGTCAGTAATGAAGTGCGCAGAAATAGAAAGTATCGAAGATTGTATGAGCTGTATCACTATAATGAGGCAGTCAGAAAAGAAGGAGATAAGATTACAGAATTTAAAATACATAAAGAGTATATCAATTTGGTGCGTCAAATTCAGGAACAAATGATGCAGGAACTTGCTTGTAAAGGAATTGGAATAGAAACCAATCCATCTTCTAATTATCTGATTGGGACAATAAAGAAATATGAGGAACATCCCATATTACGGTTTAATTCACGAAAACTCAAGCAGACAAATGGAAAAAATCATCTTAGTGTATCCATCAATACAGATGATCAGGGGGTATTTGATACACTTTTGGAAAACGAATATGGATTGATGGCTCTTGCATTGAAAAAAGCAACAGATGAGGATTTGAATACTTTGTATGATATAGAAGATATTTATGAATGGATCGACTATGTGCGGAGTATGGGGGTAAATCAGGTTTTTTAAGATGCCAATGGAAGAAATTGTTAAGTTCTTAAAAGAAGCAAGTGGCAGGGAAATAGATATTGGATATTTACGGATGATAAAGAGGAAAAACAAATGAGTAAAGCGAAAGTAAGTTATGATTATTTCAACAATAAGAGAGATTATCCCAAATGGCCAGACTATAGACGGAAATGTCATTTGGATATTTCAAAACGAGATTTTTTAAAGTATGCAATATTAAATGGCAGATATAACAACAACATTATGTCAGGTACAGCGCAAACATTTTATTCTTCTATTTGCCAAATGGCAGTAAAAAAAGATAGAGGATTTTGGACTTTGTCAGATGATTATAAGTATGCTGAAGACACATATAAAGCTGCAATTTCTTTTGCAATGGGGATGCTTGCTACAAGAGTTATCGCAAATAAAATATATAATGTTTCGCGTCTGTATCACTTTAAAGAAAAGCGATTTAAAGCAAATCCTAAAAAAAGTAAATTGTCACCAGATTGGTTTGGAGTAGATCAACAGATGCATCCATTTTTATTTGAAAGTAAGGGCACGGTAAAAAAGAAAATTGCTCTTCAAACAATAAATCACGCAGCCAATCAATTGAGTAATGTAAGAATAATTACAGATATTTCATCGAACAAGCAGTACTGTATAACGAATAAGCACATAATCTGTTCATGCTTTGATTTATGTAATAATGTGGACAAAGTCTGGTGTATCCATGATATAGATCCTATAGATCCCATAGAAAGTGAAGAGGATAAATTCTATATTAACATTGATGAGGAATGTTTTCTTTACTATGATGCGTTTATCAAGTATGTTGAATCATTGGAGGCTGATTGTGAACCAATGCTTATAGACAAACAAGATTACTGTTGCTGGGTATATGACAATGAAAGGTATTGTATTTTGGGGACAATATATAATTTGGTAAAATCAGAGGAATACAATGAGAAAAATAAATATCGTAATTTTAACGATAGTGTTAACAAGGAACTTAGTAAGATAAAGAATTTAGAACGAATTTTACCTGATGCTTCTTCTTATGAAGATGGAATAATAATTTGCAACCCCAATATAAATCCTGATAATAATTGAGCTGTAAATGAAAAGCCTAATCCCCCAGCTATGCTGGGGAGAATGGAGTAGGCGGAAGC
>OGCN01001281.1_pt1 | contig 34321 bp, 25 predicted proteins | sample 1570181 | NCBI WGS metagenome assembly OGCN01 (sample SAMEA4370584, study PRJEB24528) | human gut metagenome | reverse complement strand
CCAGGTTGTAGAAGATGATGGGGGTGATCATCGGGACGGTGATGGAGAAGAACTGACGCCACTTGCCGGCGCCGTCGATGGTGGCAGCCTCGTACAGGTCTGCGGGCACGCCCTTCAGAGCGGCCAGGAACAGCACCATGGCAGAGCCGAACTGCCAGATACGCAGGAAGCAGATGATCCACAGCGCGTAGTGGGGGTCGCTCAGCCACTCCGGGCCCTGCACCAGACCGAAGGTCACGGCACGCAGCACGGTGTTGAGCAGGCCGTCCTTGCTGAACACAGCCTTCCACAGCACGGCGATGGCAACGGAGCCGCCGAGGATGGAGGGAATGTAGTACACGGTACGGAACAGGTTGACGCATGCGATCTTGAAGTTCAGGATGTATGCGATGAACAGGGCGAAGATCAGCTTCAGGGGCACGGTGATGAAGGCGTACTTGAAGGTGATGATCAGTGCCTTGGTGATCTTGGTGGTGGTAAAGGCGGTGATGTAGTTCTGCAGGCCGACGAAGGTGGTGCCGGACTTGAAGAAGTTCATATCGGTGAAGCTGTAGTACAGCGACTGACCGAAGGGGAAAGCCTTAAAGACCACAAAGCCGATGATCCAGGGGATCAGGTACAGGATGCCCTGATACTTGTCCAGCCACTTCTGGAACGGAGTGCGCCCGATAACCGGGGCGTTGCTTTCTTTCATCTGGGAAATCCTCCTTTTTAAGGAATTTCGGAGCAGGTCTGAAAAAGATCTGATACAATTTTGTCAGAAATTTGTAATACATCTCTGATAAAAAAAGGGGCATCTGCCGTTTGGGCGACAGGTGCCCCCGGGGATCAGATCAAAGCGTTGGGGAGAAATCAGGCGATGGTGTAGCCGACAGACTCCATGCCGTCCAGCAGGCCGTTGACAGCCTCTTCGGGGGTCTCGTCGCCGTAGTCGATGTTATCGAACACTTCCTGATAGATGCCGGTGCCGGAAGCCTTCAGGTCGTTGTTCTCAAACAGGGGATCCAGCTTGTTGGTGGTGAAGGCCATGACCTTGGCGTTTGCATCAGCAACCAGATCCTTGACAGCGCCGGCAGCCTGAGCGTAACCCAGACCAGCCTTGGAAGCGGGGATGCCGCACTCAGAACCCATGATGGAAGCGCCCTTCTCCTCGTTCAGCAGGAACTGGATCAGGGTAGCAGCCTCAGCAACATGCTCGCAGGTCTTGGTGATGGCCAGGCCCATGGAAACCTTGGAGAAGCCGCCGTTGTAATCGCCGAACTTGATCTCCTCGCCGACGGTGAAGCCGTCTTTATTGTCGTCATCCAGAGCGGAAGAGTACTTGGTAGCAGCGGAATCCCACTCGAAGATGCCTGCGATCTTACCGGTGATCCACTCGTTGGACTGGTGGGTGGCGGTGTCGGAGTTTGCGGAGTAGTAGTCCTTCAGGTTCATCATGACGTGGCCATCGACCAGGCTCTTGATGAAGCTCAGGCCCTCGGCAATCTCGTCCTCGGTGTAGTTCAGGGTAGAGGTGACGGGGTCTGCCCAGTCCTTGCCGTACTTGGACTCGAGGTAGAACACCATCAGGATCATACGGTCGTAAGCGCCCAGGTGCAGGGGATAGTAGTCAGCGCCCAGCTTGTCCTGGAAAGCCTTGCCGGCTGCCATCAGGTCATCCAGAGTCTTGGGGACTTCGGTGATGCCGGCCTTATTAAAGGTGGTCATGTTCCAGAAGAAGATACGGCCGGTCATGGAAACGGGCACGCACTGCTGGGAGTTTGCAACGTAGCAGGCATCCATAGCAGCCTTGTCCCACTGGGTCAGATCCAGGAAGTTGGACACGGTGTTCAGGTCCACGAACTTGCTGCCGTCAGCAGAGTAGTTGTACAGCCAGTTCCAGTTCACCTGGCACACATCCTGTGCGTTGCCGGCGATGAAAGCGGCAGCCATCTTCTCTTCCCAGCCGGACCATGCGGCGAAGGTGGGCTCGATGGTGATGTTGCTGTGCTCAGCCTGGAACTCCTTGATGGCGTTCTGGTAAGCCTCGTGACGGCTGTCGCCGCCCCACCAGCTGATGGTCATGGAAACAGGACCGTCAGACAGGGCCAGGCTCTCGTCTGCGGAAGCAGCGGGAGCGGATGCCACGGAAGAAGAGGCTGCAGTGCTGGAAGAATTGCCGCCGCAGGCAGCCAGCAGACCAGCTGCGCCCACAACGCCGGTGACCTTCATGAAATCACGACGGGAAATTGCCTTGCTCATTTTTGTTCTCCTCCTAAAGATGATCAAAAACATCGTCTTGCACGGGGGTTCTGCACACACCCCGTTGTATACAATTATGATAACAAAAGGCGGACAAAAAAGAAAGACGCAAATTGTGGTTATGCAACTCAAAAACGTACAAATATTGCTCTGTTTTCCGCGCCGGATTTGACGCCATTGCTGAAATGAATAAACTTCGGACGAAAAACTGTGCAACATGTATACTTCAACAGGTTGCATAGAAAACGGGGACGCAGGATGGAAAGAACAGCAAAATTTGCAATAATTCTGTAAACATTTGCATCCTGCGCCTGAGAAAAAGCAGAGCATGTCCCAGCGGCGGGGGTGCAAAAGGCCGGTGTCGGACGAAAAAATGACTGATATATCAATTGCGCAAAAAAAGTGCGCCGGTGCCCTTGAGTGATATATCAGTCCGCACCGGAGCCGGGCGGCTTTGCGGGAGAAATAAGAGCAGCAAATATATGACGTCGGATGTCTGATAAATCTAAAAAAACCGCCGCACAGAAGTCTGTGCGGCGGCTGACGGAACAAAGTGTGTTATTTGCGGCCTGCGTAAAAAGCCCGCCGCGCGCGGAAGTAGCACTGCGGGCACATGCTGACGTACTGAACGTCGTTTTCCAGGTCGATGGCCACCTGTTCGCCCTCAAAGACGAACTGGCCGTTCACCTTGCGGCAGTTGCAGATGGCCTTGCGGCCGCAAGTGCAGATGGTTTTCATCTCTTCGATGGTGTGGGCCAGCTCCAGCAGGCGGGTGGAGCCGGGGAAGCCCCGCAGCGAAAAGTCGGCCCGCAGGCCGTAGCAGATCACCGGGATGTTCAGGTCTACGGTGACCATGAACAGCTGCTCGGCCTGCTCTGCGGTAAAGAACTGGCTCTCGTCGCACAGCACGCAGGCCAGCTTGGTGGCCTGGCTGGCTTCGCGCACCACCTCGAACACATCCATGTCCGGGCGGATCAGGCGGTCGGCCTTGCGGTGCACGCCCAGGCGGCTGACCAGTTCGCCGCCGCCTTTGGTGTCCACCTGCGGCTTGAGGATCAGCACCTGCATGCCCTGCTCTTCATAGTTGTGGGCCACCTGCATCAGGGCTGTGCTCTTGCCGCTGTTCATGGCACCATAGCGAAAATACAGTTTTGCCATGGCGTCACTCCTGGTTGCGCAGGCGGTAGCCCAGGCTCATCAGGCTGTCGCCCAGGTGAACGTTCTCCACTACCACATCGGGGTAGGGAACGGAGAGGTCGTAGTGGGAGAAGTTCCAGAAGCCCTCGATGCCCAGGTCCACCAGACGGCCGCTGACCTGCTCGGCACCGTCGCGGGGCACACAGAGCACGGCCACCTTGGGGTGGTGCTCGGCGCAGAAGACCTCCAGCTCGTCCACATGACGGATCTGGATGCCGTTGATCTCCTTGCCCACCTCGTTCTGGGCCACATCAAAGGCGGCGATCAGCTTGTAGCCGTTGGCGTCGGTGGTGATGAAGCGGCTCACGGCCTTGCCCAGACGGCCGCAGCCGATCAGGATGGTGGGCAGGCGGTCGCCGTTGCCGAACAGCAGGCTCTCCAGAATGGAAAGCAGGTTCTCCACCGAGTAACCGATGCCCTGTCGGCCGTTCACGTCGCCGATGCAGTTGAAGTCCTGCCGGACCTGGGAGGCCGTGGTGCCCATCTGGGCGGCCAGCTCCCGGGAGGAGATGCTGGTGATGCCGTCGGCCTGCAGAGAGCGCAGGTAGCGGTAGTATTTCGGGAGGCGCTTGATCACGGGGAGCGAGGCTTTTGCGGGGGTATTCATGAGAAAAATTCTCCTTTCAAGCAAAAAATCGCCGCGTTTGCCCTGCACGAAAAAACGCCGGCGTGTGCAGCGCGGTGGGTACGACACCGCGTATTGTCAATTCCATATCATTATAAAGTATACTGCACGGGAGACGAATGTCAAATACCAGACGAAAAAAAACAAAAAAATTACAAAAAAATTAAGTGGTATGACCCTGCCGCAGAGGGATAACCGCCGGTTGGACGGGGCATGATGATGCAAAACAGAGCAAAAGGAGAACACAGAATGCCGGATACACACACCACCTCTGTGGACCAGCAGCGGCTGGAAAAAGAACGCATTGAGGACGACGGTACGGTCACCCTGACCCGGGGCGGCCATGCCATCCACTGCCTGACCGTCATCGGCCAGGTCGAGGGGCACACGGAAGCGCCGCAGGGGCAAAAGACCACCAAGTATGAGCATGTGATCCCCCAGCTGGCCGCCGTGCAGGAGGACCCCCGGATCGAGGGCCTGCTGGTATTGCTGAACACCGTGGGCGGGGATGTGGAGGCCGGGCTTGCGCTGGCAGAGCTGATCGCCAGCGTGTCCAAACCCAGCGCCACGCTGGTGCTGGGCGGCGGGCACTCCATCGGCATCCCGCTGGCCGTGAGCGCACAGCGCAGCTTCATCGTGCCCACCGCCACCATGACGGTGCACCCGGTGCGGCACTCCGGGGTGATCCTGGGCGTGCCCCAGACCATGCACTGGTTCGACCAGATGCAGCAGCGCATCACCGGCTTTGTGGCGGCCCACAGCGGCATGACGGAGAAGCGCTACACCGAGCTGATGCTCCACACCGGGGAGCTGGTCATGGATATGGGCACCGTGCTGGACGGCCGCCGCGCCGTGAAGGAAAAGCTCATCGACGAGCTGGGCGGCCTTTCGGATGCACTGGACTGGCTGCACCGTGCGATCGAAACCCGAGAATAACACAACAATAGGTTTGCCATTTGCCCCGGTGCGTGGTACAATAATAAAATCAAGGATTGTGTCTATGCGAACTGTGGGGAATGGAGAAGAATGGCAACGAAGAAACGAAAAACAACGACACGGCGCTCAACGTCGCGCAAAAAACGCGCGGAACAGCGCCTGCCGGCAGGGCTTGGGACCCTGTTTGCGGGGCTTTTGCTGGTGGGCCTTGCCTTTGTGGAAGGCGACTCGGTGTGGAAAACGCTGCATCAGGTGCTGTTTGGCCTGTTTGGCTGCGGCAGTTTTGTGCTGGGTGCAGCGGTGTGCTGCCTGGCCGTGCTGTACACGCGGGGCGAGGATCTGCTGCCCCACATCTGCAAGCTGGCGCTGGGGCTCGTGTTTGCAAGCGGCACGGTGATCGTGTTTTCCGACATCCAGCCGCAGGGGCTGTCGGCCTTCCAGATGGTGGCGGCCTGCTACCAGAACGGTTATCAGGCGTGGCTGTCCGGCGGCGCACTGGGTGCGGTGCTGGGCGGCAACCTGCTGCTGCTCTGCGGCCGGCCGGCAGCAAACTTCATCATGCTGGTGCTGGCGCTCTGCGTCAGCCTGTACATTTTTGACCTCACTCCGGCTGAGGTCTGGCAGTGGCTGTGCGACGTGTCCGGCGGGGTGCACGCAAAAGGCGTGGCCGTGTACGAGCAGGGCGCAGCCCGCCGTGCCGAGCGCCGCGCCGAGCGGCAGGCCGCGCAGGAAGCCGCAGACGAGTACGACGAGACGGAGGACCTGGAAGAATACGAGGACGAAGCCGAAGCGGAAGAGCCCTTCCGTCTGGGTCTGCCGGACTGGATGTCCGGTGTGCTGCACTGGGGCCATAAGGTGACCCAGGAGCTGGAGCAGGCCCCGGACAGCCCGGCCGGAGCGCCGGACCAGCCTGCGCAGCCCCAGCCGGAACCGCAGGCGGCCCCAGCCGTGACGCCGGTGCGGGTGCGGGCATCCCGCCCGCGCGCTCCCTTTGATGTGGACCTTGGCCCGGACAGCACCGAGGTGAAGGAGGGCGGCAGTGAGCCCATCGAACCCTTCATCCCGGGGCCGGGCGGCACCTTTGGCATGGACCCGCTGCGCGCGGCACCCAAGCCCACCATCCGGCCCATCGTGCCGGATGCCGTGGAAACGGCGGCTGAGGACTTCTTTGCAAAGCCGGAGGAGACCCCGGCGGCAGAGACCACGGAACAGCAGCCCCGGCCGGTGCCCGGCAATCCCTTTGATACGCCCATCGCACGGCCTGCGGCTCCGGAGGAATCGGCTGCCGCGGCTGCGCCCATCCAGCCCGTGATGCCTGCGCCGCAGCCGGACCAGCCGACCCGTGTGAGTGCCGAACATGCCATGGCCCAGCGCAGCGCCCCGGATGCGGACGGCTGGATCAGCATCACCGCCGAACCGGTGGAGGAAAAGGATATCAACTCGCTGGTGGCGGCAGCCATGGAAAAACCGGCGGCCTCCGAGCAGGCAGCCGCTACGGCCCCTGCCGAGGAAGCCGAGCCGGTGGACACCTACCAGTATCAGTACCCGCCCATCGAGCTGTTTGAAAAATCCAAGGAGGAAAGCGACCCCAACGCCGAGGATGAGCTGAAGGCCAACGCCCAGAAGCTGGTGGACACGCTGGAGAGCTTTGGGGTCCGCACCCGTGTGCTGGATATTTCCCGCGGGCCGTCGGTCACCCGGTATGAGGTGCAGCCCATGGCGGGCGTCAAGATCAGCCGCATCACCTCGCTGGCCGATGACATCGCCCTGAACCTGGCCGTGGCGGATGTGCGCATGGAGGCCCCCATCCCCGGCAAGCCCGCCGTGGGCATCGAGGTGCCCAACCACAAGCGCAGTGCCGTGTCCATCCGCAGCGTGTTCGAGAGCCAGAGCTTTCTGCGCATGACCTCGCCTTTGGGCATTGCCCTGGGCAAGGACATTGCGGGTGTGGCCCAGGTGGCAGACCTGTGCAAGATGCCCCATCTGCTCATTGCGGGCAGCACCGGCAGCGGCAAGTCGGTGTGCGTGAACAGCATCATCATGAGCCTGGTGTTCCGCTCCAGCCCGGAGGACGTCAAACTGCTGCTCATCGACCCCAAGGTCGTGGAGCTGGCCGAATACAACGGCATCCCCCACCTGCTCATGCCGGTGGTCACCGAGCCCCGCAAGGCGGCCGGTGCCCTGGGCAGCGCCGTGCAGGAGATGGAGCGCCGCTACCGCATGTTTGCCGAGAACAACGTGCGCGACATCAAGTCCTTCAACAAGCTGGCGGTGGAGCGGCCGGATCTGGAAAAAATGCCCTACATCGCCATCGTCATCGACGAGCTGGCCGACCTGATGATGGTGGTGGGCAAGGATGTGGAAGATTCCATCTGCCGCATCGCTCAGAAAGCCCGCGCCGCCGGCATGCACCTGATCGTGGCCACCCAGCGCCCCAGCGTGGACGTCATCACCGGCCTGATCAAGGCCAACATCCCCAGCCGCATCGCCTTTGCGGTGTCCAGTCAGGTGGACAGCCGCACCATTCTGGATGGTGCCGGTGCCGAAAAGCTGTTGGGCCAGGGCGATATGCTGTTCATGCCGGTGGGCGCCCCCAAGCCCACCCGCATCCAGGGCACCTTTGTGCGGGATGAAGAGATCAGCCGCGTGCTGGACTTCATCAAGTCCAGCGCCACCGTCCAGTACGACGAGGCCATGATCGAGGCCATGGAAAAGCACGCCATTCAGGACGGCAAGAAGGGCAGCAGCGGGGCCGATTCCGATGACGAGTCGGACTCCGACCCGATGTTCCAGCAGGCCGTGGATGTGGTCATTGACGCCGGGCAGGCCTCTACCAGCCTGCTGCAGCGCCGCTGCAAGCTGGGCTATGCCCGTGCGGCCCGCATCATGGACGAAATGGAGATGCGGGGCATCATCGGCCCCCACGAGGGTGCCAAGCCCCGGGCCGTGCTCATCAGCCGCCAGCAGTGGCTGGAAATGCAGATGAACCAGCCGGAGGAATGAAACCCTCTCAGGCGCTGACGCGCCAGCTCTCCCGAAGGGAGAGCTTTAGGAACGGGTAAGACACATTCTGCATATCAGAGAGACTGAACGGAATACAAAAGAAGCTCCCCCTCGGGGGAGCTGGCAACGCCGTAAGGCGTTGACTGAGAGGGTATTGAATCAACAAAAGGAGCATTATGGACAACTCTTCCCCAAAGATCTACACCGAATTTCTGCCCATCAGCCGGGCAGACATGGAAGCACGCGGCTGGGACCAGCTGGACTTTGTGGTGGTGGGCGGTGACGCCTATGTGGACCACCCCAGCTTCGGCACCGCCATCATCAGCCGCCTGCTGGAAGCCGAGGGCTACAAGGTGGGCGTGCTGGCCCAGCCCCGCTACACCGACTGCGAGGACTTCAAGCGGTTCGGCAAGCCGAAGTACGGCTTCTTCATTGGCGGCGGCAACGTGGACAGCATGGTCAGCCACTATTCCGTGGCCAAGATCCCCCGCGCCGAGGATGAATATTCTCCCGGCGGCAAGGGCGGTGCCCGCCCGGACCGCAGCGCCACCGTGTACACCAAACTGGCCAAGGAAGCTTACCCGGATCTGCCGGTCATCCTGGGCGGGCTGGAAGCCTCCCTGCGGCGCTTTGCCCACTACGATTACTGGATGGACACCGTGCTGCCCAGCATCGCCGAGAGTTCCGGTGCGGACATCATCAGCTTTGGCATGGGCGAACACCAGACCGTGGAGATCGCCCGCCGTCTGGCCGCCGGAGAACCGGTGGAGCAGATCACCGATGTGGACGGCACCTGCTACCTGACCGACTTCGACCACCTGCCGGAGCGGTATGTGGAGTGTGCCGGTTTCAAAAAGGTGGCCAGCGATAAGACCGCCTACGCCAAGGCCTGCCGCATCCAGATGGACAATCAGGACGTGGTCAGCGGCCAGATCATCGTGCAGAAGCAGAGCGAGAAGTATCTGGTGCAGAACATCCCGGCAAAGCCGCTGGTGCGCTGGGAGCTGGACAAGGTCTACGCCCTGCCCTACACCCGCCGGTATCACCCCATCTACGAGGCCATGGGCGGCGTGCCCGCCATCCGGGAGGTGCAGTTCTCCATCATCCAGAACCGCGGCTGCTTCGGCGGCTGCAACTTCTGCGCCATCCAGCTGCATCAGGGCCGCCGGGTCACCAGCCGCAGTGCGGACAGCATCGTGGAGGAAGCCGAGCGCATGACCCACGAGCCGGATTTCAAGGGCTACATCCACGATGTCGGCGGTCCCACCGCCAACTTCCGGTTCCCATCCTGCCGCGAGCAGATGCTGCGGGGCATGTGCAATGGCGGCAAGCACTGCCTGGCCCCCACCACCTGCTCCCACATGATCGTGGACCACAGCGATTATCTCAAGATCCTGCGCCGGGTGCGGGAGCTGCCGGGTGTGAAGAAAGTGTTCATCCGCAGCGGCATCCGTTTTGATTACCTCATGGCCGACCCGGACGACACCTTCTTCAAGGAGCTGGTGGAGTACCACGTCTCCGGCCAGCTGAAGGTGGCTCCGGAGCACTGCGCGCCCAACACCCTGGCCTACATGGGCAAACCCCCCATCGAGACCTTCAACAAGTTCAAGGACAAGTTCTATGAGCTGAGCAAGAAGGCCGGCAAAAAGCAGTATCTGGTGCCCTACCTTATGTCCAGCCACCCGGGCAGCACCCTGAAGGATGCCGTCTATCTGGCCGAGTACCTTTATAAGAACCACATGCGCCCGGAGCAGGTGCAGGATTTCTACCCCACTCCCGGCACCGTGAGCACCTGTATGTTCTACACCGGCCTCGACCCCTACACCCTCAAGCCGGTGTTCGTGGAAAAGACCCCTGAGGGCAAGGCCCTGCAGCGTGCATTGCTGCAATACTATGAGCCCCGCAACGCCGAAAAGGTGGTCAAGGCCCTGAGGATGACCCACCGGGAGGACCTCATCCCCCTGCTAGTGCCCGCCGAGGGCCGCCGCGCGGTGCAGCGCAGTGCCCGCCGCGCCGACAGCCCGGAGGTGACCATCCACAACGACGGCACCTACACCGTGCGCCCCAACCAGAAGGGCAAGGGCAAGCCTGCCCACGGCCCGAACCGCACCGCCGCCCCTGCCGGGCGTCAGCCCAGCCCGGGTGCCCGCTTTGCGCCGCACTCGGCCCCCGGACACAAACCCAAAAAGAATCAACAGAAAGAGAATACATCGTGGAAAACTGGAACAAAGAAAAAGTGATCCCGAAAAAGAAAACCGGCCTGCTGCAGCGGCTGCTGTCGCTGGCCGCTGCGGCCGCACTGGCCCTGAGCCTTGTAGGCTGTGGTACCTCGGCTGTGGTGCCGGGCGGCAGTGCCGACGTGGTGCCCAACCCTTCCTCTACGGCAGCCAGCGTGGATGCCCCGTTCGAGATGCACTTCATCGACGTGGGGCAGGCGCTGAGCGTGCTGGTGGAATGTGACGGCCAGTTCATGCTGTACGACGGCGGCAACGTGGACGACGGCAGCCTGGTGGTGTCCTACCTGCAGAAGCAGGGGGTGGAAGAGCTGCAGTATGTATTCTGCTCCCACGCCCACGAGGACCATGTAGGCGGCCTGGCGGCTGCGCTGGCCTACTTCCCGGCCAATCATGTATACAGCCCGGTGACGGAGGCCTCCACCAAGTGCTTCCGGGATTTTGTCAAGTACACCCAGCAGCAGGGCCTGCAGGTGGAAGTGCCCGCCGTGGGCACCACCTGGCCCCTGGGCAGTGCTAGCGTGACCATGCTGGGCCCCGTGGCGCAGTACAGCGACACCAACGATACCTCCATCGTGCTGCGCATCGACTACGGTTCCACCAGCTTTCTGCTCACCGGTGACATGGAAAAGACCGCAGAGAGCGACCTTGTGGCCAGCGGTGCCAATCTGAAAGCCGATGTGCTGCAGGTGGGCCACCACGGTTCCAGCACCTCCACCGGCTATGCCTTCCTGAACGCGGTCCTGCCGGAGATGGGCATCATCTCCTGCGGGGTGAACAACAAATACGGCCACCCGCATGAGGAGACCCTGAGCATCCTGCGGGACGCCGGGGTGAACGTGTACCGCACCGACCTGCTGGGCACCATCACCATTGGCAGCGACGGCCAGAACTACACCGTGGGCACCGAGCATTTTGCCGCCGATGCCGAGCTGAACCCCACCGACCCGGCGGCTGCCAGCACGGTACAGCAGGCTTACATCGGCAATGTGAACAGCAAAAAGTTCCACCTGCCCACCTGCCCGAACCTGCCGGCCGAGAAGAACCAGATCCTGTTCTCCAGCTACGACGAGGCCATTGCAGCAGGCTACACGCCCTGCTCCACCTGCATCAAATAAGAGTACTCCCTCAGTCAAACCCTTCGGGTTTGCCAGCTCCCTCTGAGATGGAGCCTTCTGACGGAACCGGGATGTTTCCTGTTAAAAGCGGAACATTTCCGGACCGTCAAGGCCCCCTCCCCGAGGGGGCTGGCACGGCGTGAGCCGTGACGGAGGGATTTTTTGCATTCTCCGGGATTGATAAAATCCCACAGCTGCGGTATACTTAAAACCACTTTATTTCAAAAAAGCAAGGAGGAACCGCAGATGCAGCTGGGGCAGAGCAGGACCCTGCCGGTGGAAAAACCGGAGCTGATCGACCTTGCGCAGGCAGCGCGGTATTTTGGCGCGCGCGGGGAGGCGGACACCGCCACCATGGCCCTGCTGCAGCGCTGCGCCGTGCCGTTGCTGGCCGCTGCGACGCCCCGCGCTGTCTGGCTGCGGGCGGAGGTGAAGGCGCTGACCGAAGCCGGCATCCTGCGGGGCAGCGACGTGATGCGGCATCTGGAGGGCTGCGGGCAGGCCATTCTGCTGGCCGTGACCCTTGGCCCCGGGGTGGACGCCCAGATCCGCCGCGCCGGGGTAGGGGACATTGCTGCCGGGGTGGCCTCCGATGCCTTGGGCAGCGCCCTGGCTGAGCAGACCGCCGACGCGGCGGAAGCCGAGCTGCGCCAGCTGGCCGCAGCCGAGGGGACTTACCTCACCGGGCGGTTCTCGCCGGGCTATGGCGACTGGGACATCGCGGTGCAGCCGCTGGTGGCCGCCGCGCTGGACACGGCGCGCCGGGCCGGGCTGTGCGTCACCGATACCAACCTGATGACCCCCCGCAAAAGCGTGACCGCCATTCTGGGGGTCAGCGACCATCCGGTCAAAGGGCATCTGGCCGGGTGCGGGCACTGTGTGCTGCGCACCCGCTGCGAATACAGAAAGAGGGGAAAGACCTGTGCAAGTGAGTGAACTTTTCAAGCAGAGCAATACCATCCTGCTGGATGGCGGCATGGGCACCATGCTGCAGGCGGCCGGCCTGAAGCTGGGTGCCCGGCCGGAGGAACTGAACATCACCGACCCGCAGCTCATCGAGGGCATCCATGCTCAGTATGCCGCAGCGGGCAGCCGCATCATCAACGCCAACACCTTTGGTGCGTCGGCCCACAAGCTGGCGGGCAGCGCCTACAGTCTGGAAGAGATCATTGCGGCGGGCATTGCCAACTGCAAGCGGGCCTGTGCGCCCTATGGTGCGCTTGCCGCGCTGGATGTCGGCCCGCTGGGCGAGCTGCTGGAACCCAACGGCACCCTGGCCTTTGAGGATGCCGTGGAGGAATACGCCCGCATCGTGCGGGCCGGTGCGGCAGCCGGGGCCGACCTGATCTTTTTTGAGACCTTCACTGACCTGTACGAGCTCAAGGCCGCGCTGCTGGCCGCCCGGGAAAACTCCAGCCTGCCCATCCTGGCCAGCATGAGTTTTGAAGCCGGCGGCCGCACCTTTACCGGCTGCACGGTGGAGAGCTTCGGCGTCACCGCGCGGGGGCTGGGGGCCAGCGCCGTGGGCATCAACTGCTCGCTGGGCCCCAAGGAGATCTTCCCCATGGCAAAGCGCCTGACCGAGGCCGTGCCCGGCGACTTCCCGGTGTTCGTCAAGCCCAACGCGGGTCTGCCCCGGGCCGACGGCAGCGGCTACGACATTACCCCGCAGCTGTTTGCGCTGGAAATGAAGCCCTACTGGGAGCTGAATCTGTTTGCCGCCGGCGGCTGCTGCGGCACCACGCCGGAGTTCATCCGGCTGCTGAACGGGGTGTTCAAGGGCTGTGTGCCGGGCCGCCCGGCCCACGCCATGCCCTCGGTGCTGTGCACCCCCATGAATTATGTCAACGTGGACGGCATCACCGTGGTGGGCGAGCGCATCAACCCCACCGGCAAAAAGCGCTTCCAGCAGGCATTGCGGGAAAACGATATGAACTACGTTCTGGAACAAGCCGTGAGCCAGGTGGAAGCCGGGGCGCAGGTGCTGGACGTGAACGTGGGTGCCCCCGGCGTGGATGAACCGGCCCTGATGCCGCAGGTGGTCAAGGCCCTGCAGAGCGTGGTCAGCCTGCCGCTGCAGCTGGATTCCTCCAACGTGCAGGCACTGGAAAACGGCCTGCGGGTGTACAACGGCAAGCCCATCGTCAACTCCACCAACGGCGAGCCGGAAAAGCTGCGGGCCATCCTGCCTCTGTGCAAAAAGTACGGCGCGGCCATCGTGGGCCTTGCCATCGACGAGCGGGGCATCCTGCCCGCCGCAGAGGACCGCGTGGCCATTGCCCGCCGCATCACCGAGGCGGCACTGGAAGCCGGAATCCCCCGCGAGGACATCTACATCGACTGCCTGACCCTGACCGCCAGCGCCCAGCAGAAGGATGTGCTGGCCACGGTGCAGGCGCTGGAAGCCTGCAAGAAGGAGCTGGGCGTGCGCACCATCCTGGGCGTGTCCAACATCAGCTTCGGCCTGCCCTGCCGCCCCTACCTGAACACCACCTTTCTCACCATGGCCATGTATGCCGGGCTGGATCTGGCCATCATGAACCCCTCCAGTGAAGAGATGATGGCCGCCGTATATGCCTACAACGTGCTGACCAACCGGGACGCGCAGAGCATGCAGTACATCGAGCGCTACGCAAACCGGGTGCCTGCCTCCACGGCCCTGAAGCAGGCAGCCCAGGCAGCGCCTGCGGCGGCAGCTTCCGACGGGAGCGCTGAAATTTCCGGCCCCTATGCGGCGCTGATCAAGGCGGTGGAAAAGGGCCTGAAGGGCGACGCCGCCGCCCAGACCCGCGCCCTGCTGGCCGAAAAGCAGCCGCTGGAAGTGGTGGATGAAGCCCTGATCCCGGCGCTGGACATCGTGGGTGCCAAGTATGAGAAGGGCACTCTCTTCCTGCCGCAGCTGCTGCAGGCCGCCAGCGCCGCCCAGAGCGCCTTTGAGGAGATCAAGACCGCCATTGCCCAGAAGGGCGAGGGCAGCGCCAGCAAGGGCCGCATCGTGCTGGCCACCGTCAAGGGCGACGTGCACGACATCGGCAAGAACATCGTCAAGGTCATTCTGGAAAACTACGGCTTTGAGGTCATCGACCTGGGCCGCGATGTGCCGGTGGAGACCGTGGTGGACACCGTGCGGGAAAAGGATGTGCATCTGGTGGGCCTTTCGGCCCTGATGACCACCACCCTCAAGAGCATGGAAGAGACCATCGCCGCCCTGCATGCAGCCAAACTGGACTGCAAGATCATGGTGGGCGGTGCCGTGCTCACCCCGGAATACGCCGAAAAGATCGGCGCGGACTGGTACGCCAAGGACGCCAAGCGCAGCGCCGACATCGCCAAGGAATTCTTTGGGGTGTGATTCCTGCAAAAACAGAGAAGGAGAAAACTATGAAAAATACGGCTTTCAGCCTGATGACGGCATTGCTGGCAGTGATGAACGAAAGTGAACCGAAAGACCCGTACTATGTGCTGGCGCAGTATTTTTTGTATCACTTCGACCAGCTGCGGAATCTGAACATCTACGACGTGGCGGATGCCTGCTATGTGTCCCGCAGCGGCATCCGGCGGTTCTGCCAGTCCATCGGCTTTGACAACTTTTCCGACCTGAAGGCTGAGGCCGATGAATGGAAGCGCCAGTGCAACTACTTCATCGGCTACAGCGTGCGTCCGGACTACAAGGAACACCTTTCCGGCAGCATCGGGGAGATGATGGAGGAGATCAACCGCATTGCCACTCCCGCTGTACTGGATAAGCTGGCCGAAAGTATTCATGCCAGCCGACATGTGGTGCTCTTCACCTCGGATTTTTCCGGCATGGCGGCTCGCAGCTTCCAGCAGTCCATGGTGGTCATGGGCAAGCTGGTGCAGATCGTGTCCGATGCCCACTATACGCTGGATTATCTGAAAGTGCTGACACCGGAGGACCTGCTCATTACAGTTTCAGCCACCGGCAACTTTGCCACCCTGATGGAGCCAATGGTGCAGAAGGCTGCAGCCTATAAGGTGCTGGTGACGGTCAACCACGCCATAAAAATGTGGAAAAGCTACGATCAGGTGATCTACCTGAGCGAAAAGGACAACAGCGGTGCCCGCACGGTGTACTCCCAGTATGGTATGACCTATTTCTTTGATATCCTGTACAGCTACTATGTGAATAAATACCGGGAGACTGACCTGCTGCAGGGTCCAATTTCTGAACTGCCTTTGTCGGATTCTCAAAAAATGCGGGTGCAAAGATGTGCAGAATGACGGGTGAAACCGTGGAACTGCTCAAAAACAAAAGAATAAATTGTTCAACCATCCAAACGGGGTTCGCATCGCGAACCCCATTTTTTGTCGGAGATGTGTTACGATAGTCCTGCAAAGAATTGAACCCGCGGGGGCTTCTGCGACGGCAGAACAGACTGACAAAGATGGAAAGGATCACACTATGTATTACGGACACAACCCCAAATTCCCGGACAACTTCATGTGGGGCGCTTCCAGCGCTGCCTGGCAGGTGGAAGGCGGAGTCGCCGATGGCGGACGCACGCCGGCCATCATCGACCTGAACTCCAAGACCAAGAAGCCGTTTGCGGATAACACCTATGCGGCGGATCACTATCATCACTACAAGGAAGATGTGGCCCTGATGGCAGAGTGCGGTTTCTCCAGCTATCGTTTCTCGCTCAGCTGGTCCCGCATCATCCCTCATGCAGACGGCAAGGTGAACCCCGAAGGCATCGCGTTCTACAATGATCTGATCAATGAGCTGGTGGCCCACAACATCACCCCCATCGTTACCCTGTATCACTACGACCTGCCGGTCTGGGTGGATGAGCTGGGTGGCTGGAAAAGTCGCGACACTGTGGAAAGATTCGAGCACTACTGCCGCGTCTGCTTTGAGAACTTCGGCGACCGGGTCAAATACTGGCTGTCGCTGAACGAGCAGAATATGCAGATCTGCTATGGCAACTGGCTGGGCGTCAGCAAGGGCTGTGACGACTGGTTCAAGGATCAGTGGAAGATCAACCATATCATGAACCTGTGCCATGCCAAGGCTGTCAACGCCTGCCATGAGATGGTGGCGGGCGGCAAGATCGGCCCTGTGCCCGGCTGCGTGCCCATCTACCCGGAGACCTGCCGCCCCGAGGATCAGATCGCTGCTATGAACGCCGAGGAGTTCACCGAGAAGTTCTGGATCGATACCTATGTTTACGGCGAGTACAGCAACTTTATCAAGCACTACTGGAAAGAGAACGACATCGACATCGGAATGCAGCCCGGCGATGCAGAACTGATGAAGAGCGCCAAAATCGATTTCATCGCCGTCAACTGCTACCGCAGCAACGTTGCAAAGTATGCGCCGCATGACGCAAAACAGCAGGATTATCTGCTGAATAAGAACGGCGTCAAGGGCCAGATGGTGTTCCCCGTGGAGCCGGGCCGCTACGCTCTGACCCGCAATCCCTATGTCGAGTACACCGACTGGGATTGGGAGATTGACCCCTCCTGCCTGCGCTATGAGATGCGTTACCTGTGGGATCACTATCACCTGCCCATGATGATCACCGAGAACGGTTACGGCGCCCATGAGACGAAGGACGCCGACGGCCAGGTGCACGATCAGGGCCGCATCGACTACTTGCGGGAGCACATTTATCAGCTGGGCATGGCCATCGAGGACGGCTGCGAGGTCATCGCATACAACCCCTGGTCCTTCACCGATCTGCTGTCCACCGGCAATGGCATGGCAAAGCGTTACGGTCTGGTGTACATCGACACCACCGATGAGGAGCAGAACGCGGCCAAGAGCGTGGAAGAGCTGTCCATGAAACGTATCCGGAAGGATTCCTTCTACTGGTACTCCAAGCTGATCCGTTCCAACGGTCAGGACTGGGGAAAGGAGATGCTGAAATAATGGCAAAGAAGGATTATAAGGCCATGGCGGCCGGCATCATCAAGCAGGCCGGCGGAGCGGACAACATTGTCAGCGCGACCCATTGCATGACCCGTCTGCGCCTTGTACTGCGGGATAGATCCAAGTTTGACACCGATGCCGTCAAGCAGGTGCCCGGCGTGCTGAACGTCATCATCCAGAACGGCGAATATCAGGTGGTCATCGGCCAGGATGTCCCTGACCTGTATGAAGAGGTCGTCAAGATCGACGGCATCCAGGCCGGCGGCAGCGTGCAGGACGATGAGGCCGCAGCCAAGGATCTGGCACAGGATCACGGCAACATCGGCAACGCGATCCTCTCCTTCATCGGCGGCACGTTCGGCCCGGTGATCCCGGTGCTGGTGGCAGGCGGCCTGACTGGTGCGGTGCTGTCCCTGCTGACCAACGTGTTCGGCGTCTCGGCGGAGTCTGGCACCTACACCATCTTCTACGCCATCAACCAGGCGACCTTCTACTTCCTGCCCATCTTCATCGGCTTTGCAGCCGCTGCCCGCCTGAAATCCAATGGTTTCCTGGGCGCATTTCTGGGCGCGATCCTGCTGTACTCCAGCATCAACGGTGCCGAAGGTCTGGACTTCTTCGGCATCCCGGTGCAGGCTATCAGCTATAACAGCACCGTGTTCCCGGTCATTCTGGGCGTGCTGTTCATGAGCGTGGTCTACAAGTTCCTGCAAAAGCATCTCCCGGTCTTTCTCAAGACCATCGTCGTCCCGCTGCTGACCATGCTGATCACGGTGCCTGTCACCCTGATCGTTCTCGGCCCCATCGGCAACACCGTGGGCACCTGGCTGGCAAACGGTGTTTACGCTCTGTACCAGGCAGTTCCCGCGCTGGCCGTCATGGTCATCGGCATCACCACCCCGCTGATGGTTTTCTTTGGCATGAACAACGCCACCTACCCTGTGGTCTTTGCCCTGATGGCAGCTGTCAACTCTGACCCGCTGATCTGCACTGGCATGGCTCCCGCAAACGTGGCCGTTGGTGGTGCCTGCTTGGCCGCATCCCTGCTGTCCAAGAATGTGGAAGAAAAGTCCGTCAGCGTTTCCGCCGGTATCACCGCTCTGTGCGGCATCACCGAGCCGGGCGTCTACGGTGTGCTGTTCCCCAAGACCTACCCGCTGATTGGCGCTATGATCGGTGGCGGCATCGGTGGTCTGTTGGCCGGTATCCTGGGCATGACCCAGTACGTTATCTCCACACCGGGCTTCATCAGCCTGCCTGCCTACATTGACCCCACCGGTTCCAGTTACAACCTTATCGTCTCGGTCATCGTGATGATTGTGGCTGTGGTCCTGGGATTCGTTGCAACCTACGCACTGGGCAAGCGCGCCGAAGCTAAGAAATAAGCCCCTGCAACAGGAAGAAAAGCAAAATCCCATCTGCAAAAGAAGAGCCGGTGCATCACACAAGAGAACGACGCGGCGGTTCTTCTTTTTTCGGCCATCACAGGGAAGTGCTGTGGTGGGCCGGTACCGTAAAGTGTGGCCGACAAAGCAAATAAAAACACCTTCCATTGGAGCCGTTCTGCTCCAGCGGAGGGTGTTTTACATTATACGATTTGTTTTTTCTTGGACTTGTTTGCCAGGCTGTCAACGAGCCACGAGGCGAAGAAACCCAGTGCAATGCCCAGCACAAGGCCGCCCAGCACATCGGTGGGGAAGTGCACATACAGGTACAGCCGGGTAAAGGCGATGAAAGCCGCCAGCACCAGCGCGGGGACGCCCAACTTCCGGTTTTGCAGCCAGAGCGCAAAGGCTGCCGCAAAAGCCGAGGCCGTGTGCCCGGAGGGGAAGGAGTGCCCGTGGGGACGCTTGACCAGAGTGGTGATCGCCGTGTTCACGTCGCAGGGGCGGGGCCGGGCGAACAGCGGCTTGAGGATGCAGTCCCCGGCCACCAGATACAGTACCAACGCCGTGGCCATGGCGCACCCGGCCTTGCGGGTGCGGCGGAACAGCAGCAAAAGCAGCGTGAACGCGATCCAGATCTCACCGTGCTCACCGGCGTAGTTGAGAAAGACGGCCAGCGCATCCAGCACCGGGTTGTGGAACTGCTGCAGCCAGTCCAGAAATGCGAATTCAAACGGCATAAAGAACCTCCTGTCTGTTGGTTCTATGGTAACACATCTTCCGGCCCACCACAACCCGGCAGGCAAAAAACAGGAGTGCAGAAATAAGCTACATCTGTTATATTTGGATGCAATATTACAATGCGGAAAGTAAAAACGCCCGTTCCAACGGCAAAGGCCGGAACGGGCGCAGGATGCGAGAGGATCAGAGGCCCATCTCGGGCAGGGTGGGGTAGCTGTCGATGGCACCGTGCTTCTGTACGCTCAGGCCGCAGAACCGGTTGGAAAAGTCCAGGTACTCCTTCAGCTTTTTGCAGGACAGCTTTTCCAGCTTGTCCACCGTCACGCCGTCCCGGCTCAGCTGCCACAGGAAGGAGCCGATGAAGCCGTCGCCCGCACCGGTGGTGTCCACGGCCCTGACCTTCTGGCAGGGGGCAAAGGCATGGGCGGCGCGAGTGTAGGCGTAGGCCCCTTTGCTGCCGCAGGTGTACAGCACCAGCTGCACAGCCCCGGTAAACAGCTGGGGCAGGGCGGCTTCGATGTCGGCGGTGCCGGTGAGGAACTCCAATTCCTCGTCCGAGACTTTCAGGATGTTGGACAGCGGCAGGAACTGCAGCACGGTCTGGCGCAGCATCTCCCGGTCGGGCCAGAGGGGGAAGCGGAGGTTCGGGTCAAAGCTCACGATCGCACCGGCCTCCCGGGCGGCTCCGATGGCGGCCAGATGGGCGTGGCGCATGGGGCTGTCCACCAGCGAGACGCTGCAGAAGTGCAGGGCAAAAGCGTCGCGGAACCAGGCCAGGTCGATCTGCTCCGGGGCATACAGCAGGTCGGCCGAGGGCTTGCGGTAAAAGCTGAAGGTGCGGTTGCCGTCCTCCTCCAGGCTCACGAAGGCAAGGGCGGTGTTGGCCTTGTCGGTGAACACCAGATGGCTCAGGTCGATGCCGCAGGCTTCCAGCTCCCGTGCGATCTTGTGGCCGAAGGGGTCATCGCCCAACTGGGTGAGAAAGCTGCTGGCACCGCCCAGACGGGCAAAGGCAGCGCAGACATTGGCCGGTGCGCCGCCGGTGCGCGGGCTGAAGGACGGCACCTCGTCAAAGGTGCATCCTACGCGGGACGGGATCATGTCGATCAGCGCTTCGCCGATGGAAAACAGAGTATTGCCGGGCATAGAAAACCTCCAGATCACAAATTGCAGAGTTCACAGGCTGCCCCGGTCAGCTTTACGCTCATGTCGCCGGGGGCAGGGTAGTACCGGGTGCTGAACACCGTGGCTCCCCCGTTCAGGAAAATTTCCAGCGAGGAATTGTCGCCCACCACCCGCAGGCTGCGGCAGGGGGCTGCCAGCCGGGCGCGGCGCACGGTGCGGCCGTCGGCCAGAGCGGGGTCGGTGAAGCGCAGGGTGCAGGTGCAGTCCTGTTCAGTATACACCAGCTGCACCCCCTGCGCAACCGTCAGGCAGAAGTCTCCGGCGGGTGCGGCGGTCAGGTCGAAGCGCGGGGCAAGGAACACTTCCTCGCCGCTGGCGGCATGCAGGGCGGCAGCGCTGCGCTGCGCGTCCAGCTCCGGCACCGGGTTCTGCAGCAGGGTGCCATCCGGCCCGGCCGTCAGCACGCGGGGCACGGTGAAGCAGTGCTGCCAGCCGTAGGCCACGGTGGGCGCGTTGCCGTAGTCGGCGTCCGGCATGCCCATCCAGCCGATCTGGATGCGGCGGCCGTTGCCGTCCACAAAGCTCTGGGGGGCGTAATAATCAAAGCCTGCGTCCAGCTCGTGGAATTCGCTCAGGGTGCAGTCCCCGCGCCAGTCACCGTGGATGGCAAACCAGCCGCAGCCGTAGACGTTCTGGCACTGGATGCCCTGGGGGGACACCGCCAGATACCACTGCCCGTTCAGACAGAACAGGTCCGGGCACTCCCACATGTAGCCGAAGGGTTCCGGGGTGGTCAGGGTGTTGATGTGAATCCAGTGGAGTTTGTCGGTGCTTTCCAGCACCAGCACTTCGCCCTTGTCCTCCAGCGTGCGGGCACCCAGCACCATGTAGTACCGGCCTTCGTAGGCGAACACCTTGGGGTCCCGCACATGGCAGGTGAGCCCGACGGGATAGTCGCGGTTAGTCAGCAGGCACTGCTTGCTGTCGAGGGTCACGCCGTCCTTGCTGACGGCCAGGCAGACGTTGTGCCCGCGGCCCTCTTTGATGTAATCAAAATTGCCGGGGTGCTTGACGTTGCCGGTGTAGTAGAGGTACATGGTGCCATCCTCCACCAGGGCCGAGCCGGAGTAGGCACCGTGGCAGTCAAAAGGCTCGTCCGGATAGAGCATCACCGGCAATTGCTCCCAGTGGAGCAGGTCGGTGCTGACGGCGTGGCCCCAGTGCTTGACCCCGCCGTTCACGTCGAAGGGGCCGTACTGGAAGAATGCGTGGTACTGCCCGCTGTAGACGCACAGACCGTTGGGGTCGTTCAGCCAGCCTACCGGCGGCTGCAGGTGGAACCGCTGGCGGTGGGGGTCGGCGGCAACGGTTTCCTTGCCCAGCGACTCCACCAGAGGCACCAGCTTTTTCAGGTCGCGCTGGAGTGCGTTCATGCCTTGACCTCCTCAGGGCTCCAGATGAGCCAGGTCACGGCGAAGGACACGCCGAAGGAGATGGCCATCATGATGATGTACTGCAGGGGCATGTGCAGGTGCAGCAGGATGCCGAAGATGCCGGTGACGCCGGTGCCGGTGGCACCCAGACCCACGATGCTGGCGTACCATGCGCCGCAGGCACCGCCCAGCAGGCCGCCGAGGAAGGGCTTGAAGTAGCGCAGGTTCACGCCGAAGATGGCAGGCTCGGTGATGCCCATGCAGGCAGACAGGGCAGAGGGCAGGGCCATGGACTTGACCTTGGTGTCCTTGCTCTTGAGGGCCACGGCCAGAGCGGCACCGCCCTGTGCCACGTTGGCAGCGCTGGCCAGCGGCAGCCAGTAGGTATAGCCGTAGCGGGCCAGCTGGCCCAGGTCAATCAGGGTGTACATGTGGTGGATGCCGGCCACGACGGTGACCGCGTACAGGCCGCCCATGATGAAGGAGCCGATGCCGTAGGGCAGGGTGATGAGGGTCTGCACGCCGGTGATGATGCCATTTTCCAGCTTGGTGAACACGGGACCGATGGCGGCCAGGGTCAGGTAACCGGTGACGAACACGGACACCAGCGGGGTGACGAACAGGTCAAACATGGCGGGCACCACCTTGTGCAGCCGCTTTTCGATCTGGCACATGAGCCACACGGCGATGATGACCGGGATGACGTGGCCCTGATAGCCCACCAGCGGCACCGAGTACAGGCCGCCGAACACCGGCTGCATCACGTTGACGCCGTTGGAAACGGTCCAGGCGTTCTGCAGGTCGGGGTGGATCATGATCATGCCGATGACTGCACCCAGATAGGGGTTGCCGCCGAACACCTTGGCGGCGGAGCAGGCGATGAGGATGGGCAGGAAGGTGTAGGCCGTATTAGAGAACAGCTTGGCGAACACATACACCGAGCCGGTGGTGTCGATGTTCAGGAAACCGTTGTTCACCATGAAGTTCAGCGCTTCCATGATGCCCATCAGGAAGCCGGAAGCCACGATGGCGGGGATGATGGGCACAAAGATGTCGCCCAGGGTCTTGATGGCCCGCTGATACCAGGGTGCCTTGGCGGCGGTCGCCTGCTTCACGTCCTCCTTGCTGCCGCCCTCGATGCCGGCCAGCTGGATGAACTCGTCGTATACCTTGTTCACCGTGCCGGTGCCAAAGATGATCTGCAGCTGGCCCTGTGCCTCAAAAACGCCCTTGGCACCCTCGGCGTTTTCCAGCTCCTGCTTGTTGACCTTTGCGTTGTCTGCGATGACCAGACGCAGGCGGGTGGCGCAGTGTGCGGCCGACAGGATGTTGTCTTTTCCGCCGATGCAGTCCAGGACCTGTTGTGCTGCGTGTTTGTAATCCATAGTGCACTTCTCCTTTGCTTGATGCTTCCTTTTTCTGCGCTGCAGGGCAGTTTTGGAATTGACTTGACGCGCGGGGTGTGCTACAATACCGCTTTGTGTATGACAATTTCCGGGAAAAAGGGAAAACCAAGATGAATCTGACAAAGCAGTTCTTTAAATATGTATCGCAGAATATTTTCGGTCTGCTGGGCACGTCCTGCTATATTCTGGCCGATACCTATTTTATCTCGCAGGCGGCGGGCACCGACGGCGTGACCCTGCTCAACCTCTGCCTGCCCATCTACAACTTCATTTTTGCCATCGGCTCCATGATCGGTCTGGGTGCGGCCACCCGCTACGCCATCCTCCGCGCACAGGGCGAGGAGCGGGCGGCACAGCGGTATTTCTCCAATGCCGTCTTTTGCGCCTGCCTGCTGGCCGTGCCCTTTGTGCTGGTGGGCATCTTCTGCCCCGGCACACTGCTGCGGCTCATGGGCGGCGATGCCGGTATCGTGGCGCTGGGCATCCCCTATGCACGCATCTTTCTGCTGTTCACGCCCTTTTTTATGTGCAACTACATCGTGTCGGCCTTTGTCCGCAACGACGGTGCGCCCTCGCTGGCCATGGTGGCCACGCTGAGCGGCAGCCTGTTCAATGTGGTGTTCGACTACATCTTCATGTTCCCCATGGGGCTGGGGCTGGCCGGTGCGGCACTGGCCACCGCCGTTTCGCCGATACTCAGCATCGCCATCTGCAGCCGCCACTTCTTCCAAAAAGACAACACGGTGCAGTTCGTGCGGCAGCTGCCCTCGGCAAAGCTGCTGGGGCAGAGCTGCCAGCTGGGCATCTCCGGCTTTGTGGGGGAGATGTCCTCCGGCGTGACCACGACGGTGTTCAACTTCCTGCTGCTGGGCCTGGCCGGGAATGTGGCCGTGGCGGCCTACGGCGTCGTGGCCAACTTTGCGCTGGTGGCCACCGCCATTTTCAACGGTGTGGCCCAGGGTGCCCAGCCGCTGGTGAGCCGCTGCTACGGCCACAGCGACCGGGCCGGAGCCCGGAAGCTGCTCATTCTGGGCAGCTGCACCGCGCTGGCACTGGCGGCCATGCTGTACGCGGTGGTGTTCGGCATGACCGACACGCTGGTGGGCTGGTTCAACAGTGAAAACTCGGTGCAGATGGCCCGGTTTGCCCACAACGGCATGCGGCTGTACTTCGTGGGCTACTTCTTTGCCGGGTTCAACATCGTGGCGGCGGGCTACCTGAGCGCCACCAACCGCCCGCTGGAAGCCTCGGTCACCTCCATCTGCCGCGGCGTGGCGGCCATTGTGGTCTGCTCGCTGGTAATGAGCGCCCTCTTTGGCATGAACGGCGTGTGGGCGGCCTTCCCGGCATCGGAGCTGCTGACGGCGCTGCTGACCCTGTTTTTGCTGCTGCGGAAGAAAAAGCAGACTGTGTGAGTTCCAGCGGTGAAATATCCGCAAAAAACAGAATGCTTGAGTAGAACGTGCAGACGCCGCGATGTACCGGGTGAAGAACGAGAAAAAGGCAGCGGCAAGATCTTAAATATAAAGTTCCTGCTCGCGCAGAGCTTCTTCGGGCGAAAGCCCGGACTGCGCAGTGTGACCGGCCAGCGCCCGCCATTGTGCGGGGGACTGGCCGGTTTCTTTTTTGAACACCCGGCACAGGTAGTTGGCCCCGGAAAAGCCGCACAGGCTGGCCACCACGTCCAGCGTGTACTCCCGGTGCAGCAGCAGCCGCTGGGCGGCTTCCACCCGCACCCGGGTCAGATAGCGCCCCGGCGGGATGCCCAGCGCGGCGGTGAAGGTGCGCACCAGATGGCTCTTGGACACCCCCAGCCGCTCGCTGAGCTCCTCCACGCCGTACAGGCCCGCGTAGTTGGCCCGGATGTCCGCGATGGCGGCCTGCACCAGCGGCGGCAGGGCGGGGGCGGCGCTGTCGGCGTCGGCCAGCTCACACAACAGGGCAAAGGCCAGCTGGCTGCGCACCCGGCCCGGCAATTCCTGCTCCGAGGCAAGGCGGTCCAGCAGCTCGGCGGCGGCGGGGCAGGTCTCGCCCCGGGCCAGAAAGGGCAGCTCGTGCAGCCCGGCCAGAAACTGGGCGCTGGCCTGCCCGGTGAGCTGGACGCACAGCAGGTGGCAGCTGCCCTCCGGCTCCAGCACCAGCGGGGCGCGGCTCAGCACCAGATGCCCGGCCGGGACGCTCTGGGGCGGCAGCAGCAGCGCAGCCCCGGCGGGCAGGGGCCCGGCCGAGGGCACACTGGCGGTGCACCGCCCGCTGGAAACAAGGCAGACCCACAGCCCGTCGCCGGTCAGGGTGAGGGGCGCGCAGGGCTGCACATCCTGCACCTGCCCGGGCGCGGCCACGGCATTCCAGTCAAACAGCAATATCCGACACCTCAAATCAATAAAATGCTATTTCATATCACAAAATAATCTGTTATTATAATACCAACGAACCGAAGCGCCGTCAAGGGCGCTGCAAACACAAGATTATGGAGGCAAACGATTATGGCTTCGATTAGCTGCCAGCACATCTATAAGATCTACCCGGGCGCAACTGCTCCTTCCGTCACCGACTTCAACCTGGAGATCCAGGATAAGGAATTCATCATCTTCGTCGGCCCCTCTGGCTGCGGCAAGTCCACCACCCTGCGCATGATCGCCGGTCTGGAGGAGATCTCCAAGGGCGAAATGTACATCGGCGGCCGTCTGATCAACGACGTTCCCCCGAAGGACCGCGACATCGCCATGGTGTTCCAGAGCTACGCTCTGTACCCCCACATGACCGTTTATAAGAACATCGCATTCGGTCTGGAGCTGCGCAAGACCCCGAAGGACGAGATCGACAAGCGCGTGCATGAGGCAGCCAAGATCCTGGAGATCGAGCACCTGCTGGACCGCAAGCCCAAGGCTCTGTCCGGTGGTCAGCGTCAGCGTGTTGCTCTGGGCCGTGCAATGGTCCGTAACCCGGCAGTCTTCCTGCTGGACGAGCCCCTGTCCAACCTGGATGCCAAGCTGCGTACCAGCATGCGCACCGAGATCATCAAGCTGCACAAGAAGCTGGCTACCACCTTCATCTACGTTACCCACGACCAGACCGAGGCTATGACCATGGGCGACCGCATCGTCGTCATGAAGGATGGTATCATCCAGCAGGTCGATACCCCGCAGAACCTGTACGATATGCCTTGCAACATGTTCGTTGCAGGCTTCATCGGCAGCCCCCAGATGAACTTCCTGGACGGCACCCTGATCAAGAAGGGCGAGCTGTACGGCATTGACCTGGGCGGCGATGTGATCCCCCTGCCCAAGGAAAAGACCGCCGACGGCAAGCTGGATGCTTACGTTGGCAAGAAGGTCAAGATGGGCATCCGTCCCGAGGATATCGACGACGAGCCCGAGTTCATGGCAAAGCACACCGACTGCCAGCTGGAGGCTCAGGTCGAAGTGTCCGAGATGATGGGCGCCGAGATCTACCTGTACCTGGAGTACAAGGGCAACAAGATGACCGCTCGTGTGGCTCCCACCTCCAAGGCCCGCAACGGAGACACCGTCCGCGTTGCCTTTGACCCGCACAAGGTCCACCTGTTCGACATCGAGACCGAGCAGACCATCCTGAACTAAGCTGCAATTATGTGACGATCATTTTTGATCCTCCTATCATCATACAGAGAACCGTCGGCAGGGAAACCTCCGGCGGTTTTCTGTGTCTATGGGCAAGGCAGACAAAAAGCAGCCGCGTACCTTTTGGAAGGCACGCGGCTGCTTTTGCTTTACCGGCAGCTCATTGCCGCAGGGCGGTCAGGCCCGGCGGGAGAAGTGAAACGGAGGTTATACCAGCTGGGGCAGATACTGCTCCTCGCAGGCATCCAGCCCCTCCTCCAGGTAGGCCCGGTAACAAACAGCTGCATGGAAATGTCCTTTCTGTCTGTGTTCGATGCTCTTTTATTGTACCACAGCCAGCAGCTTTTGTCACAACGCAAAAAGGGGCCGGGGCCTCTCCTCTGCCAACAGGCACAAAAAAGCCCCGGAGGGCAGCTTTGCAGCCACACTCCGGGGGAAAGGATGAGGAATTGTTATTTACCTGTAGTACCGTAGTAGTTCTTGATGCGGACAGCGATAGCGATATAGCTCTGCTCGTTATCGCCGCTGACCACAACACCCACATTGGACCAGATGCCATCCTGGTTCACGCTGGCATCAACCTTCGTATCGACATACTTCGAGATCTCAGTCAGCACCACATTCAGCAACGTATTCTGGTAGTCATACCGGGCGGTGATCACAATCGCCAGATCATTCCCTACCTGCTTCTTGTTGATACGGAATGCCCCAGCGTAGCCAAGGACGTTGAACTGACCGTTGAGATCCTCGTCCAGCTGAGCTTTAGCCACTGCACGAAGCTGTGCGTCATTGGTCACTTGGACGCCCTTCTGGTTGCCGATCTGGGTCAGCACTTTCTGCTCCTCAGGGTTGTTGACGGACCCGCCACCGCCGCCACAGGCGGTAAGCATCAGCAGGGCCATGGCACCTACCAGTAACAGGGCCGCGAATTTTTTCAGGTTTTTCATAGGATCTCCCTCCAGTCTGGTTGTTTTTGTGGATATGTTTCGTGATTCACGAAGCTGCATCCCCGGCCGGGGATGCTTTCCTTGTCTCAATTATATCGAACAAAAGCCAGGGCTGTCAATGGGGGAGTTCCCTAAAAAATCAGAGGCCGATTCGTGAAAAAGTCACGAAAACAGGTGATATTTGTTGCGCTATTGTAACTGCCATACCAAACTTCGCAAAGAAATTTTGCCGTTTGGAATTTCCTGCCAGCGGCCCGGAGGCCGGGGCTGTTTTTCCGGCAGAGACAGTGCACTCAAATTTGGACAGATGTTGTATCCAAGGTGCCCTCTCCCCGGCCCCCCAGACGGCAGCGGAAATCCTGGTAGCCAAAGTGGGCCAGCCGGGCCAGGCTGCCATCCTGCCGCAAGAGCCAGATATCCGGCAAAGGCATCCCGTTGAAGGTGTTGTTTTTGCAGGTGGTATAGATGGCCATATCTCCAAACACCAGCCGCTGGCCCGGGGCCAAGGGGGCGTTGAAGCTGTAATCGCCCATCACATCCCCTGCCAGGCAGGTGGGGCCCCCCAGCCGCACGGTGCAGGGCTTTTCGCCGGGGTCTCCGGCGTCCAGCAGGGGCGGGCGGTAGGGCATCTCGATAACATCCGGGGTGTGGCAGGCGGCAGAGGTGTCCAGAATGGCAAGGCTGGTGTCTCCATTCTGCAAGGTGTCCAACACGGTGGTGACGAGGTAGCCCGCGTTCAGCGCCCAGGCCTCGCCCGGCTCCAGGTACACCTGCACCCCATAGGTCTGCTGCACCTGGCAGATGCACTGCTCCAGGGTGACCAGGTCATAGCCGGGCCGGGTAACGTGGTGGCCGCCTCCAAAGTTCACCCACTTCATCTTAGGCAGCAGGTCTGCGAACTTTGCCTCCACCGCTTTCAGGGTCACAGCCAGGGCGTCAGCGTCCTGCTCGCAGAGGGTGTGGAAGTGGAGGCCATCCAGCAGCTCCGGCAGCTCCGGGTGAGCTGCCACGGCGGCATCCCACTGGGCCCGGGTGGTGCCCAGGCGGCTGCCGGGGGCACAGGGGTCATAGATGGCATGGCCCTCCTGGGTGGAGCACTCCGGGTTTACCCGCAGGCCCACGCTTTTGCCGGCGGCCTTGGCTGCCGGGCCAAACTGGGCCAGCTGCCCCGGGGAGTTGAACACGATGTGGTCGGCGTACTGCAACAGCTCTGCGAACTCGTCTGCCCGGTAGGCGGCGCAGAACACATGGTTCTCCTTTTCCGGCAGCTGCTCCCGGCCCAGGCGGCTCTCGTACAGGCCGCTGGCCTCGGTGCCTGCCAGGTAGGGGGCCAGCACCGGGTACACATCAAAGTTGGAAAAGGCCTTTTGGGCCAGCAGGGCCCGGCATCCGGTGCGCTGCTGCAGCTCCAGCATGATCTGCCCATTGCGGCGCAGCTGGGCCTCGTCCAGCAGGTAGCAGGGGGTGGGCAGACTTTGCAGCTGCTGTTCCGTCAGGTTTGCCAGCCCTGCAAAGGCCGGGCGGCGATCCTCCAGCCGCATCAGTCCACCAGAGCCGGGCTGTGGCTCTCGCTGCGGGGCAGGCCGTACTGATCCAGGGCCTCCAGATACGGGTCCGGATCAAACTCCTCGACGGTGTGGACGCCCTTGGTGGTCCACTTGCCGGTCAGCAGCATCAGGGCACCGCACATGGCAGGCACGCCGGTGGTGTAGCTGATGGCTTGGCTGCCCACCTCCTGGTAGCACTCCTGATGGTCGCAGACGTTGTAGATATAATAGGTCTTATCCTTGCCGTCCTTTTTGCCGGTAAAGATGCAGCCGATGTTGGTCTTGCCCTTGGTGCGGGGGCCAAGGCTGGCAGGGTCCGGCAGCAGAGCCTTCAGGAACTGGATGGGCACGATCTCCTGGCCGTTGAAGTTGACCGGGGTGGTGGACAGCATGCCCACGTCCTCCAGGCACCGCATGTGGTCCAGGTAGCTCTGACCAAAGGTCATGAAGAAGCGGATGCGCTTGGCCTCCGGGATGTTCTTGGCCAGAGACTCGATCTCCTCGTGGTGCAGCAGGTACATATCCTTCTGGCCCACCTGGTCGAAGTTGTACTCCCGCTTGATGCTCATGGCCGGGATCTCCACCCAGTGGCCGTTCTCCCAGTAGCTGCCGGGGGCCGACACCTCGCGCAGGTTGATCTCCGGGTTGAAGTTGGTGGCAAAGGCATAGCCGTGGTCACCGCCGTTGCAGTCCAGGATGTCGATGGTGTCAATGGTGTCGAACTCGTGCTTCTTGGCGTAGGCGCAGTAAGCCTGGGTGACACCCGGGTCAAAGCCGCTGCCCAGCAGGGCGGTCAGGCCGGCTTCCTCAAACTTTTTGGCGTAGGCCCACTGCCAGCTGTAATCAAAGTAGGCAGAGAAGCCGGCCTCCTTGCAGCGCTTCTCGTAGACGGCGCGCCATTCGGGGTCATCGGTGTTCTCCGGCTCGTAGTTGGCGGTGTCCATGTAGTTGACGCCGCAGGCAAGGCACGCGTCCATGATGGTCAGGTCCTGATAGGGCAGGGCGATGTTCATCACCAGGTCCGGCTGGTAGGCCTTGATGAGGGCAATAACCTCCTCTACCTTGTCTGCATCCACCTGGGCGGTGGTGATCTTGGTGGCAGTGGTGGGGGCCAGCTGGGCCGCCAGCTTATCGCACTTTGCCTTGGTGCGGCTGGCGATGCAGATCTCGGTGAACACCTGGGGCACCTGGCAGCACTTGTGGATGGCAACGGAGGCCACGCCGCCGCAGCCGATGATCAGAACTTTGCTCATAGCAGTTACTCCTTTATCTGTAAAACGGTGGGTTCGTCGTTATACCTGAAAGCCGGGCCAGCCCTTGTCCAGGGCAATGAGGGTCTCCCGGAGCACCTTGCAGGCGGTGGCGGTGGACACCCCGGTGGGGTCCAGGGTGGGGGCCAGCTCGTTCAGGTCGGCACCGATGATGTTAGCCTTGGTGACGGTGCGGATGGCCTCCAGCAGCTGCAGAAAGCTCACGCCGCCGGCCTCCGGGGTGCCGGTGCCGGGGAAGCAGGAGGGGTCCAGACAGTCCAGGTCGATGGTCAGGTACACGGGCACTTTGCTCTCGCAGAGCTGGGCCGTCAGTTCGGCCAGGCCGGTAAAATCGAACTTGTGCATCTCGGTGTGCTGGGCGGCAAACTCGAACTCTGCCCGGTCACCGCTGCGGATGCAGAACTGATGGATGCGGCCGTCCCCTACCAGCTCGTGGCAGCGGCGCAGCACACAGGCGTGGCTGAGTTTCGCCCCCAGGTAGTCGTCCCGGAGGTCGGCGTGGGCGTCAAAGTGGACGATGTGCAGGTCCGGGTACTTTTTCACGGCAGCCCGCACCGCGCCCAGCGTGACCAGATGCTCGCCGCCCAGCAGCAGCGGGAACTTGCCGTCCTTCAAAATTTCCTCCGCCCGGGCCCGGATATCTGCCAGGGCCAGCTCGCTGGAGCCAAAGCACAGCTCCAGGTCGCCGCTGTCAAACACGTCAAAGTCCGTCAGGTCGGCGTTCTGGTAGGGGCTGTAGGTCTCCAGGCCGTAGCTCTCGTGGCGGATGGCCGCCGGGCCGAACCGGGCCCCGGGGCGGTAGCTGGTGGTGGAATCGTAGGGGGCACCGTACAGCACGATGCTGGCGGCGCGGTAGCTGCTGTCGCAGCCGATGAAGTTTTCAACATTGGGGCGCATCAGTGTTCCTCCACTTCTCGCAGCATCTCCTCCAGAAAAGCCGGCAGGTAGAATGCTCCGATATGCAGTTTGGTGGTGTAGTACCGGGTCCGCATATTCAAAGCCTTCCAGGCAGCGGCATCCAGGTCGTCGATGGGGTGGTATTTTTTGCTGGCAAAGCCGAACAGCCAGTACCCGGCGGCAAAGGTGGGGATGTGGGCCTGGTACACCCGGCTGATGGGGAAGGTGGACGCAATCCGCTTGTGGCTGCGCTGCATGGCACTGGCGTCCTCGGCGTAGAAGGGGCTGCCCTGCTGGTTGACCATGATGCCGTCCTCTTTCAGGGCGTTGAAGCAGCTGCCGTAGAACTCCCGGGTGAACAGGCCCTCCGAGGGGCCAAAGGGGTCGGAGGAATCCACGATGATCAGGTCGTATTCCTCCTCGCACCGGCGGATATACTTCAGGGCGTTTTCAAAGTAGATATGGACCCGGCGGTCGTCCATACGGCAGGCGTTGCCGGGCAGGTAGGCACGGCAGGCCTCCACCACCTGGGGGTCCATCTCCACCAGGTCGATGCGCTCCACCCGGTCGTACCGGGTCAGCTCCCGGACAACGCCCCCGTCTCCGGCACCGATGACCAGGATATCCTTGGCCTCCTTGTGGACCGCCATGGGCACATGGACGATCATCTCGTCGTAGATGAACTCGTCCCGTTCCGTCAGCATCACGTTGCCGTCCAGGGTCAGCACCCGGCCGAACTCCGGGGTCTCAAAGATGTCGATGCGCTGGTAATCGCTCTGCTTGGAGTAGAGCTGTTTGTTCACCCGGATGCTGTGCTTCACGTCCGGGGTGTGAAACTCGGAAAACCAGAATTCCATATTCGCTCCTCCTTATGCCAGAACGTTCAGGTGTAAGATGTCGGGGTCCTCGGGGCCGGTCATGCTGCAGCCCTTGGCCTTGGCGTACTCGATGTAGTTCAGGATCTCCTTGGTAATGCGCTCGCCGGGAGCCAGGATGGGGATGCCCGGGGGGTAGCACATGACGAACTCACTGCACACCATGCCCTCGGTGTCCCGGAGGGGCAGGCTCTTTTTGGGGGCGTAGAAGGCCTCCTGGGGGCTGGCTGCCACCACCGGGTCGATGTACTCCTGGCTCAGCAGGCCGGAGCCGTCGGTGCGGTAGCGGCGTTTGATCTCTGCCAGGGCGCTGACCAGCCGCTCCACCTCCTGGGGCCGGTCGCCGATGGACAGGTAGGCCAGGATGTTGCCGATGTCGCCGAACTCGATCTGGATATCGTACTCGTCCCGGAGGATGTCGTAGACCTCGATGCCGGCCAGGCCGATGTCCAGGGTGTGGACGCTGAGCTTGGTGGTGTCAAAATCGAACACCGAGTTGCCGTTGCACAGTTCCTTGCCAAAGGCGTAGTAGCCCCCTACGGCGTTGATCTCCTCCCGGGCGTACTCTGCCATGTCTGCCACCTGGTGGAACACCTGCCGCCCCCGGAGGGCCAGGTTCCGCCGGGAGATGTCCAGGCTGGACATGAGCAGGTAACTGCCGGAGGTGGTCTGGGTCAGGTTGATGATCTGCCGCACATAGCCCGGATGCACGTTGGGCCCGATGAGCAGCAGGCTGGACTGGGTCAGGCTGCCGCCGCTCTTGTGCATGGAGACGGACGCCATGTCCGCCCCCGCTGCCATGGCCGACACCGGCAGGCCGCCGCCAAAATAGAAGTGGGTGCCGTGGGCTTCGTCTGCCAGGCACAGCATCCCGGCGTCGTGGGCCATCTTGACGATGGCCCGCAGGTCCGAGCAGATGCCGTAGTAGGTGGGGTTGTTCACCAGCACGGCCACGGCGTTGGGGTGCTCCTTGATGGCCTTTTCCACCTGCTCCCGCTTCATGCCCAGGGAGATACCCAGGCGCTTGTCCACCTCCGGGTTCACATAAACCGGCACCGCGCCGCACAGCACCAGCGCGTTCAGCACGCTGCGGTGCACGTTGCGGGGCAGGATGATCTCATCGCCCCGCTTGCAGGCGGTGAGCACCATGCTCTGCACACTGCTGGTGGTGCCGCCCACCATTAAAAAGGCGTGGGCCGCGCCAAAGGCGTCGGCGGCCAGTTCTTCTGCTTCCCGGATGACCGACACCGGGTGGCAGAGGTTGTCCAGCGGCTTCATGCTGTTCACGTCCACGCCCACACACTGCTGGCCCAGAAAGGCGGTCAGCTCCGGGTTGCCCCGGCCCCGCTTGTGGCCGGGCACATCAAAGGGCACCACACGCATCTGCCGGAACCGCTCCAGCGCTTCGTAAATGGGCGCGCGGCGCTGGTCCAGCCGGAACCGTGTACGGTTCTCACTCATCTTTTTTTCCTCCGTCCCTGGTTCCAAGACAAACAAAAAAGCGCAGGTACCGCACCAAAAAGTGCAGACCTGCGCTTGGAAAAAAGCCATTTTTTGCGCGGAGAAAGCCCCCGGACAAGATGTGCCGGAGCCACGGGCCGCGTTTCAGCATGATCCAAAAAGACGGGATGATGAGAGTCTATATAGCAATTCTGCTTTTACTGCTCTTTATTGACCGTTTCACATTGACCGTTTCACAAGTCTGCGCACTGGCTGCACAATTTCATGGTTGTAAAGGAACCAACTTATAAAATTTGAGCTTCTAACTCAATCAATAATGGCGGCTTGCACCGCCGGTCGGCAGTGGACCCGGCTGTCCGTATGGCCTTAGCCCCGCTGGGCGGT
>OGCN01001278.1_pt1 | contig 34350 bp, 43 predicted proteins | sample 1570181 | NCBI WGS metagenome assembly OGCN01 (sample SAMEA4370584, study PRJEB24528) | human gut metagenome | reverse complement strand
CCTGCGACCTCCTGGTCCCAAACCAGGCGCTCTAGCCAAGCTGAGCCACACCCCGATATTGTGCTTTGTTTCCGTCTCATCCGTAAGACAAGAGTTATTATATTGCAAGGAAAAGGAAAAGTCAACACCTTTTTTTATTTTTTTTATTTTTTCTTTTGTGGTGTACCATGGTTGAAATATATGGAACACCGAGAAAATTTACTTTTCTTCTATCTAACGTATCTATATCCTGGGTTTATTCACTGTCGTAGATGTTCTTTGGGCAACTGATGTATCTGCACTGCCTTGATATTTGCTTTCACAGATACTCTTTTTCAGGCCAATGTATCTACAACTTGCTCTTCTTTGAACTTGCAGATGCTTTTCAGCCTGCTTGGCCTGTATAATTGCATCTGCATCTTGCCTTTTCTAGAACTTGAGGATACTTCCTTCGCAAATTTTGCATCTACATCACACGTTTTCGATAACGTGAGGATGCTCCTCAGTAAAATTACGCATCCCCAACCTACTCTTTCTATACCTTGCAGATACTCCCCAGCAAAATTCTGCTCTTTCATTCATCAAGCACGCGATAACGTACTGTAAGAAAACATCAGATATGTATTTCCCGCTGACGGAGTCTGATAAAAATTCATATCTGATGTTTCTTATAAGACCTTTTCGCTACTTAATACCCTAAATATCAAGATAACGCTCTTCAAAATTCATCTCTCCATTCGGTTTCACATCAAGAAGCATATAACTTCCCTTTCTTCCAATCTGTCTTGGGTACGACAAACTTCCCGGATTAAGAAGCGTAATTCCATCTTTCTGTTCAAAATACGGTTGATGCGTATGCCCGAACATTACAATATCCGCGCCTCGCACCTTTCCTTCTTCGAGAATCTGCTCTTTTGTCATAGATACAGAATAATTATGCCCATGCGTAATAAATGCTTTTTTATTTCCTATATAGAACTCATCCTCTCGTGGCAGCCGTGAAAAAAAATCATTATTTCCTGCCACAATATGTTTTTCACATTCTACTACTGCTTCAATATAATCTTCTCCACCCTCTACATCACCAAGATGGATAAACATATCAATTTTGCCTGCCTCTTCCAGTGCCCGGTCAAGATTGTAATGTTTTCCATGTGTATCACTGACAATTAATACTCTCATTCTGTTACCTTTCCGTATTTCTTTTCAATCACTTCACGCATTTTACGAAGTGCTTTCCCTCTATGGCTCAATTCATTTTTCATCTCCGGATCCATCTGGGCTGTTGTACATTGACACTCCGGATAATAGAAAATCGGATCGTAACCGAATCCATTTTCACCCATAATTTCATGCGCAATTCTTCCCTCAATGGTTCCCCTGGATACCTCTACCGCCCCATCAGGGAACACAGCGCAAATAACACATACAAAACGTGCAGTACGCTTCTCATCCGGAACGCCTTTCAATTTGTCCAGCAACAGATTATTTTTAATATCATAAGAAGTATCTTCTCCCGCAAAACGAGCCGAATAAACACCGGGAGCTTTATCCAGATAATCAATTTCCAATCCTGAATCATCTGCCAGAATAATATCATTTGGCAAATGTTTCGCAATTGCTCTTGCTTTAATCTCTGCATTTGCTTCAAATGTCTCTCCGTCTTCTACGATATCTTCCTCAATTCCTAATTCCTTCATCGAATAGATTGGCATTCCCAAATCTTCCAGTATCATACGGATTTCTTTCATCTTATTTTGATTTCCTGTTGCAAAAACAATTCTTCTTTCCATGTTTACGCCTCTCCTTCGTTCTTTACAGTACGTTTTGGTGGTCTTGGTCCAATAAACTGATAAAAATATGTCTTCAACATACCGTTATAAATCTTTCTATTCTTATCTGCTTTTCTTCCAAAATATCGTTCTGTATCTTCATAACTTGTAATCATATAGGCAGACCAGCTATCCAGCTTCTGAAAACTTTCCCCAAATTCACTGTATAACTTCGGAAGTGCTTCTTTTTCTTCAAGACGCTCTCCATAAGGTGGGTTCGTAATTACAAATCCATATTTTTTCGGATGCCTAAGCTCACTGACCGGTCTTTGCTGGAAATGTATCAAATGTGCAACACCTGCATCTTCTGCATTTTGTCTTGCAGCACGAATCACATCTGCATCAATATCATATCCCTGAATATCCACTTCGATATCATCATTTACCAATTCATTTGCCTCATCAATCGTATCATACCACAGCTTTTTCGGAATCAGATTCGTCCAGCTTTCTGCTGTAAATGAACGATTCATTCCCGGAGCGATATTGGCAGCCATCATTGCCGCCTCTATTGGAAATGTTCCACTTCCGCAAAATGGATCTACAAGAATTCTGTCTTTCTTCCATGGTGTAAGCATGATCAATGCTGCTGCCAGCGTCTCCGTAATCGGTGCTTTACTTGAAAGCTGACGATATCCTCTCTTATGCAGAGATACTCCCGATGTATCAAGACCGATTGTCACAACATCCTTCATTAAGAATACACGCACCGGATAAGATGCTCCTGTTTCCTCAAACCATTTTTTATGATATTGTATTTTCATTCTCTCAACCATCGCTTTTTTCATAATAGACTGAATGTCCGATGGACTGAACAATTTGCTTTTTACCGAAGCGGCCTTTGTAACCCAGAATTTTCCATCCGCAGGAATATAATCCTCCCATGGCAGGCTCTTTGTTTTTTCAAATAATTCATCAAATGTTCTCGCTTCAAATTCGCCAACCTTCAGCAAAATTCTTTCCGCTGTTCTTAAAAATACATTTGCACGGCAAATTGCCTCAGCATCTCCTATAAATGTAACCCTTCCATCTTCTACTTTTGAAATCTCATATCCAAGATCTATGATTTCCCTTTTCAGAACTGATTCCAGGCCAAAATGACAAGGGGCAATTAATTCTACTCTCTTCATTCGTTCCTCCACATCTAAATACATGCTTTTTTATGTGTGTTTATCTCAGTCGAGAAGACTCCCACCTCTTTCAGGTGGTGAGTAACAGCAAATTTGTCTCAGTGGGAGTCCAATCTCCGACTGAGATAAACGCTCCGCGAGGATGCGCAGTGATTCTGTAAAGAATGTGTCAGCTTACGCTGACCAGAATCACGCGCCAAGTCTCGCGGCTGCTCGACTTCAATTTGTTACTGTTCACTCTCAATGAACTGTAAACCCATTTTACTATAAAAAAAGGACATAGTAAAGATTTCGCTTTATTCCTTCACAACCTTTGTTACTGTTCACAGTACCTGTGACCAGCAACGCATCTCGCCATTTTAAATCGCCTTTGGCGATGGGCGAGATGCCGTTCAAGATAAAACGTGCATCCTCCGTGCCAATCAGCGTAGTGATTGACACGGGAGTGAACAGTAACCAACCTTTACCATGCCCTTATTCATTTTTCATTTACTTTTAGGAAATCACACTCAGCTACTTTTATTCTGATTCTCTACCTAATAGTTATCTCTTACATCATATGCATTTTTGCTCTGTGTATTTGATGCATTCTTATTTTTGGAATTTACACTATTTTTACTCTGTGTATTCGATGCATTCTTGTTCTTGGATGATGTGTTACTTGTATTTTTGTTCTGTCCATCTGAAACATCATTTCTACTTGTTTTTGGGTCACTATAATTTTTTGTCATTGTTTTTTCCTCCTAAAATATTGGTACATTGCTATTATGTCTTTTTCCGCAAATATTATTCTCAACTTTATATATATCTTTTATTTTTCACTCTTTTTCCTTTTTTTCCATATTTTGTCAAACTTTTCATGTTTTACTTGCATTTTTGAAAACTGTATATTATACTTAAACTCGTAGAAAGTTCACTTTCTACAACCCCTTATTAATTATTTATACTCCCCTCAAAAGACCGATGGCTCCCCCATCGGTCTTTTATCGTTTGAACAAAGAATGTGCAAAGCACATTCTTGCACCTGCGGCGGTTGCTTGCGACACCTACATTGTACGCCGCAGTGTGCATCCTTAGCGGAGCGGTTTTTTATATTAGGAAAGTACTTTCCTAATTTCAAGAATGCCTCTGCATTCTTGCTGCGAGATGCGCGTCATGCAATGCATGACATACTTCTTCTGCGCATCTCTGCAATCCTGCCGGAGGCTATATCAGATGGGGATTGACTCCCACCACTGATACTGATTTGTTACTCGCCACCTACAGAGGTGGGAGTCATCTCACATCTGATATAAAAAGCCCGGTATCGCTTCTTGCAAAGAAATACCGAACTTTCATGTGTTTCACTTTATTCTATTGTTCACGATCGGAGCCTTCCTATCAATCGAATAATGATCATTACGATCAACAACGGTATCAAAACCGGTGCCAGAAAACTTACAATTCCGCTGACAATTGCTACCACCAATACAACAATCATCACAATAAATAAAATCAATAATAATTTCTTCCACCATGTATCAATTCCAAAAACATGAACATTTTGTCTGACATAGGAATCCTCTTGTTCCGGTTCCGAATAATAACTTTTATGTCCGGACTCATACACGATTTCCTCATCCGTGCCATCCGATGCAGCAATAATAGTTTTTGCAAGAATCCATGGATCCCCTAGCATCTGAAGCACTTCTTCCTCAGTCTTTCCCTTCTGCAGTTCTTCAGATATATATTGATTATAATATGCCACATTTTCCTGAACTACATGCTCCTGCACATTTCCTTGCAAAGCACTTCGCAGCTGTTCTAAAAATTCTGCTCGCGTCATATTTTTCCGCCTCCTTCACTTTCGTTTAGAATAACATACTCTCGTATGCTTTCCAATAAAAGTTTTCTTAATTTTTCATAATATCTAAAATGTTTTTCCAAATCTTTTTATCGAAAGCCTTCTTCCTGCGGTTCATCATACAACACAGCATTTTTTTCTTCTCCCTTAATTGATTTTTCTTTCATCTGCAATATTAATTTATCTCTCTGCTGGCGAAATACATTTGCCTGAATTGTCATAAATGTCCCATATCCTATTAATGATAATGTTATAATTCCCATCACTGCATATTTTCTTACCTGCTGCCCGCTTCGTTCTTTTATAACCGGTATGTCCCTCTTCACCTGCGAAAAATCATCATACTGCCTTTGTGCATTTTCTCCGATGCACTTATCTATTATTTTTCCTATCTGATATGTTTCCTTTCTGGTCAACGCAGGTTTAATCTCTGTATTTGCCATAATAAACTGAACTGTCTTCCCATATCCGTATGAATCCATAGACACCTGCACATTCTGTTTCATCCGCACGATTGGCTTTACAAAATGACTTCTTACCGCCCGCTTCTGCAAATTTTTCATAACAAAAGCATTGCTTTCTGCCTCCAGATCCAATAGAAGCAATTTATCTTCTGCTGTCACAAGCACACTATACGGATTTAAGTATCGATAGCCTTTATTATTTCTGCATCTTTGATATTGCTCTAATTGTACAACCAATTCCTTCAACCAAGAAAATAACATTGCTTTCTCAATAACAGGCTCTCCCCGTAGTCTTTGTAACAGTAATTGTCCTTTCACGCAATCCATTGTTGGCCAGCATCTTCCTCCATGCTCCACAAAACGAATCACCTCATAATTTGCCTCGATGTTAATCTCCCCTTTCATATTCTATATCAATTGTTCAAACTTGAAATTAGCTCGAATAATAAGCAAGATTACTGTATTCAGTAATAGATTTTTAAAATGTTTAGACTGTACTATTCACATCATCTTGTAAATAGTCTTTTAATCTCAGTCGAAAAGACTAAGATTAACGCTCCGCGAGGATGCGCAGTGATTCTAATAAGAATATGTCAGCTTCGCTAACCAGAATCACACGCCAAGTCTCACGGACGTTCGACTTGAATTTATAATCAGAGTATTTGTATCATACTTTATTTGCATACCTTTTGCAATCTCTTTCTATAAATTCGCATAGAAAATATACAGTAAATTCTTCTCAAAATCCCACTCAAAATTTTTTTGTAATTTTTTTATTTTTTCTATTGACAAAATCATTCTTATGCACTATACTAGTTTTTGTTGTGAGCGACAAGTTCAACAGCATGTGCGATTAGCTCAGCTGGATAGAGCGTCTGGCTACGGACCAGAAGGTCGGGGGTTCGAATCCTCTATCGCACGTATTTAACCGTCTCTTTTGAGGCGGTTTTTTCTTGTATTCGATTGCAATACCATCCCTTCTAGAAAATATAGGCTGTGAATTTTTGTTCAGATTCCGTCAGAGGGAAATACATAAGGGTGTAAAATTTTGCTAAAAACAAAATTTTACACCCTAAGTATTTCCAGCTCTTCCTTCATATTCACTAAAATTCACAGCCTATATTTTCTATCAGTACGTTATCACAAACTTCATAAGCAAAAGTGGAACCTTATTGGCAAACGCTGGAAGGATTATGTATGTGATAGACTTTCAGCGCCTGTTTTACAGCAACATGCTGGAATAAAGTATATCTTCTCCTGTGCCATTACACGACTTGCAGAAATTATTATATATGGACTTCAGGCGAATTGGAATGAGTCTTAGAAGTAGTTAGAGAGTTTATCTTTGTTCTTAGCAAAGATAAACTCTCTTATCTACTTCTTGACGAATGAAACCTGAGCAAGAAGTCCATTTCAAGAATGCCTCTGCATTCTTGCTGCGAGATGCGCGTCATGCAATGCATGACATACTTCTTCTGCGCATCTCTGCAATCCTGCCGGAGGCTATATCAGATGGGGGATTGACTCCCACCACTAATACTGATTTGTTACTCGCCACCTATAGAGGTGGGAGTCATCTCACATCTGATATAATAATTTCCGCAAGGACCGTATAGCCAGTCAATCTCGTAAATTAAATAGAAAATCTTTCTGCCTGACTCTGGATCAGCTCTGCATCATCAAAATAATTAATCTTCATTGCAGCCTTCACTTCACTCAATGTCTGAGCTGCACGAGCTTCTGCTTTTTCACTACCTTTTTTAAGAATCTCATATACATATGGAATATCTTTCTGATACTCTTTTCTACGATTGCGGATTGGCTCAAGCTCTGCCTGAATTACATTATTTAAGAAACGTTTTACCTTCATATCCCCAAGACCACCTCTGGTGTAATGATCTTTTAATTCCTGTAAGCATGCATACTCTGGCAGGAATTCTTCAAAATACTCTGGTCTGCAGAATGCATCCAAATATGTGAATACTGTATTTCCTTCCAATTTACCCGGATCTGATACTTTAATATGTGTAGGATCTGTAAACATGCTAAATACTTTTTTCTGAATCTCATCCGGCTCTTCTGACAGATAAATACAGTTTCCAAGTGATTTGCTCATCTTTGCCTTACCATCAATTCCCGGCAGACGCAGACATGCCTGATTCTCAGGAAGTAAAATATCTGGCTCGATCAAGGTATCCCCATATACAGAATTAAACTTTCTTACAATCTCTTTTGTCTGTTCAAGCATCGGAAGCTGATCTTCACCAACCGGAACTGTTGTAGCTTTAAATGCTGTAATATCTGCTGCCTGGCTGATTGGATATGTAAAGAATCCAACCGGGATACTCGCCTCAAAATTACGCATCTTAATCTCTGATTTTACTGTAGGATTTCTCTGTAATCTTGATACTGTTACAAGATTCATATAATAAAATGATAATTCACATAATTCTGGAATCTGTGATTGAATAAACAATGTCACTTTCTCAGGATCGAGTCCACATGCAAGATAATCTAATGCAACCTCGATAATGTTCTGACGCACTTTTTCCGGATTGTCCGCATTATCTGTCAATGCCTGTGCATCTGCGATCATGACAAACATATCGTCAAATCCTCCCTGATTCTGTAATTCCACTCTTCTTCTTAAGGAACCTACATAATGTCCCACATGTAATCTACCTGTAGGTCTGTCCCCTGTCAACATAATCTTTCCCATTATTCTTTAACTTCCTCCTAGTAACTTTATTTCACAAATAATGTCTGGCGTGCCGGCTTTCTGACCCCATTCGCCTCTGGTGCATATATAAACTGATACAATGTATATGCCATCAAAAATCCTGCCATAACATCAAGCACTGAATGCTGTTTTAAAAACATTGTCGCCATAATGATCAATGCAGTCAAAATATATGCTCCCATGCATATCGCTTTATGCTCATTTAACTTCTTGCTATTCTTGATTGCTATACACGCAGCAAGAGAATTAAACACATGAAGACTTGGGAATACATTTGTCGGTGTATCTGTCTGATACAACATCTTTACCATATCAACAAATATATTATCTCTCTCAAATACAACCGGACGGATTGCAAGTCCATTCGGCATAATTGTTGATATGATCAAAAATATGGTCATACCCGCAAAACTAATCTTGGCAAGCTTATAGAATCCATCTACATCTGTAAAAAAGAAGTACGCAAAAACTACAGCTATAAAAACAAACCATAGTAAATAAGGTACAATGAAATATTCAATAAATGGTATCTTATCATCAATTTGTGAATATATAATATGATATCCGCTTGTCACATGTGTCTCTAAATAATAGAACCATGGTCCATAAAGCAATGCATAGCTAAAAACCCAAGCATGTTTATATTTCTTGAAAAAATCCCCTATTTTTCTTTTTATGTTCATAACGAACGCCCCTTTTTAATACACAAATGGATTAATCTGCTCTTTTACTGCTAAAGATTATAGCATGATTTTTATCCAACAACAAGGCGATTCATAAAAGCTTAACAATTCTTTTATACTCTACTTATCATCTGGAATTATAATTTTTACCTGTTTATCAAGCAGCCCCGCTTTCAACTCACTTCCAATTGCAATCGGCTCTCCGTCTGCATGTATCGGAAGTTCTGCTTTCATGCTGATTTCAACATTTTTACAACGGAATATATCAATTCCTTTTATTCCTACATGCTTCCCTTTAAATGCCAGCGGAAGTAAGAGAACAACTTTCCATCTCGGCAGACCTGATACAACAATAACATCCAAATAGCCATCGTCAACCTTTGCTTCCGGACAAAAGAAAAATCCTCCGCCTTCATATGGATGATTCATGGCTGCTACAAAATATGTATTTTCAAAACTCTTCGTTTCTCCTCCATCCAGACACACACAAGCTCTCGTATGTGCATCTCTGAACAATCTGCGAAGTGCTACTGCCAGATAACTCAACTGTCCCAGCTTTACTTTATTCAACATCACTTTCAATTTAGAGACTGCTACCTGATGACATACCGCTGCATCAAATCCAATTCCGCTGCTGACCGCAAATCGATGCGTCATCTCCTTACAAGACATTACACCAACATCCATCAACACTCTTTTTCTCGAATTCAAAATGTTATTCAATGCCTCCTTCGGATCCGTAGGCAGTTTCAACGCTCTCGTAAAATCATTTCCCGATCCGGTTGGGATATATCCAAGCGTAACCTTTGAACAATCTCGAATTCCATTGATTACTTCATCCATCGTCCCATCCCCGCCAAGGACTATAATCGCATATTCTTTCTCATCTTTCGTCAATTCCGAAGTAATCTTCGTTGCCTCTTTTTCATACTTTGTAAATCTCACCTGATACTGTATTCTTCGTTTTTTCAGTTCCGGCTCTACCTGATTCCAAATCAAACCCCCACGTCCTGATTTTGATTTTGGATTTACAATAAATGTATATTCCACCCTTTCACCTCCAGAGCTTATTCCATTGTACTATCCAGATATTTTCCAAGAGATCTTCTCATATTCCCCGCAAAATCTGCTTCTCCCTTTCGTAAACACCATTCAAATACATTTCCTATTACAATCATTCGAATATCTGTCGTAAACTCTTCCAACTCTACATTTAAATGAACAATACCTGCTACAATTGCTTTCTCTATATAATTCCGTACCGTAACAATCGGATAAGGTCTTTCTGTACGGCTCACCGGATTCAATGCCTGGTTCTTCGGATCATAATATCCGCTCATAAATTCCACGCCCAGCTCCTCACAATACTCTACATAGTTCAGATAAACTCTGATAACCGCAATTTTCGCCTCTTCCACACTGTTTGGCATATCCAGTAAATCCGGATTGATACTTGGCTGTTCTTCTATATAATAAGATAACAGATCATCTTTTGTTTTGAAATGATGATAAAAACTTCCATTCGATACACCTGCTTCTTCGCAAATGTTCTTAATCGATAATTCTTCGTATCCTTTTTTCTGTAATATATGCTTTGCCGCCCGAAAAATCCTCTCTTTTGTCTCTTTCGATTTCTGCTGTTGTTTTCCGAGTTCTATCTTTTCATCCATGTCTATAATTCCCTTCTGACGACCACTGCTTATTTCTTTATTATAGTAACACAAGCTGCACTTTTATTCAAGAAAACCGAGTGTACTCTACAACTTTCATTTCACCTAAAATGCCTGTTCATAAAGTCTTGGCAATCGTCTTAGTTTTCCATGATTGAAAGTGCATATTGTGTGTATGCCGAAAATGCTGTCGGAATAGGGTATTTCCCCATAACTTCTTTTTTATCAGCAAATATCATATCCGTACGACATGTTTTTTCCAATTCATCAACAATGATCTCATATCCTGTCATATGCCATTCTACATGGCTGAAAATGTGTTTTGCATTTTCCAGCTTTTTGATGCGGACCGGCATCATACCAATGGATTTTGCATATTCGATAAGCTGCTTTCTTGTCAAATGTCCCTCCAGATTTGGAAATTCATACAAACCTGCAAGAAGTCCTTTTTCCGGTCGTTTTTGAATCGCGATCTTTTCTTCGTCTTTAATGATCAATATCGTTCTCTTCTCAATCCTTCTGTCTTTTGCTTTCTTCTTCACCGGAAGCTCCATCTGTACCGACTTTTGATTTGCTTTACAAAGTTTTGCTATCGGACAGATATCACATTTTGGTTCTCCGTTTGGTACGCAGACGATAGCCCCTAGTTCAATCAGGCCTTGATTAAAATCACTGGCTGCATTTTCCGGGATAATGCCCTCTATCTCTTCTTCAATGTGTTTTCTTGTAGATGTTTTCATGATGTCTTCATAACTTGCATGAAATCTTGAAATAACACGCAAGACATTTCCATCTACCGCCGGTTTAGGAATCCCAAATGCAAAGGAACTGATGGCCCCCGCCGTATAATTTCCAATCCCGGACAATCCTTTTATCTGTTCATAATCCTGTGGCATCTGTCCATTATACAGCTCAACGATCTGTACAGCTGCTTTTTGCATATTTCTTACTCTGTTATAATATCCAAGCCCCTCCCACAGTTTTAACAGGCGTTCTTCCGGTGCGTTTGCCAGTTCTTCTATCGTTGGAAATGCTTTGAGAAATGCTTCGTAGTAAGACTTCACAGCTTCTACACGTGTCTGCTGCAGCATAATCTCCGATACCCATATATGATAGGCGTTTGCCCCATTTCTCCAAGGTAAATCTCTTTTATTATTCTGATACCATTCTACGATAAGTGGTACGGCTTTTTCTAAATTATTGCTTTGAGAAAACTCTGCTTCTTTCACTTGATTTCGTTTCATTTTATTCTATGTCTCTTTCTATTTCGTTTATCTCCACATGCACACTGCAGTGAAACAAGAATGCCAAACGTTTGACTTTAATGCATCTTAACACAGTTCCCGGTAAAATAGCAACAAGACAGTTCCTTTACCAGAAACTGCCTTGCAATATTTTTAAAAATATTTTATTTGATTTATAAAATTTTGGATAAGAATTCTTTTAATCTCTCATCTTTCGGATTTCCAAAAAACTCTTCCGGTGTTCCCTGCTCTTTTATCTGTCCTGCATCCATAAATATGACACGAGTTGCAACTTCCTTCGCGAATCCCATCTCATGTGTAACAACAGCCATCGTCATCCCTTCATGTGCCAAAGCCTTCATCAATTCCAGAACTTCTCCAACCATCTCCGGGTCAAGTGCTGATGTAGGTTCATCAAACAGCATTACATCCGGCTTCATTGCCAATGCTCTTACGATGGCAATACGCTGCTTCTGTCCACCGGATAAATGTGATGGATATGCGTTTGCTTTCTGTTCCAATCCAACCCTTTTGAGCAGAACCATTGCCTCTTTTTCAGCTTCTTCCTTGCTCTTCTTTAATAATTTAATAGGAGCAAGTGTAATATTTTCAAGAATCGTTTTATGCGGAAACAAGTTAAAATGCTGGAATACCATTCCCATCTTCTGACGATGTTTATTAATATCTGTCGCTTTGCTTGTAATGTCTACTCCTTCAAAATAAATATGTCCGCTTGTCGGAACCTCAAGCAAGTTTAAAGAACGCAGAAAAGTAGATTTTCCCGAACCGGATGGTCCGACAATAACAACCACTTCCCCTTTGCTGATTGTCTCAGACACACCGTTCAAAGCATGAAGATTATTTGCATACACTTTATGCACATTATCAACTTTAATTAATACATCTCCTTTAGTGGTCACTGTTTCTCAGCCTCCTTTCCAGCAAGTTCACACATTTTGTAAATACCATTACCATAACAAGATAGATCAATGCTACAGCAATCAATGGCATAAACGCATCATAAGTACGGCTTCGAATAATATCGCCACCCTTTGTCAGATCCTGCAATGCAATATATCCTGACACTGAAGTTTCTTTTAATAATACGATGAACTCATTTCCCAATGCCGGCAAAACATTCTTGAATGCCTGTGGCATAATAATGTAAAACATGGTCTGTGCATAGTTAAAACCAAGGCTGCGTCCTGCTTCCATCTGTCCATCGTCAATTGACATTATACCAGAGCGGAAAATCTCAGCTACATAAGCGGCTGAGTTGATTCCGAATGCCATAATTGCAACCAACACTTTACTAATCTGTGTACTTCCAAAAATTACAAAATAAATAATCAATAACTGTACAACAACCGGAGTTCCTCGAATCACTGTCAGATAAATCTTACATATCAAGTTTAAAATTTTTAATTTACCTGTTTTATCATAAGTAGCTCTGATCATTGCAATTAAGAATCCAAATGCAATTCCTATCAGCACCGCAAAAAAGGTGACTTTTAAAGTAACCACCAGACCATCTGCCAGGTACTTCCAACGGTCATCTGTTATAAAATTCATTATGAATCTTGTTTTCAAATCTGCCATAAGCCCCAACCTTCTCTTTTATCGCTGATTATTCAGCATCTGCATTGATATATTTGTCAACGATTTTATCAAATGTTCCATCTTTCTTCAACTCTGCAATTGCATCATTTACTTTCTCAGTAAGGTCACTTCCCTTTTTGAAGCAGAATGCATAAGCTTCTTCTACGTACTCAGTATCCAGAATTTTAAGACCTTCATTCTCTTTTACAAATGTCTGTGCCGGCTGATCATCAATGATAACTGCATCGATCTTGCCCTGCTGAAGTGCCTGTACAGCCTCAACACCTTTGTTATAACGCTCTACATTTTCATCGCCATAATCATCTGATGAATAAAGATCTCCTGTTGTTCCAAGCTGAACTCCGATTTTCTTTCCTTCCAAATCTTCAGGCTTTGTAATGTCGCTATTATCTGCTGAAACAATAATCACCTGACGTCCTGTGTAATAGCTGTCTGAGAAATCAACCTGTGTTTTTCTCTCATCTGTAACTGTGATACCTGCTGCTGCAAAATCTGCTTTTCCACTCTGGACAGCCGGGATAATAGAATCGAATGCCATATCTTCAATCGATAATTCTGCTCCAAGTTTATCTGCGATTGCTTTCGCAAACTCAGCGTCAATACCTACGATTTCGTCTCCTTCATAGAATTCATATGGTGGGAACTCTGCATTTGTTGCCATTACAAGCTTATCCTTGCTTTCTCCTTTACTGCTGTCTGAACTTTTATTGCTTGAACCACACGCTGCCATAGAAACTACACACATTGCTGCTAATACAACACTTAATACTTTTTTCTTCATCTTTAACTTCCTCCTAGAATCTATTTCTTTTGCATAACCATACATAATATCTTACATATTCTATCATATTTATACAGGATTTCAAGTATATATACAAAATTATTCTCAATTAGTTGCATATTCCCCCAAAAAAACAAGAGACTATTGAAATTTTATATCCCAATAGCCCTTTATAAATCATGTATTCACTTTTATGCAAGTAATGCGGAAACTGTAAAATATAAGAATACAATTACTCCAAGCACGATTCTATAATATCCAAATACTTTGAAATCATGTTTTTTAATATACTGCATCAAGAATTTAATTACAAAGATAGATACGACAAAAGAAACCACGCATCCTAACAATAGTAAAAGGAACTCCTGTCCTGTAAATGCAAAACCAAACTTAAGCATCTTCAGAAGACTCCATCCAAACATAACCGGAATCGCAAGAAAAAACGTAAATTCTGCTGCCACACTTCTGGATGCTCCAATGATCAATCCACCCAAAATTGTTGCACCGGATCTTGATGTTCCCGGAATCATCGCCAATACCTGGAACCCTCCGATTGCCAGAGCCATCGGGATCGTAAGCTGTGAAAGCTTTGTTGCCTGTGGTGTAACACCTTCATGCTTCTTCTCAATTACAATAAATAAAATACCATAAATGATCAGCATCGCTGCAACAACATACGCATTCATAAAATGCTCATCCACAAAATCATCAAACAACAATCCGATGACCATAGCCGGAAGCGTTGCAATAATTACCTTGATCCACAACTGAATTGTCATCATCTTCTGTTTTTCTGATTTCTTAGCCGAAAATGGATTCAATTTATTAAAATAAATCAATATAACTGCCAAAATCGCTCCAAACTGGATCACTACATTGAACATCTCTACAAATTCATGCCGTAAACTCAGCTTCACAAATTCTTCTACCAGAATCAAATGTCCTGTACTACTAATCGGAAGCCATTCTGTAATTCCCTCAACAATACCTAAAAATATAACCTTTAATGCTTCTAACATGCTTCTCCTCCCCCGAGAACATATTTCACAATCGCTCTGGCTGCACCATCTTCATCATTCGTTCCCGTCACATAATCTGCATTACACTTCACTGCTTCTTCCGCATTGCCCATCGCAACACCAACTCCAGCTTCTGTGATCATCTCTATATCATTATCGCCATCACCAATTGCCATAATCTCTTCCCGTTCGATTCCAAGCATCTTACCTAATGCAATCAAACCTTTTCCCTTATTTACACCGGCTGCGTTAATTTCTATATTGTATTTTAATGAACTGACGAGGTTCAAATCTTTACACTCGCTTAGTTCTTCCCAGGCCGCTTTCCTCTCTTCCATATCCGCAAACAATGCCTGTACTTTATCGAGATTCTCTTCTCTGGAATAAAATAATTCCCAAATATCAGGAACTGCAATTCTAGATGCACGTACATACTCCCACATGTTACAATCTTTGTGATATCTTTCTACATGAGCCAGTTTTTCATCCTTCGCATATCCCTGTCCGTCAAAATAGATCTCTTGTAGCGTATCATATTTCTCAGTGATTTCCAATGCTTTTTTTGCACTTTCTTTCGATAATAAATGTTCGATCAGTATTTCGCCTGTCGCTGTATCCAGAATCCTTGCCCCATTCGCTGTAAGTGCATATCGCATCCCCGGAAATTCTCTCAATTCCAATGGTACACCTGTAAATGGCCGTCCTGTCGCTACCAGCACATGAACACCTTTGTTTATCGCCTTTGCGATTACTTCTTTTGTAAACGGAGTCAGTTCTTTTTTGGAATTTAATAATGTTCCGTCCAGATCCAGCCCCACCATCTTAATTTGCATCGTTCTATTTCCTTCCTTGTTCACTGCCCCTATTGTATCAAAATTTGCTTAATTCTGCAATTTATAGTATACTATACAGATGAAACTTTTTTGAACAAATTTTCATTGAACTTAGAAACAAAAACCAGAAAGGATTTTATTTATGAATTTGCATACAAAACGCAGGCTCAAGGCCGGTGTAGCTTTGCTTTGTTCCGCCACAATGACCTTCGCACTTGCAACTCCATATAGCTTTGCCGATGAGAAAGAAACTTTGGAAAATAAAACCTCTGATCTGCAATCACAGCTGGCAGGGATCAATCAAGACCTTCTAAAGATCAGCGATGAGATTTCTGATACCCAGATGCGCGTGACTATTGTAAACAGTGAAATTCTTCGAAGTGAAGATGAGCTTGCTATTTCTCAGCAGAACGAAGATCAGCAATATGAAAATATGAAATCACGTATAAAATATATGTATGAGAACGGGAACTCAAACATGCTAGAATTATTATTTTCTGCTGAAAGCATGAGTGACTTTCTGAACAAAGCTGATTTTATTCAAAATATCAGTCAGTATGATCGTGATATGTTAAGTGAACTTCAGAATATTCATGCAGACATTGAAAACCAGAAAATGGCTCTGCAGAACCAACAAGATTCTTTAAATAATTTAGAAAATGAATTACAACAACAGCAGGCTGCACTACAGCAAAAGGCTGATGAGACTTCTACCGACCTTGCGCAATTTCAGGCACAGCTCCAACAGATTCGTGAGCAGGAGGCTGCGAAAGCCGCTGCTGAAGCCGCAGCAAAAGCTCAACAGGAAGCTGCTGCAAAAGCTCAACAACAAGCACAGGCATCTGCTAATGCTTCATCATCCGGCAATACTACTTCCTCAAATACTACAAACGGCAGTGGAAGTGCTAATTCCGGAAGTTCTAACTCCGGCAACAACACTTCCGGAGGCACAACAAACAATAGTGGAAGCAGTGCCAATAAATCGGATCTGGATTTATTAGCTGCCATTATTCAGTGTGAAGCATACCAGAACTATGACTCACTTTTAGCAGTTGCTACAGTGATTATGAATCGTGTATACGATTCACGATTCCCTAACAGTATCAGCGGTGTTGTTTATGCTGCAGGACAATTTGAACCTGCATTCTCCGGTCGTCTTGAATACGTTTTAAATGCTGGTCCGACATCCCTTTCATATCAGGTTGCGCAGGATGCAATAAATGGTGCAAGGCTTGCAGAAGTTGCAGACTGCTATTACTTCTTATATGCCGGCACCGGTCATTCTGGAATTAATATCGGTGGAAATGTATTTTTCCCTAGTTGGTAATTTATACATAATCACAATTTAAATTAAATCTATTACTGACAAAAAAGGTTCCGCAGTTCATGTGAATTGCGGAACCTTTTTAATCTCTATTCCTACTGATAATCTACAACATCAATCCATTTCATAAGGAATTCTTTTTCTAATTCATTCTCCTTCGCCAGCTGAGCTGCTGCAACGATTGGAAGCCACTGTTCTACATACTGTCTTGCAGTATCACTCTTCTTACAATAAATCTTCATATACAGATCAGCTTTTTTCTGGTCTTTCAATGCAAATAATAAATATGTCATAGCGGCATCTGCACCTGCGTTACCCTGTGTTGCGTGTGCCCAGTCAACAATTGTCATCTTACCGTTCTTACCATAAATCACATTCGATGGATTGAAATCTCCATGACAAAGCTTATCATGTTTCGGCATACTTTCCAGTCTGGTCATCAGTTCGTATCTTGTCGTTGCATCCAAATCTTTCAGTCCATTGATCTGACTTGCCAGCTTATCTTTTAATTTATTTAATCGAGGCGACTTTTTGCTATGAACTTCCAACTGCAGCTTTACAAAATCTTCCATATATTTCTGCAAATTCTCTTTGTCAGATTCCATCATCTCTTCAAGAGTTGTTCCATTCTTGTATTCAATAAGCAGAGCCCACTTTCCATCCACTTCAGATACTTCTTTAATCTTTGGGATATCAAGTCCTGTTGCTTCTACTCGCGCTGTATTCAAAGCCTCATTAAACACATCTGCTTTCGGATGATCCTTCTCAAATATCTTAACAATTCCTTCATCACATTTATAAACCTCTTTGTAGGAACGTTTTACGATTAATTTTTTGTTTTCAAGTTTCATAAGCCATGCCTCCTATTTATAAATTGATTTCCCATAACTGTTCTGTATCTTTGCAGTTATATTTTGTTTTTTCTTAACTTGGTTTTATTATACTACAACTTTTCTGAAAATAAAAGACTTTTTAAATATTTTTTAACAATCTTTTTCATCATTAAATAATTGTCTAATAATTAACAACAACTATGCTTTTACCTTCATTTTTAATTTGAACAAAGAATGTGCCTTGGTACATTCTTGCGCCTGCGGCGGTCGCTTGCGACACCTAGATTGTACACCGCCGTTCGTATCCTAAAATACAAAAAAAGAGAAGCACAGCACTTATTTCTGCTGTACTTCTCTTCGGAATATATAATCTGTCTAGGCAAAGATATTATTTACCATAATAGCATTTCAGATAGATTTCTTTCATTTCTTTCATCAATGGATATCTTGGGTTAGCTCCTGTACACTGGTCATTAAATGCCTGCTCTACCATGTCATCCAATGTATCAAGGAAGTATTTCTCATCAATACCATAATCTTTGATTGTTTTCTTAATACCAATCTTATCTTTGAGTGCTTCAAGTTTAGCAATGAAGTTTTCAAATACTTCTGCATCTGTATTTCCTGTACATCCTGCAAAACGTCCTAATTCAGCATATCTTGCAAGTGCGTGTGGATACTGATACTGTGAGAATGTTCCCATCTTAGTTGGTACTTCTGCTGCATTGTATCTCATAACTTCTGTCAGGATTACAGCGTTAGCAACACCATGTGGTAAGTGGTGGAATGCTCCAAGTTTGTGAGCCATTGAGTGGTTCAGTCCAAGGAATGCATTTGCAAATGCCATACCTGCCATACAAGAAGCGTTTGCCATTTCTTCACGAGCCTTAGGATCATTTGCTCCGTTATCGTATGCTGATGGAAGGTTTTCAAATACCATCTTAACAGCTTTCATAGCAAGACCATCTGTGTAATCTGTAGCCATGATAGAAACATAAGCCTCGATAGCATGTGTCATTACGTCGATACCTGATGCGCTTGTCAATCCCTTAGGCTGTGTCATCATATTGTCAACATCTACGATTGCCATGTTAGGAAGCAATGCATAGTCTGCGATTGGCCATTTTACACCTGTTTCTGCATCTGTGATGATTGCAAATGGTGTAACCTCTGAACCTGTTCCTGAAGATGTAGGAATTGCTACAAAGTAAGCTTTCTCTCCCATCTTAGGGAATGTAAATACTCTCTTACGGATATCCATGAAGTCCATAGCCATATCTTCAAAGTTTGCTTCTGGATGCTCATACATTACCCACATAATCTTAGCTGCATCCATTGCTGATCCACCACCAAGAGCGATGATTGTGTCAGGCTCGAATGCTCTCATCTGGTCTACACCTTTCTGAGCACACTGTAATGTTGGGTCTGGAGCAACTTCAAAGAAGCATGTATGCTGAATTCCCATTTCGTCTAATTTTTCTTCGATTGGAGCTACATAACCATTTTTGTATAAGAATGAGTCTGTTACGATGAATGCTTTCTTCTTGTTCATTACTGTTCCAAGTTCATCAAGTGCAACTGGCATACATCCTTTCTTGAAGTATACCTTTTCAGGTGTTCTGAACCAAAGCATATTTTCTCTCCTCTCAGCAACTGTCTTGATATTGATCAAATGTTTTACTCCAACGTTCTCAGATACAGAGTTTCCTCCCCAAGAACCACATCCCAGTGTAAGTGATGGTGTCAGTTTGAAGTTATAAAGATCTCCAATTCCTCCCTGTGAAGAAGGTGTGTTGATCAATACACGACATGTCTTCATTGCAGCTGCATGTTTTGCAATTTTTTCTTTCTCTGCCGGATGAACATACAGTGATGATGTATGACCATATCCACCGTCAGCTACAAGCTGTTCTGCCTTAGCAAGTGCTTCATCAAATGTTTTTGCTTTATACATAGCAAGTACTGGAGATAATTTTTCATGAGCGAACTCTTCTGAAATATCTACTGATTCAACTTCACCGATAAGAATCTTTGTACTTTCTGGAACTTTCACTCCTGCAAGTTTTGCGATCTCGTATGCTGATTTTCCAGGAATCTTGCTGTTTAATGCTCCGTTAATAATGATTGTCTTACGAACTTTATCGAGTTCCTCACCTTTTTTAAGGAAGTAGCATCCACGATATTCAAATTCTTTCTTAGCTTCTTCGTAAACACTTTCAAGTACTGTTACTGACTGCTCTGAAGCACAGATCATACCATTATCAAATGTTTTTGAATGAATAATTGAGTTAACAGCCATTCTTACATCTGCTGTATCATCAATGATTACTGGTGTGTTACCAGCTCCAACACCAAGTGCAGGTTTTCCTGATGAATAAGCTGCTTTAACCATTCCAGGACCACCTGTTGCAAGGATGATATCTGCATCTTTCATAACTGTGTTTGTCAGTTCAAGTGATGGTGTATCGATCCACCCGATAATTCCTTCTGGAGCTCCAGCTTTTACAGCTGCCTCAAGAACAACTTTTGCTGCTGCAATTGTACATGCTTTTGCTGCTGGATGTGGGCTGATGATGATTGCGTTTCTTGTCTTCAAACAGATCAAAGTTTTGAAAATTGCTGTTGAAGTTGGGTTTGTTGTAGGAATTACTGCTGCTACCAATCCGATTGGTTCTGCAACTTTTTTAATTCCGAATGCTGGATCTTCTTCGATTACTCCGCATGTCTTTGTATTTTTATAAGCATTGTAAATATACTCTGCTGCATAATGATTCTTAATTACTTTATCTTCAACGATACCTCTCTGAGTCTCTTCTACTGCCATCTTAGCGAGTGGTATACGCTGTTTATTTGCTGCCATAGCAGCTTCATAAAAGATTTTATCTACCTGCTCCTGACTATAAGTTGCGAATACTTTCTGTGCTTCGCGCATTGCTTTCATTTTTGCTTCAAGTGTTTCTACACTATCTACGATCTCAGGTACTACAACTTCTTTTTTCTTTGCCATTTTGATTATTCCTCCGTAATTGAACGTCTCTTTCTTAATTACAAACACAGTATAACTTCTTGTTAAATATTTGTCAATATATATTGTGTTAAATATTTAACGTTAATTTCTTAACTCTTTTTGTGCTAATTTCACAAATTTTCAAATTTAGAATAAAAAAGAGGATAGAGATTATCATCTCTATCCTCTGAAAAAATATTCTAATTAAACTAACTCAATTAAAACTTCCATAGCTGCATCACCTTTACGCTGGCCAATCTTAACGATTCTTGTATAACCACCGTTACGGTCTGCATACTTAGGAGCGATCTCTGTAAACAATTTGTCTACAACATCAACCTTCTTAGTATTTTTCTTCTTTCCTGCAGCTGCTGTAGGAACTTCTGTTACAGAATACAGAACTTTAGCCATCTGTCTTCTTGCATGAAGTCTGCTAGGCATATCTTTTTTGATTGTCTTTTCAACTTCATCATAAACAGTAACTTTCTTTCCGTCTACAACTTCTTTTACTCTCTTACCATTCTCGTCTTTACGAGCAACTTTAGCTGTTACTGTAACTTCTTCGAAGTTATCTTTCTCTTTTACAGCCAGAGCGATCAGCTTCTCAGCTTCTTTACGAATCTCTTTAGCTTTTGCTTCTGTTGTAATGATTTTACCATTGTTTAACAATGCTGTTACCTGGTTTCTGATTAAGGCTTTTCTCTGAGCAGAAGTTCTGCCGAGTTTTCTATATTTTGCCATTGTACTTATCCTCCATAATTTACATTTGGTTATGCGTCTTCGGGCTTATTAATCAAATGCTCTGTCCGCACACATCGGTCTTACCGGACAGAAATTTAAATATTAAGCAAATCTAATTATTCCTCACCGGAATTAAGCTCAAGTCCAAGTTCCTTAAGCTTAGCAAGTACTTCTTCCAAAGACTTACGTCCAAGGTTACGTACTTTCATCATATCTTCTGATGTTTTATTTGTAAGTTCTTCAACTGTATTGATTCCTGCTCTCTTCAGACAGTTGTAGGAACGTACTGACAATTCAAGTTCGTCGATGCTCATCTCAAGAACTTTTTCTTTCTCATCATCCTCTTTTTCGATCATAACTTCTGCAGCCTGAGCTACTTCTGAAAGATCGATGAAGAGTTTCAAATGTTCGCTGAGTACTTTCGCAGCAAGGCTGACAGCCTCGTCTGGAAGCAATGTACCTTTTGTCCATACATCCAATGTCAGTTTATCATAATCTGTAACCTGACCTACACGTGTATTCTGAACAGTCATATTGACACGTTCAACCGGAGTATAAACAGAATCAATCGGAATTACACCAATTGGTAAATCATCGCTCTTGTTCTTGTCTGCGCTCACGTATCCTCTGCCTTTTGTAATGGTCATTTCCATATACAATTTGCTGTCTTTACCACCACTTAATGTAGCAATGACCTGCTCAGGATTCATAATCTCAATATCAGAGTCTGCCTGGATATCAGCACCTGTTACAACGCCTTCTCCTTCAAATTCGATATAAGCAGTTTTCACTTCATCAGATTCAGATGAATTTTTGATTGCAAGAGATTTCAAGTTCATGATAATCTCTGCTACATCTTCCTTTACACCTGGAATGGAACTGAATTCATGTAAAACACCATCAATCTTTACAGAACTGATAGCAGCTCCCGGAAGAGAAGAAAGCATAATTCTTCTCATGGAGTTACCTAATGTGATTCCATAACCTCTTTCAAGTGGTTCTACAACAAATCTTCCATATTTCTTATCTTCTGAAATATCAGTAATTTCAATATTCGGTTTATTAAAATCAAACACTACACAGACCCTCCTTATGGGTTTAAAAATGTTGAGGGATACGATATTAATTCCAATTATTATTTAGAATATAACTCGACGATCAACATCTCATCAACAGGAACATCGATTGCTTCTCTCTTAGGAAGTTCTTTTACTTCACCTTTGAGGTTTTCAGCATCAACTTCCAACCAATCAGGAACCATGTTTCCAGCTGTTACTTCAAGAATGTCTTTGTATCTCTGAGAACCTTTGTTTTTCTCTTTGATTTCGATAACATCTCCAGCTTTTACAAGGTAAGAAGGAATGTTCACCTGTTTACCATTAACAAGTACATGTTTGTGGTCAACAATCTGTCTAGCTTCTTTTCTTGTTCTAGCAAATCCCATACGGAACATTACGTTGTCCAGTCTGGATTCAAGAAGAACCATAAGGTTGTCACCTGTCATTCCTTCCTGCTGTTTTGCTTTTGCATAGTAGTTTCTGAAAGGTTTTTCCAGAACACCATAGATAAATTTAGCTTTCTGTTTTTCACGTAACTGAAGACCATACTCGCTCATTTTTCTATTAGATCTTTTTAACTGTCTGTTAGATTTTTTATTAATTCCTAAATAGATTGGGTCCATACCTAATGAACGGCATCTTTTAAGAACTGGAACTCTATTTACTGCCATTTTCGCTTCCTCCTAATTAATCGCGTTTAATCACTAGACTCTTCTACGTTTCGGTGGACGGCATCCGTTATGTGGTACCGGAGTAACGTCTTTGATACTTACAACATCGATTCCGCAAGCCTGCAATGCACGGATTGCTGCTTCTCTACCTGATCCTGGTCCTTTAACGAAAACATCTACTGTCTTCAATCCATGGATCAATGCTGCTTTAGCTGCTGTCTCAGCTGCCATCTGTGCTGCATATGGAGTAGATTTTCTTGAACCTTTAAATCCCAGACCGCCTGCACTTGCCCATGAAAGAGCATTTCCCTGTGCATCTGTTAATGTAACGATTGTATTGTTAAAAGATGCCTGAATATGAGCCTGTCCTCGTTCAACGTTTTTCTTGACACGTTTCTTTGTCACTTTTTTTGTAACTTTTTTAGCCATTATAAACTAACCTACTTTCTTCGAATCTTTAATTAATTATTTTTTCTTGTTTGCTACAGTTCTCTTAGGACCTTTACATGTTCTTGCATTAGTCTTAGTTTTCTGTCCACGTACTGGAAGTCCTTTTCTGTGACGGATTCCACGATAGCATCCGATTTCTTTTAATCTCTTGATGTTCAGCTGGATTTCTCTTCTAAGATCTCCTTCTACAACCTGAGTTGCATCGATTACTTCACTGATTTTCTTTACATCTTCACTTGTTAAATCTCTTACACGAGTGCTTGGATCAATTCCTGCCTCTGCTAAGATACGGTTTGAACTTGTTCTTCCAATTCCATAGATATAAGTTAAACCGATTTCTACACGTTTGTCTCTTGGTAAGTCTACACCTGCAATACGAGCCATGTGTCTTTCCTCCATTTTGAATCATTTTTAATATTGTCTTTAACTGGAACAATAATCCTGTCGGACTATCATTCAGGCCGATGATATTCATCTGCCCTTTCCCGGTACGTCAATCCTTACGCAATACTCCGGGTATTAGAAGCAATATACAATCGCACTCTGACAGTTCTGTGATCGAACCGGACTTCCTGCTGTGAACGACATTCCATCCCTCGGCCAGATGCTTCGAACACCGCTCTATCGGTACCTGTATGATAGAGGATCGGTGTATCCTTACTGTATATTAAACAAGTTCACACACATCCTGGTGTGTCCCTCGTCAGCCGCCTAATTAATAAAACACTATTGAGAATTGGTATGAATTAACCCTGTCTCTGTTTGTGTTTCGGATTTTCGCAGATTACTCTGATACTTCCTTTTCTCTTAATAATCTTGCATTTTTCACAAATTGGTTTTACTGATGATCTAACCTTCATGTTAAATCCTCCTTCCATCCTTTGCTAAAACTTTGGTTACTTCATTTTTGGACATACATATCCAAAAACGACCATTTCATAGTATAGCACCAAGTCATCCTAAAAGTCAACACTTTTTTTATTTATCTCTCCAAACAATTCTTCCTTTGCTCAGATCGTATGGTGACATCTCTAATGTAACCTTGTCACCCGGTAAAATCTTAATGAAATTCATACGAAGTTTTCCACTGATATGTGCAAGTACAATATGTCCATTTTCAAGCTCTACCTTAAACATTGCGTTTGGCAATTTTTCAACTACGACTCCTTCGATCTCGATTACGTCAGTTTTTGACATATTAAATCCTCCCGTGCTCATGCACTTTACAATTCCTGTTATATTTATTTCAATTATTCCTTACATTATATATACGTCAGCATCCGTATGCTTTTTGTATATAGCTTTGTATCGTTTCTCGGATTGCTGCATCATCTGTGCAGTCTTCACATTGCATCTTATATATAATCTGCACATGTCGTCTGTTTTTTTTCTTTAAATTGCTGACAGAGCGTTTCACCCCGTCAGCCAGATATACATATTCATCATTGACAGAAATTATGACATATATACAATCTTTATCCCGCCCTGCCTTAGATCTGGCAAGCATTCCAGGTTCCATGAACATAAATTACTCTCCCAGAATCTTAACGATCGCAGCAAATACATCATTGATATCGATTGTTCCGTCTACTTCTTTCAAAGCTCCGGATTTTGTATAATAATCAATCAATGGCTGTGTCTGCTCATGATAAACACCAAGACGTTTTGTAACTGTCTCCGGCTTATCATCATCACGCAGAATCAATGTGCCGCCACATTTATCACAAATATTTTCTACCTTTGTAGGAGCGTAAACAATATGATATGTTGCTCCACAATCTACGCACGCACGTCTTCCTGACATACGATTTACAATATTTTCATCCGGAACTTCCACATTGATAGCATAATCAACTTTCTGACCCAGCTTAGCAAGAGCTGCATCTAAAGCTTCTGCCTGTGGAATTGTTCTCGGGAAACCATCAAGAACATAACCGTTTGCACAGTCATCCTGATTTACTCGGTCTACAACAAGATCTACAACCAATTCATCTGGTACAAGAAGTCCCTGGTCCATGTAAGTTTTTGCTTTTTTTCCAAGCTCTGTTCCATTTTTGATGTTTGCTCTGAAAATATCACCTGTAGAAATGTGTGGAATCTGATATTTTTCAGAAATCTTCTTTGCCTGAGTTCCTTTTCCTGCACCCGGTGCACCTAACATAATAATTTTCATAATATGCCTCCTTTGTTTTTACCGAAAATTTTATAATTCTCTGAATAGCACATTAACCCGCCGCACTCCACCCTCTAAGGATAAAGTACAACGAGCTAAATATTATCATTAATATCCAAGAAAACTATTCTTCATAGAACCGCCCTTGGTATTCAAAAATCCTGTGTAGTTACGTACTAACATCTGAGATTCAATCTGCTTTAATGTCTCAAGAACAACACCAACAATAATGATGATTGATGTTCCACCAAAAGAAACATTTGCTCCGAATACACCATTAAAGAAGTACGGAATCACCTGAATGATCACAAGACCGCATGCTCCAACAAAGATAATATAATTTAAAATCTTTGTCAAGTATTCTACGGTTGGCTTACCAGGACGGATTCCCGGGATAAAGCCTCCGCTCTTCTTCATATTATTTGCAATCTCTAATGGATTAAAAGTAATCGATGTATAGAAATATGCAAAGAAAATTGTAAGTACGATATAAACAACCAGACCGATTGAATATATTAAATTATCTGGATCACACCAGTTATTTGAGTTCATACACTTCAGAATCTGGCTTCCGATTCCAGTGCCATTTCCTTTTCCAAGGAACTGAGCAATAACAATCGGGAACTGCATCAGTGATGATGCAAAAATTACCGGTATAACGCCTGCTGTATTTACCTTTAACGGAATATGTGAAGACTGACCACCATAAGTCTTTCTTCCCTGAACTTTCTGTGAATACTGTACTGCAATTCTTCTTTCTCCGTCCTGCAAAATCACTACAAGAAGGATAACAACGAGTATTACTGCGAGAATGATCACTGCTGAGAGTAAACCTTTTGCAAGAGTCTTGCCTTTGATAAACTGTTCAAACAGAGTCACAAAATCACTTGGTACACGTGAAATAATATTGATCAACAGTACAATGGAAATACCATTTCCAACACCTTTTTCCGTAATACGCTCACCGATCCACATTAAGAATGCAGAACCGGCAGTTAATGTACATACAACAATTGCAGCATTTACAAAATTATATTCAACAAGCAGTCCCTGACGACCGAATCCGACAGCCATAGCTGTAGACTGGATCAATGCAAGTGCTACGGTTACATAACGTGTAATTGCTGCGAGCTTCTTTCTACCATCCGGACCATCTTTCTGCATTTCTTCCAGTTTTGGAATTGCAATTGTCAACAGCTGTATGATGATAGAAGATGTGATGTACGGTGTTATGCTCAATGCAAACACCGACATCTGTGTAAAGGAGCCTCCGGTAAATGCATCAAAGAAATTGAATGCATCTCCGGTCTGACTCGCGAAAAAATTCTGAATATAAGTTGGATCCACACCCGGTGTAGGCAGTTCGGAACCAAGTCTAACAACGATAAGCATCATAAATGTATAGAAAAGTCTCTTGCGTACATCTTCTATTTTAAATGCTCTTCGCACTGTATCTAGCATTAGATCACCTCTGCTTTTCCACCAAGGGACTCAATCTTCTCAGCTGCTTTTGCACTGAATGCATTAGCCTGAACTGTGAGTTTCTTAGTAAACTCTCCATTTCCAAGAATTTTTACACCATCTTTTGGATTTTTAACGATTCCGTTTTCGATTAATGTCTCAACGGATACTGTAGCGCCATCTTCAAAAATTTCTAATGCGCTCAGGTTGATGCCAACGATCTCTTTAGAGTTTCTGCATTTGAAACCTCTCTTTGGCAATCTTCTGTATAAAGGCATCTGACCACCTTCAAAGCCTGGTCTTGTAGCTCCTGAACGAGCTTTCTGACCTTTGTGACCCTTACCAGCTGTCTTACCATTTCCAGAACCGTGTCCACGGCCTCTTCTGAAATTATCACTATGTTTAGAACCGTCTGCCGGTCTCAAGTTTGATAAGTCCATGATATTACCTCCTTATCGATTTATGCTTTACGCTTCTTCTTCAACTTTCACTAAGTGTCTTACCTGCTGTACCATACCTCTTGTTGCTGCATTATCTGGTAATACAACTGTTTTGTTCAGCTTTTTCAGTCCCAAAGCTTCTACAGTTTTTCTATGCTTTGGTATAGCACCGATAGTAGACTTAACCAGTGTAACTTTTAAATTTGCCATTTAACCTTACCTCCTATTATGTGACAGAGCACAAGCCCTATCTCTTAGCCTACGATCTCTTCTACTGATTTACCACGAAGTCTAGCAACAGTCTCTGGAGTTTTAACTCCTCTAAGACCTTCGATAGTAGCAAGTACTACGTTCTGTTTATTGTTAGAACCTAATGATTTTGTACGGATATTTTTGATTCCTGCTAACTCGATAACCGCACGCGCTGGACCACCAGCGATTACTCCAGTACCTTCTGGAGCTTTCTTTAACAATACAGAAGCGCTTCCAAATTTTCCGATAACATCATGCTGTACACTGTCGTTCTCATCAAGTGAAACCTCAATCAGTTTCTTTGTTGCATCTTCTTTACCTTTACGGATAGCTTCCGGGATTTCAGTAGCTTTTCCTAAACCTGCACCAACATGGCCTTTTCCGTCGCCTACAACTACTAAAGCTGTGAATCTCATGTTACGACCACCTTTTACGACCTTGGTAACACGTTTAATTGATACCACTTTTTCTTCTAACTCTAACTGACTAGCATCAATACGTTCCTGTCTCATATGTGTTCTCCCTTCCTAGAAATTCAGTCCAGCTTCTCTAGCTGCGTCTGCTAATGCTTTAATTTTTCCCTGGTAGATAAAGCCGCCTCTATCAAAGACAACTTCTGTAATACCTTTTGCCATTGCTTTTTCAGCAATTACTTTTCCAAGATATGCTGCTGCATCAACGTTGTTAGTTTTCTCAAGTTCAGCTTTCACGTCTTTCTGAAGAGTGGAAGCGGATACCAGAGTATTTCCAACTGTATCGTCAATAATCTGTGCATACATGTGATTATTACTTCTAAACACTGCCAAACGTGGTCTCTCAGCTGTTCCGCTGAAACGGTTACGCAATTTCATGTGTTTTTTTCTACGAACTTCAACTCTTGATTTCTTACTAACCATTATTCACACCCTCCTTAATTATTTCTTACCAGTCTTACCAACTTTACGTCTGATAACTTCATCAGCATATTTAATACCTTTACCTTTGTAAGGTTCTGGTCTTCTCTTATCTCTGATTTCAGCTGCGTACTGGCCAACTTTTTCTTTGCTGATACCTTTTACAGTAATCTTATTCTGACCTTCCAGAACTGTTTCAATACCTTCTGGATCTGTCATTTCTACTGGATGTGAATATCCAAGATTCAATGTAAGTTTATTTCCAGACTTAGAAGCTCTGTATCCAACACCGTTTACTTCCAGAACTTTTTCGTATCCGTTAGTTACACCGATTACCATGTTATTGATCAGTGTTCTTGTAAGACCGTGAAGGGATTTCATTCTCTTCAGATCGTTTGGTCTTGTAACGATTACTTCTTCGCCTTCCTGTTTGATTTCCATTTCTACTGGAAGCTCTTTTGTAAGAGTTCCTTTAGGACCTGTTACAGTCACTACATTATTCTCAGCAATTTCAACTTTTACTCCAGCTGGAATTGTGATTGGCAGTCTTCCTATACGTGACATACCTTTATCCTCCTATAACTTAAATTTTCGGAGCAGATCCTTTGTCCGCTCTGTTTTCAGTTGCACTACGCACTTGGCGAGGTTTCCCTTGCCCGATGCGTTTTTTTACAAAGAAGTTCTTTTCGCTAAGCTCGATAAGACCTCGCTAAGCTCAAAGAACGCCTTCGCACTAAGTTCAGATTTCGTCTGCGACTCGTCTTCACTAAGTGCTTTCAGGCTACCAAACGAAGCAGAGTACTTCTCCACCAACGCCTAATTTTCTAGCTTCTTTATCTGTGATAACACCTTTGTTTGTAGAAACGATAGCTGTTCCAAGTCCGCCAAGTACTTTTGGCATCTCTTCGCTGTTAGCATACACACGAAGTCCTGGTTTAGAAATTCTCTTCAGACCAGAAATAACTTTTTCATTCTTGTCTGCGCCATATTTCAATGTGATATGCATTGTCTTGAAGTTTCCATCTTCTACGATATCATATTTTGCAATGTATCCTTCATCCAAAAGAATATCAGCAATCGCGATTTTCATCTTTGATGCAGGTACATCAACTGTATCATGTTTAGCAGTATTTGCATTACGGATTCTTGTAAGCATATCTGCGATTGGATCACTCATAGTCATGGTGTAAAATCCTCCTTCTTACCAACTTGCTTTCTTAACTCCCGGAATCTCACCTTTATATGCCAGTTCACGGAAGCAGATACGGCAGATACCATATTTTCTTAAATATGCATGTGGACGACCACAAATTCTGCAACGGCTATATTCTCTTGTCGAGAATTTTGGTTTGCGCTGCTGTTTAATTTTCATAGATGTCTTAGCCATGAAATTCTCCTCCTTATTTAGTAAATGGCATATTGAACTGAGTCAATAATTCACGTGCTTCTTCGTCAGTTTTAGCAGTTGTAACGAAAATTACATCCATACCTCTGACTTTATCAATTTTATCATACTCGATCTCTGGGAAAATTAACTGCTCTTTAATTCCAAGTGCATAGTTTCCTCTTCCATCAAATGCGTTAGGATTTACACCTCTAAAGTCACGTACACGAGGAAGTGCAAGGTTGATCAGACGATCAACGAACTCATACATCTTTTCTCCTCTTAATGTAACTTTACATCCGATTGGCATACCTTCTCTGATTTTGAAGTTAGCTACAGAATTTTTTGCTCTTGTCAGAACTGCTTTCTGTCCAGTGATTTTTTCCATATCAGCTACAGCAGATTCTAAAACTTTTGCATTGTCTTTTGCCTCGCCTACACCCATGTTAATAACAACTTTGTCAAGCTTAGGCACTTCCATAATATTTTTATATCCGAATTTTTTGATCATTGCATCAACGATCTCATTCTGATACTGATCTTTCAGTCTACTCAACGTTTAAGTCCTCCTTCCTTGAATTAGTCAATTACTTCGCCTGTTGATTTAGCAACACGAACTTTTTTGTCGCCATCCATTTTGAAACCAACTCTTGTAGCTTTTCCTTTGTGAACATACATCACGTTAGAAATATCGATTGGTCCCTCCTGGTGGATGATTCCGCCATTCTGATTAGCAACGCTTGGTTTTGTGTGCTTTGTCAGCATGTTGACACCTTCAACCAGAACTTTTCCGTCTTTCTGATTAACGGCAATAACTTTGCCTTCTTTGTCTTTATCTTTACCAGCGATAACTTTAACTGTATCACCTTTTTTAATTTTCATAGTTGACATTCTCGGCACCTCCCTACAGTACTTCCGGAGCCAGAGAAACGATCTTCATGAAATGTTTCTCTCTAAGCTCTCTGGCTACTGGTCCAAAAATACGTGTTCCACGTGGGTTCATATCGTCTTTTATAATTACAGCAGCATTTTCATCGAATCTGATATAAGATCCGTCTTTACGACGAGCACCTTTTACAGTACGAACAACTACAGCTTTCACAACGTCACCTTTTTTAACAACGCCGCCTGGTGTTGCATCTTTAACAGTCGCAACGATAACATCTCCGATATTGGCATATCTTCTTGTAGAACCGCCAAGTACACGGATACACAGTAATTCTTTAGCACCTGTGTTGTCTGCTACTTTAAGTCTACTTTCCTGTTGTATCATGCAGGTAAACCTCCTTCAATATACATTCGTTGAACTTCTAGTTCAATTATACTCTTGTAATATGCGAAACCAATATTATTTTGCTTTCTCCATAATCTCAACAAGTCTCCATCTTTTGTTTTTAGACAGTGGTCTTGTTTCCATAACTTTTACTGTATCTCCAATGTTGCATTCGTTGTTCTCATCGTGAGCCTGCAGTTTATAAGTTCTCTTAACGATTTTCTTATAAAGTGGGTGTTTCACGTGGTCCTCAACTGCTACAACGATAGTTTTATCCATTTTGTCGCTGACAACTTTGCCAACACGAACTTTTCTCAAATTTCTCTCTTCCACAGTTGCTACTCCTTTCCTATCGGCCTGCCTCTGTAATCAGAGTCTGAATACGTGCGATATTCTTTCTTACTTCTTTGATTCTGCTTGTATTGTCAAGCTGATTTGTTGCGTTCTGGAATCTTAAGTTAAAAAGCTCTTTCTTAGCAGCTACTAATTCTTCATTCAATTCCTCTACGGATTTTCCTCTTAATTCGTTTACAAATGTATTAATTTTCACTGTTGTCACCGCCTTCTAATTCTGCGCGAGAAACGATTTTGCATTTGCAAGGTAATTTGTGCATTGCAAGACGAAGTGCCTCTCTTGCGATTTCTTCTGAAACACCTGCGATCTCGAACATTACACGACCTGGTTTAACTACTGCTACCCAGTACTCTAATGCACCTTTACCACTACCCATACGAGTTTCTGCTGGTTTTGCTGTTACCGGTTTATCTGGGAATATTTTGATCCAAACTTTACCACCACGTTTGATGTAACGAGTCATAGCGACACGGGCTGCTTCGATCTGGTTAGAACGAATCCAGCATGGTTCTGTTGCGACAATACCATATTCACCATATGAAATCGTGTTACCTCTGAGGGCTTTACCCTTCATAGTTCCACGGAACTGTTTACGACGTTTTACTCTTTTTGGCATTAACATTATTTATCGCTCCCTTCCTTTTCAGCCTTAGTTGGAAGAACTTCGCCTTTGTAAATCCAAACCTTTACACCGACTTTTCCGTAAGTTGTATCAGCTTCTGCGAATCCATAATCAATGTCAGCTCTTAATGTCTGAAGTGGAATAGTTCCTTCGCTGTAGAACTCTGTACGAGCCATATCAGCTCCACCAAGACGTCCTGATACAGATGTCTTAACACCAAGTGCTCCTGATTTCATTGTTCTTGACATGCAAGATTTCATAGCACGTCTGAATGAAATACGATTCTCAAGCTGCTGTGCAATATTTTCAGCTACAAGCTGTGCGTCTTTATCTGGTCTCTTAACTTCTTTGATATCAACGATAAGCTTTTTGTCTGTGAACTGTGCAAGCTCTGCTTTCACTTTCTCAATTTCTGCTCCACCTTTACCGATTACTACACCAGGTTTTGCTGTATATACGATGATCTTAACACGATCAGATGCTCTTTCAATTTCAATTTTTGAAATTCCAGCGCTGTATAATCTCTTCTTTAAGAATGTTCTGATTTCATGGTCTTCTACCAGATTATCAGCGAAATCCTTTTCAGCATACCACTTGGAATTCCAGTCTTTAATAACTCCGACTCTTAAGCCCTGAGGATTAACTTTCTGTCCCATTGTGTTCCTCCTTATCTTTCATTCAGCACGATAGTGATGTGGCTCATTCTCTTTTCGATTCTGTAAGCTCTACCCTGTGCTCTTGGTCTGATTCTCTTCATTGTTGGTCCTTTATTTGCGTAACACTCTTCAATATAAAGGTTCTCAACACTCATACCGTTGTTGTTCTCAGCATTAGCAATTGCTGATTTTAATAATTTTTCTATAACACTTGAAGCATATCTTGGATTGTAAGCTAAAATACCAAGTGCTGTCTGTACATCCTTACCTCTGATGGCATCTAATACGAAACATGCTTTCTGAACAGATACTCTAGCGTAAGAAATCTTAGCTGATGGTCTTGTATCTTTCTGTGCATTTCTTTCTCTCTTGATTTGGGATCTATGTCCTTTAGCCATGGATGAACCCTCCTTTCGAAATATGTTGATCTATTATCTAACTCTTGACTTCTTCTCGTCTTTTCCATGTCCTCTGTATGTTCTTGTTGCAACGAACTCTCCGAGTTTGTGTCCAACCATATCTTCTGTAACATATACAGGCACATGTTTTCTTCCATCATGTACGGCAAATGTATGCCCTACGAATGATGGGAAGATTGTAGAACGACGTGACCATGTCTTAATAACTGATTTATCACCTGCAGCGTTCATAGCGTCTACTTTTTTAAGTAAGCTTTCGTCTGCAAATGGTCCTTTTTTAAGTGAGCGAGCCATAGGTTCTAACCTCCTTGTAAACTAATTATTTGATACCTTTACCGTCTCTTCTTCTTACGATTAACTTGTTAGAAGATTTGTTTTTCTTACGTGTCTTAAGACCAAGTGCCGGTTTACCCCATGGAGTACATGGACCTGGACGACCGATGCTTGTCTTACCTTCACCACCACCGTGTGGATGGTCATTCGGGTTCATAACAGAACCA
>OGCN01001272.1_pt1 | contig 34398 bp, 27 predicted proteins | sample 1570181 | NCBI WGS metagenome assembly OGCN01 (sample SAMEA4370584, study PRJEB24528) | human gut metagenome | reverse complement strand
ATCAATATACTTGGCTATGTAACAGAGGAAGACAACATTATTAAAATCACAGATGGTAAACTTGCAAATGAGTTACTTGATGTCATTTACGATAGCCCCAAATAGTGGAATGCAAATAAGTAGAAAATAATCATCGTTTTACTCTCTAATGACAGTATTATAAGTGTAATAATTCTTGCAGAACAGATGTAATTACTGCTAAATTGTAAAACTTTTTAGCGCGCTGCAATTTTAGAGCGTTTTGTAACAAAATCCCCCTCAAAAAGCTGATGCTTAATGAGGGGCAAATAACGATAAATATGTAATTTACTTAACCTGAGTTGCTGAATTTCAATAGTTGTATTTTTACATGACTTATAAATTCAGGTTGTCTATATGTAATGTATTAGCTGCTTTTTCTTTCTGTTCGTTCACGATATGCGTATAAATCTGCGTGGCTCTGACATTTGTATGACCTATTAAATCTTTTATTGTATATATGTCAACACCATTTTCCAGCAATAGCGAAGCGAAACTATGGCGGCCGCAATGGAAGGTGATATGCTTCTTTATACCGGATGCTTCTATCCAAACTTTCAGAGGACGTGAAATCCAGGAGGCATCTGTCAATCCCTCAAAAACGAGAGATTCTTCATCGTTTGGGCGTTCTCCACAGAGTTGGAGAGCTTGTTGTATGACTGGCTTATAATCTGGTCTTTTTGTTTTCTGCTGAACTATAACTGCTTGCCATGTACCCTTACTTGTTTGCTGAATCTGTTTCCATTTCAAAGTCTGGATGTCACTATGTCGTAATCCTGTGAGAATAGAGAATAAGAACGCACGTTTTAAAACATCGTCCTTACAAGGAGTATCAACCAACATTTGCACTTCATTCATACTAAGTGCAACACGAGGCTTCTCAATGTTTGTTATCCCCTTTACTTTTGCACCTATATCAACGGTAAGATATTCATCAACGAACGCTTGTTTTAATCCGGCCTTGAGTATAGAGAAATAGGTAGATGCAGTATTCTGTGAGATCGTTCCTTTTTTATTTCCTCCCATGGGGGCACGTAACAGAAACATCTTAATATCTTCGAGTAGTTTAACGGAGATTTCCTTGAATGGGATTGGTTGTCCTTTAGAATAAATCTTCAACAGTTCGACCACACGTCTCCAGTTGGCTATAATTGAATCGGAACTGTTGGGATGCCTTTTACTGATAATGCTATTGAAGTACTTGATAAAGTCTTGTTCGCTCCGCTCGTTTTGTGCAGCGATTTCGTTCTCTTTATCTGTATATAGAATTGCGCTATCGTATTCATACTGCCGTAACTTACGCACATTGTCGGCATAGATACAAGCCTCTTGATCTATCGTTGAACGGCATTGGATGATTCCATTCAAATCACGCTTAGGTTTGTAATTGAATGTTCCATCCGGCAAGATTCGTGCAATGGAAGACTTGTCCCAAATTGGTGTGGATATAGTCCGGTTAATTGATTCAACCACACGGCTTGCCTGTTTAGAGCCTCGCTTGTAAACCGGGTATGATTCTATAATCAGATACCACTCATCTTTATAATTTGATTTTCTGAGTTTGACGGTCACTTTGGTGTTTGGTAATGCTTTCTTCATTCTACTTCTGATTTATATAGATTGTCTATTTCTTGTTTGGGTACATATACATAGTTTCCTATTTGTCTTGAAGGAATAGAGTATTTTCTAACATGCGCCCATACTGAACTATCATTAATATGGTACTTTTCACAAATCTCTGTAATGGTATAACAGTCCTCTGGCTCTAAGCTATATGTTTTAGGAACAGGTTTTTCTTTTTCGGCAATACTTTCCGGTCTCTTTAGGAAAAGCTGTTCCATTTCGGAGCGTTTGATACGCGTGAGCCTTGTACCCAAATTGATGACTGGAATACGTCCCAATTTGATTAAGCGATAGAGAGTACTACGTTCTACCCCAAACATTGCTACTGCCTCCTTTACAGAAATATATTCTCTGATGTCTGGTACTTGTTGGGCAATGGCTTCTAATTTTGCATTTCTATCTTTTACATCCTTTTTGCGCTTCCAAGCTACTTTACCACATTGGGGGGAACAATAATAACTGTCAAGTGTCTTTGCGACGAAAACCTTGCCGCAGACTTTGCACTTTCTTTTGATTTCAAATCCGATTGTTGGCATATTATCTACTTTTAAGTATGTATTAGTATAGATAAGTAGAATTTAGTTCCACATTATCTACTTTTTTGTCTTGTCGCAAATATGTCGCAAATAAGAGATAAAAAAGCCTATAGAAAACACATAGAAACCATGAACCCTATAAACGCAAAAAGCGTGCAACTCGTTGAGCTGCACGCTTTTGCTTATTGTTTATTATTTGTTTACTTATCGGAATCATTTGACTTCCTCTAAAACAACTTCAACTGATTATCAGAAGGTTACAAACATCATGGTACAAATATGGTAATTTTATACCGTAAATATCCATATATACAAAATTGAGGAATATAGAACTGTAAATAATTGATTTTTAGGTGTTAAGTGGAGTATAAAGATTGTATTCTTTGTACTGATAATACAGGTTATAACGATCCTGCTGCTATCAGTTATCTCCATTGAGATATTTGATGTGTTGTGCATAAACCAGCTTGCCATCCCATTGATAATAGGAATTATTCTCACTACATTAGTGTCAAATTGAATGCTCATAGATGGATAAAAATAAACGACCCAGTTTTGAGCATCGTTGAGAGGCTTGGGGGACTGATGTCGCAAAAGTACAACACCGTCAAACTGTTGTGGATGTTTCTGCAGCAAGGCTTATCGTCATCAAATTACGCAGGGGCTGGCTAATACTCGCAACAATCTTATTTGGCAAATAATGGATTTACCATCATACGGAAAAATAATATTTTACTCTTATACATTACCGATCGGGCAAGTCTTTGTAGTAAAAAATAACTCCATGTGCGGCCCTATATATTAATCAGTTTAATTTAGTATCTATAAATAAAGGAAATAAACCAAACTAAACTGTTTTTAAGTTGCTCGAAAAGTGAAAACAAGATCTTGTCTCATTTATTAGACATGCAGATATGCAAGCATATTATTAATGTATAAATGAAGAGATACAACATCGTTCTTATGGCTTTTTTGTTCTTATGTTTTTTTGCTAAAGGAAATATCAGGCAGTCCAAACTAATTTCCTATATAACGAAGGAAGATTGTTGATGATACTTTCATAGAACAAGATAAAATTCTTGCTTTTATACGTTCACGATGTCGTTACTGTTCAAAACTCATGAACTGATATTAATTATGAATGATACATTGTATTGTAAAAATACTCAATCCACTGCGTAAAATGTAGAGATACACAATAACTAAATGAACATTAAATAATTACATACAAAAATCAATAAGTTAAAAAGACTTATAAGATGCATATATGAAGCAATTAAGCAAGAGAATGAGTAATATTGATTAGAAACTATAGTACTGGAAATTGAGAAGAAATGGATACAGTCTATTCATAACTAGAGTTTGATTATGAACCAATTTGAGAACAGAATCCAGATATAAAAACAAACTTGCAGCTGAATCCTGTTTCAATTTACACAAAATTCCGGACAGTGCCTATCTAGAATAAAAATAGCAGGCCTTTGAAACGGCCTGCTACCTCCATGAAAAGCGATGCTTAATGCCTGGAGTCCTTGGGAGGACATGGGTCATTTCCATAGCTGTTGGGATTTTGAATCTTACCATCTGCTCCATGAGGAATAAGTTCTAGTCCTTCCCTCTTTGCCAGATCGCGACTCCACTCCATTGCTTCTTTTTTCGTATCAAAATGCTTTGAAGCCCTGTCTGCGTTAGGTCTTTTCGCATCCCAACCTCCTCTGTTTGGATTAGAAACAATGTGTATCTCTTTCCTCATAACAGTAAGGTTTAAATTGTGAAAAACAATGCGGTGGCCTTCCGATTCCGCTACGGAGCACTTGAGGCGTTGCATACCATGCAACGGTTTACAATCCGTTTGGTACTCTAACCAGTTCGGTGTCAACCCAGAAGTTGTCTGTGCGATTGTTGCAGCCTTTGCACAGAGGGGTGATGTAGATTTCATTACCCCCGAAAACCTTCTGGACGTGCCCGCCAACGAGTGTGCTTGTGGAATGGCAATCGGTAGCACCACAACGGGTAGCCTTTTTACCCGTATGTTTTTCCCAATACTCCAACCACGATGATTCACCCGTTGAGGGGCTTGACCATCTGGAAGTACCACTTGCGTTTTTGACGTATGTCATAGAGCAATTATGGTTTATATCCTGTAATCTGAACAGTACAGCAGAGCTTTACACCTTGGAGTGGTTTCGATGCTCAGGAACGAGTCCACATCCTGATTATAAGCAACAAGAATGCCAAATCTTAAAATTTGAGCAAAAACCTCATAAATTACAACAGTTTTATCGAAAATAAGCAGATAAATCGTTGATATTACGCCAAATCCGCATAATTATGTCATACTGTCAGCCAAAACTGCTACTGTCAGGTTGGCGTGCTATTTTCTGACAATTTGTCTTCTTTTTGAAGAAAATGCAAATTTTTTTGTGCGTACAAACTAAAATGCATATATTTACAAGCCGAATTTGAGTAAAAACCACAAAATGAAGTTATGATAACAAACTTTATCGTAGAGAATTACCGTTCGATAGACGGAGAAATCAGATTGTCGTTCATGGCTGATACAGGCATTAAGGACATGGACAACAGGGGATATACCACTGTTGCAAACACTCGCGTTCTTAACGCCAAGGCTTTCTATGGAGCCAACTCTTGCGGTAAATCAAATGTGTTCAAGGCTGTTGGAATGATGAGGGGTATCATTATTCATTCAGTGAGGCTGAACGATAACGAAACGTTACCGTATGATGCTTTTCTCCTTTCGGATAAGGAGGCGAGACCAACACGGTTTGAAATGTCATTTGTGGATGGCACCGACAAGTTTACATACGGTTTCAGCTACACTGCGAAACGGATAGAAGAAGAATGGCTGGTAGCAAAATTCCCCAAGCGATCACTTAAGACACTATTAAGACGCACCCAAAATACAATTGAGATTGATGAGCAGAACTACTCGGAAGGTTTGTCAATAAAAGAAGGCACCATTCCACTGAACAATAACAGGTTGTTCATTTCGTTAGCCGCACAATTGGGAGGCGAGATATCGAAACGAGTGATAGAATGGTTCAGAACAAAGCCTAGCGTGATTTCCGGTTTGCGAGATAATGACTTTTCGCGCTATACTAAGGAGATACTTCATACCAGGACTGATTATAAAGATGAAATTTTGGACTTTATCAGCAGTATGGATGTGGGGTTCCGTGAAGTGACCACCGAACAAGAGTATATTGACGAAAAGATGCTGCCCAAAGGTCTGCCCGCAGAAATTGTGGCATCCCTAAAAGAGCATCCACCCATTGTTGCCTATGCCAAGCATAGCAAAATAAACGCAGATGGTGAGGTTGTTGGGATGGTTGATTTTGACATAGAAGAAAGGGAGTCGGATGGTACGAGGAAACTGTTTAATCTTGCCGGGCCTATTGTTGACACCTTACGGCAAGGGAAATCGCTGTTTGTGGATGAACTGGATGCACAGTTGCACCCGCTGTTGTCGCGACGTATTGTAAAACTCTTTAACTATGCAGAAACGAACCCTCACGGAGCCCAGCTGATTTTTACGACTCATGATACTAACATGCTGTCAAAGAAATTGCTGAGACGGGATCAGGTGGTCTTCGTAGAAAAGACGGCAAAAACGAGCTATTCTACAAAACTTACACCGATGATGAGTATAACGCTGGACAACGGGGCAAAGCCTAGGACAGATAGCAACTACGAGAAGAATTATTTGGAAGGCAAGTATGGTGCAATTCCATACTTTGAGGATGAATTTAAAGGTTGTAACGAATAGAGAAAGGAGGCGAATACCATGCAGCCAGTGTATATTGACTTACATATCCACACCTATCCCAATGCGAACGACCGTTCGACGGACTATGATGTTGTGACGCTGGTGAAGAAGATTGAGGAGTACAACAATGATGAACCATTCCTAATAAGCTTTACCGACCACAACACCATTAACAAGAAAGCATACCTAGCAGCCAAGGCTATCGGAGTTAACCTACTGTTGGGTGCAGAACTGCACATCAAGAACCACGATGACGTAGAGGCGTTCCACTGCCATATTTATTTCAACATGGATGTGACAGAGGAAAACATTAAAGCGCTGAACGAGATCTTGGACAAACTGTATACAAACAAACTGCCATGCAAAACCGACCAGTCAATACCCGACATACAGAAGGTAATTAATGCCTTCGATCCATTTGAGTTTATGCTACTGCCACACGCGGGTCAGAAGCACGGACAGTTCAACTACTCACTGCATGAGGGGGAACAGGTAGATAACGCCATCAGCCGCAGTATCTACTACAACCAGTTTGACGGCTTTACTGCGCGTGAGGACAAGGGACTGGAAACCACACGAGAGTATTTTGCCAAATTGGGCATAGCGGAGTTTGTGAACCTGCTGACCTGCTCAGACAACTATATTCCTAGCCGCTACCCGGAACCGAAATCGAGCGAGGCTTCGCCTTTCGTGCCTACGTGGATGATGGCTGAACCGACATACGACGGCGTGAGGTTGTCACTCTCGGAGAGTTCGAGACTGTTCTACCAAAAGGAGAAGCCGCAGATACAATGTGACCACATAGGTAAGGTGAAGTTGTCAAACGAGCTAATAGACATTGACGTAGAACTGACAGAAGGACTTAATGTGGTGATAGGTGGCTCGTCCTCGGGCAAAACGCTGTTTGTGGACTCGGTGAACAAATTCTTTGAACAGGATTTGCATCATTCGGAATATGCTAAGTTCAAGGTGGAGAACATAGACGTAAAGAACCCGTCGGAAATTCACCCCTACTACATTCATCAGAACTTTATAGCAGATTTGGTGAACAGGAATGATGAGGCCTCGATAGACGAGATTCCCATCCTGAAGAAAGCATTTCCGAGCGATGACAACGTGAAGCGACAAATCAGCAAAACGCTGGCAGATCTGAAACGCATAGTGGATGAGATGCTACTTTGCGTGGAAAACATTGAGAAGATAGAGCGTTGGCTGAAGGATATTCCACATCCCGGCAAACTGATTACGAAGGGTAAAGTGGAGGGAAACATTTTCCAGCCGCTGATGCCAAAGAATGATGAAGAGGAGAAATGCGCCTATCCGGAGGAAGAGTACAATGCCAACGTTGAAAATATGGTGGATCTGGAAAAGTTTGTAAACGAAAATCCGTTTACAAACAATATCAGCAAGGAGGTAGAGGTTATACTGAAGGAGCTCGCTAAAGCTAGAAGGGGTGCTGTGCTATTTGAAAATGTGGCCGCACTGATAGCGACGCGTAAGGATGAGAAGGACGAAGAACTGCAAACAAGGCAGGGTCAGAACCAGAGCAACTTACAAAACCGCAGGAAACTGATACAGCACCTTCGTGACTACGTGAAATACAGCCGCAGTTTTGCTGAACAGAAAGTGAAACTGACCGAGATGAACAGGTCGTTTACCACTAAGGAAGTGAAGGCTACTGGGCACACACTGTACATAGAAAACACGTTCAAATTTAACGAAGGAGTGTTGATGGAGGTGCTGAACAAGTATCTGAACCACCACTTCAGGAATATGGACGATGTGGTGCCGAAGAATATGTACCAGACAAAATTCAAACAGCGTCCGAAGGTGAGCTCATATAGGGAATTAGGTGACTTTATCTATGAATACCTTCGGAAAAACGACCATACATCGTATAAAATCGTGTCTTCGGATGGCAGGAATTTTTACGAGATGAGTCCTGGCTGGAAGTCGGCTATCCTGCTGGACTTGATACTTGGCTATGATGGCGGCAATTCACCTATCATCATTGATCAGCCGGAAGACAACCTGGCTGTGAAGTATATCAACGAGGCGCTGGTGCAGACCATCAAAAAGGTGAAGTACAGGAAGCAAGTGATACTGGTGAGCCACAACGCCACCATTCCGATGATGGCTGATGCTCAGACTATTGTGCTATGCAAGAACGACGGAAAGAAAATTACAATCCGTTCAGCATCGCTGGAAGGTCAGATTGGAAAAGAGAAGGTGCTGGACCTGATAGCAGATCAGACCGACGGTGGCAAGGCATCGATCAAGAAAAGAGTAAAGAAGTATAACCTGAAAAAATTCAATTAAGCGATATGAAACTGGTATTCAAGAAGAACGAAAATGGCGATGTGTCGGTGACCATGTTCAAGGGCACCGCAGAGGCGCAATTCTCGTATATCGAGATGATCAAGGCACTCTTGGCTGGTGAAGCACTTGACCGTGATTATGATGAAAGCATCTCTAAGGAAGAACAGACGCAAATAAACAACGTGTTGAAAGAGATAGAACATACAGCAATAGAAACCATGGCAGAGAACACGGATATTGAACCTGACAAAGCGGAGAGCGATGAGAACTTACCGTTTTGAAGCAACATACCAAGGATGATTATAATAATGAAATACAAAATTTATAAATTGTTCTTGTGACCAAAGGAAACGTCCAATACACATAACATTTAAAGTTTTTACTTGTAAGTGATCATGATAGATTATAATCTACGCACTGTCATACTTTTTATTGTTTTTAATGTTAAAAACATTAAATTTTAATCCTTTCAATAATCCTTGAATTTTCCCTTATCACTTTTCTATCGTTTAGTTGAAAAGTATTGATAGCCAAATATATACAAATTTTATTCTTATTATCTAAAAAGAATTATACATTAGTTTGCAACCATAATTTAAACAGCGGGTCTGTAATGGTATATATACCTCCCCGTTGGGTTTGAGACGTTCTATCTATAATTTTCCGGTCAGCCATCAGTTTGAGATATGGGGATATCTTCCCGTTATCTTGACCTGTCATCTGACGGATCTCCTGCAGACTGACTCCATTTTCAGGCCTTGCAATAGCCGATAAAATTCTTTGAATCTGCACTACATAGCTATCATACTTTGCCTGATAATAGAAAGAGAAATAGTCTAAAAGAAGCATTATATCCATTTCGGGACTTGCAGAATCTTCAATAATCTTTGCGGCAATCTGCACAGAACGGGGTGTCTTAGGCAAGTAAGACATCAGGTTTTCCAAACGTGTCATATCCGCCTCATACCCTACGAATATACTATAATCAGTGACGACAAGAGGCCGTATATAAGAGATCTTAAATCCTTCGAAGAAAGCAGACTCATAACAGGTGAATGCTGGCAGCACCTTGTCGGCTGTCGCTATCAGAATAGGTGCACCGGCTTTATTGAGCTTTCCCCTCAAATTATACTGCTCAGTATTATCAATCCTCTCGAAATAGTACTGGACATTGTCAATCAACAAGACAGTCCTGCAAGAATCATCCTGCTGTGAACAAAACTTCCATATATCATCAGTTGAGAAAAGGCTTTTTCCATCTATAAAAACCGGCTTAAGCCATTTGGTACTGTTCTCTATACTGAAATACATCCTTTTGAGTAATGAGGTCTTTCCACTCCCTTTTTCACCAATAATCAAATTGGGCTGTGCGATCTTATCCCTGTCCTCCTTTAACAAATAGCTGAAGATGGACGTAAAAATATCATTGTTTATGACAACAGTCTCTTCCTTTATCCCATTGCCAATAGATAAAGGAGGCTGATGCAATATGCTGGTACTTGTATTCATCTATTTAATCATTAAACAAATCTGGAAAATCAATAATCCCTCAAAAGCGGTGAGCAGAACATACGCAAAGCGTCTTTCTTCATAATGTATTCAAGACCCATGCTTAAAGTATAATCAACAGCCTCAATCTTTGAGGCATCCTGACCAGTCATCAAATTGTTGAGCATACCTTTCCGTAGAGTGGCAAGTAGCTTTAGAATCTACCGGGCAGGAAGCTCGTATTCACCATATTCGACTAGTCTCTCAGACCAGGTACTCAAATAATTCTCTGAATATAATTTACGATAAGCTATGTCTATATCTTCCCAAGTCATCTTGTCCTCATAGTCTTCTACCTATTTTGAGAAATAGAATAAGGGATGTTCCAATACAACTTGTTCAGCGAATACTCAACAAACTAATCGCTCATTTCAATATTTTCAGACCTACAAAACCGCAGAACAGCCAACGGACTTTAGTCTTGCTAACCCGTAGCAGGCTTTTAAGCCAGTTGAGGATAAAGTCCACTTTTTCAATTCTGTTTTCCCCATGCTGAGAATCGTTAGGAAAAGAGTCTATTCATCAACGACAATAAATGTGTTTTCATCGTGCCTAATTAGCTCCTTCAAGAAATTTTCCAGGTCTTCTTTTTCAAAAAAATCAAATTGAACAGGACCGAGAGAAATCTTCTCTATTCTTTCCAGTACTGAAGTCAACCCTTTGGACATTCCTTTAGCTACCTGTTTCCAAATACCATTTTTACAGAAGGCTTCAATTACAAGGTTAAGAAAACCATCTTCTGTGATTGTTTCCTCCAGGTCGATATAAACACATTTCCACCTCTGATTCTTTTTCTCTTCTATCAGAAATTTCGCCTATGAAGACTTGCTAATGCGGCGAGGTACAGACAGTAAAAAGAATGGCTACTATCAAGCTGTCTGTTTACCTTGCGGATTTCCTTTTCTCTTCCGAAGAAGTCACCATATTCTGCCAATAGACCAATCTTATCTGATCTACACATAGTTTTTCAGATTTATCCGCAAAGATAAATATCTAATTAATAAAAAAATATTTTTATAGAAAATTATTTTTATAAGTTTATGGCCATGCAGTTCATTTGTCCGGACGTATTCATTAAATATGAACACAGGTAAAATGATGAAGCAATAAATATCGTCATAAAAAGTGAAAAAATCGGGCATATACAAAGAATTTCTTAAGTTCACAAATGGTATTCCACTGGGATTAATCTGCAGTAATCATTATTAAAAAATTATATCTAAATAGCTTTACATACTTTGAAGAACGCAATCTTGCTTTCTGAACGAAAAAGGACGAAAAAACAACAAATCACTTTCCTCAAATATGAGATTCAGTATTTAAGAGATTAGCCGTCTGTCGTATATTCAAACTCTCACGATAATCCTCTGCTGCACAATCAGTCATTTCTTCTGTAAAGTCAATTTGCTGGTCGGAATTGTTGCATTCATATTTATTGAATGCCTCCAATAATCCAGTACGTACTGCTGTCCGATACCAAAGAGTACCTTCCTTATGGGTTTCCGAAACCAAATCAGATGCAGTCATATTTCCATATTTTGCCAATATCTCGTCCATCATCTCGATTTCACATTCTGAGAATTCATTGTCATCAAAATCGGCTATTGCTTCAATGAAAGTACCTCCATCCTTAAAATCAGTTTTTACGAAATTTTTCAGAAGATACGGACTGTCAGAAAGATCGACGAACACATCCTTTGCTACAGGACCGATCTGCCATACTTCAAACGGTATGCCTATGAACGGGATATGATATTTCAGTGCCATACGTTCCTCCATCAAATACAAAAGTATCAGTAGTTGTGTCTTGCTGAGATTAGATTTTTTACGCGCTATATACACAATCGTATTACCAAGCTTCTGTTTAGTATATTCAGAGAATTTACACATAATCAATGTATTTTGGTTACAAAGATAGCTTTAACCTTAAAACGGACAAGAAAACAAGCAATTAACTGTACAAATGTACGTCGACACATGTGGTCAAATAAACAATAAAACAGTTTCAGATAGAAGTGAACAAAATAAATATTGAAAAATCAGTCTTCACACACCCGTAATCCATTAATTATCCGTATCTTTGCCTATTAGAAAGCAACTTCAAAATCATGAAAGAATCTATAATCATAAAGAACTTAGGTCCGCTTAAAGAAGTGGAAATAAGAGATATCAAACCACTGACCGTATTTATCGGTAAGTCTGCCAGTGGTAAGAGTACAATCATGAAAATTATTGTACTTATGAGATATATCTATAAAATGATAAACATCCGGTCGTATCTGAAAAATGCGAAGATTACCCGTTCGCCATTCAAACTACGTTTCAACTCTCTGCTTCAGGACGGCCTGGAAAGCATGATAACGGTAGAAACCGAGATATATTATACCGTAGAAATAAACGGGAATCAATATACCCTGTCCTATACCAACAAGACTTTGCAGTCGGACATCAACATTCCAAACAACGACCTGGTATTCTTCAAGGAATCGTATATATCAGAAACACGAAGCGTAATCCCTACATGGGCATCCAAAGTGGCTACGCTTAAAGGGGCAAGTCTCGGCTTCTTCTTTCACGAGACATTCAACGACTTCAACAACGCGACAGATGTCATCAAAGAACAGCAACTGGACTATCTGAATCTGAAGATGAAAGTCCAGAAGTCCGGCAACAAGCCTAAACAGTTTATGATAGAGTCATTACAGGAAGGCACCAAACCTGTGGAACTGAGATATGCTTCTTCCGGTATTCAGACATCTGCTCCATTGGTCACCATTGTTCGCTATTTTGCAAAAGAATTCTCATTCAAGGATGCTTTCAAGCGCTCTGTACTGGACTATCTGTACAAACAAGACAGACTTGAAAAATTCACTCCCCAAATCAACCAAAGCGATTTGGAGAAGTATGTGCATATCCATATAGAAGAAGCCGAACTGAGTCTCGATCCAGAGGCACAAAGGGCCCTCATAAGCAATCTTATTGATGAAGCGTTCCACAAAAACAATGAAGACCGCAAGTTGGGGCTGATGATAGCCACACACAGCCCTTATATCGTAAACCATCTGAACGTACTGCTTCGTGCCGGATACTTTGAAAAGGCAAGGGAAAACTATCCATTCCTGGAAAAGGATAATATTGCCGTATATCGTGTACATGAAGGCACTCTGACATCTCTGATGGCAACGGATAACGAAACGGAAGAGTATGTAATCAATACCTACGACATGTCCGACACGATGGAAAGAATCTTTGACGAATACGAAAGCATGGAGGAATAATGTATGGACAGCGCACTGATTGACTTCCTCAAAAAGGACTATCCCGCACATTTCGGACAGGAATGGAAAGAAGACACCATGCAAGTCCGAAGAGAACAACGGCCTAAAGGCAAATTCGAAATACGAGACGGACAACTGCAAATTGTACAATATACAGGTAATGGCGTATCCGTCATTAACAACAATTCGGAAACAGATGTAGAAATCATAGATTTCGAACACTATATAAACATCTTTCGCGATACAGATGCCGGTATGGGACGTAAATGTGACTTTATCATCAATCCGATAGCCGGATATGATTTCATCATATTCAATGAGTTGACTGAAAGCGAAAAACAATACATCATGCCTTTCACTTCTCCCAAAACAGGGGAAGAAAAGGAAGGAAAACTGGCATACGCAAAAAAACAACTAGAAATCTCCATTGAAAAATTCTATAGCGTAAACAACTTTTTGGACGACTATGAAAAAAAAGTGGCTCTTTTTTCATGCCGACTGACAGATACGAGACCTAATGGAATCATGTCAAAATCATTACGGGCTTTCCGGAAACCACAGAAAATATTCGCCAATATCCGGGCTCATGAGCTACTGATACATGACTTTGTCTTTGAACAGAGAATATACGATAACGAGTACAAGGTTTGCTAAAAATAACAAGAAATACTCTGATAGTTATCAGAGTAAACCATATATACAGGAACAATGGATGGAGAAAAGACAAGAATATCCAGATTCTAAAGTGTATTGCCTATCTGTAACTGAGACCACCCACTAATAAAAGGACTTATCAGTTTGGAAAGTATCGCTTATGTAAAAACTAAGGACATCATTCTTGCGTTTATGGCGGTTTATGAATTGCCGAAAGCATTATATTCTTCTCTGATAAATGAATGAATTAAATCATAGGAAAAGTCCAATCTAATAGAGATACCAGTAATGAAACAGGAAAGACTTTGAGCAGCTGAAACAGAAAGTGATTATAATGAATATGTTATAAAAGCATTCTATATCTCCTGATTGTCGGCTAGTATGGTTGCGCTCTGCTCAAATATCTGCATAACAAAACATTTAATTTGGAAGGAAAAAAGAGAAGAAATAATAAAAGGTTGGCAGTCTATTCCAATGAATTATCGTCTAAACAGAAATATTAGTTACATTTTGCCAATTATAGATTTGATTAAGATGAAAGAAAAGATACAAATAGCTAAAATGAGAGCAGTATTACTATATATCATGCAAAGTTTCCCTCATGGAGTAGAGTTTATAAAGTTATTTAAAATACTTTATTTTGCTCAGCAGGATCATCTTCTCAAATATGGGAAAGTGCTTATAGAAGACTCTTTTAAGGCATTGAAGCATGGCCCTGTTCCTACCTACATTTACAAGACACTACAAATAGCAGAAAGAATGCAGCTGGAGGGTAATTTTGATGAATTTCTTATCAACATAAAAGTGCATGACAAGAAGGTTTATACTTCTGCCACACCTAATATGGACTACATTTCAGGCTCAAACAGGCGTTGTCTAGATGACGCTATTGCCCAATATAAGGACATAACTTCCGACATGCTACATGACTCAGCATGGGAGGAAGTCATGACGTACATTCCGGATGCTCCTCAAAAAAATTGTATTACTATTATAGACATAGCAAGAGCAGGAAAGGCAACAAAGGAAATGGTAGACTATATCCGCGAAAAACAGATAGTAAAAAATGCTTTATCCTAAAATTTGAAGACGTAAATTAGACTGAGGTAGTGCCTTTAAGCAATAGCGATGGCTTTGTCCTTTCAGTACTAGATAAATCTTCCGTCATCTAGGTATTCAACTTTATAACACTTGCAGCCCGAGATTCAGCAGTTGCTGTCTTGCCACACCACTTTGGTCTTGGATCTGCACCGTACCAAAAGCTTCGAGTCACAAATCAAGAATCTAGTCGCAATTCTGTCAGATATTTTATCTCCTTCATAGCTGACTGCGAAAATGCACAGAAAAGCAATCACAAATTCACCAGTTAAAATACTCAATCCGCAGCGGAAAATGTAAAGACACGCGATAGCTAATTAAACATTAATAATTACAGATAAAAATCAATAAACAACAAAGACTTATCAGAAGCATAGATGAAGCTATTAAGCTAGAAAATAAGTAATATTTGATTAGAAATTAGAGAACAATCTGATTTAATTTCAGCAATTCTTTGATGAGAAAATATGAAAACTTATAACTTACTGTTATTTAAGTATTTATATATTTATTTGTTGCACATTATCTACTAATTTGTTGTGGTACAAATATGGTACAAATAAGTGAATTACATATATTTTAGGAACAATGAATCAAAAATGTATCCCAATATTCGTTTTCAATATTGATAAAGGAAAAACCACTTGTGTATATCCTTGATTTTCAGACTATATATTTTTTTTAAGTGTCACATTATCTACCATTAAGTTACGGTACAAATATGGTACATTTATACCATAAAAAACAATAAACATAGATAAAAAAACACCAAATATAAAAACAAAAAAAGGTGTGTAATCGTCTGATTTCCACACCTTTTCTTATGGATGTTTATTGTTTATTTATCGTTACTTACTTGACTTCCTCGAAATCAGCATCCTGAACATTGTCTCCATGCTTGTCGTTAGCACCACCATTGTTTGCCTGACCAGCGTTAGGACCTGCCTGAGCACCGCCCTGTGCGCCTGACTGAGCATACATTTCAGCGCTTGCTGCCTGGAAAGCTGACTGGAGTTCTGCGCTTGCAGCATCGATACCAGCCAAATCCTGAGCCTTGTGAGCGTCTTTCAGTTTCTGAAGAGCTGCTTCGATAGGAGCTTTCTTGTCTGCAGGGATCTTATCGCCAAGGTCTTTCAACTGATTTTCTGTAGAGAAGATCAAGCTGTCAGCCTGGTTCAATTTGTCGATACGTTCCTTTTCTTTCTTATCAGCTTCTGCGTTTGCTTCAGCTTCAGCTTTCATACGGTCAATTTCTTCCTTGCTCAAACCAGATGAAGCTTCGATACGGATAGCCTGTTCCTTACCTGTAGCCTTATCCTTAGCAGATACTTTCAAGATACCGTTTGCGTCGATATCGAATGTTACTTCAATCTGAGGAACACCACGACGAGCTGGAGCGATACCTGTCAAGTTGAACTGACCGATTGATTTGTTCTGTGCTGCCATAGGACGTTCACCCTGAAGTACGTGGATTGTAACTTCTGTCTGGTTGTCGGCTGCTGTAGAGAACACTTCGCTCTTCTTGCAAGGGATAGTAGTGTTGGCGTCGATAAGTTTTGTCATCACACCACCCATTGTTTCGATACCCATTGACAATGGAGTTACGTCAAGAAGAACAACACCCTTGATTTCGTCTGTCAATACTGCACCCTGAACTGCTGCACCTACTGCAACTACTTCGTCTGGGTTAACACCCTTAGAAGGAACTTTACCGAAGAAGTCTTCTACAAGTTTCTGAACTGCAGGGATACGTGAAGAACCACCTACAAGGATTACTTCGTCGATATCTGCGTTGGTCAAACCTGCGTCGCTCATAGCTTTCTTACATGGTTCAAGACAAGCCTGAATCAAGTTGTGTGCCAACTGTTCGAACTTAGAACGAGTCAATGTCTTAACCAAGTGCTTTGGAACACCTGCTACCGGCATTATGTAAGGCAAGTTTATTTCTGTAGATGTAGAAGAAGACAATTCTATTTTTGCCTTTTCTGCCGCTTCTTTCAGACGTTGCATTGCCATTGGGTCCTGAGTCAAGTCAGCACCTTCGTCGTTCTTGAATTCCTGAACCAACCAGTCGATGATTACCTGGTCGAAGTCATCACCTCCAAGGTGAGTATCACCGTTTGTAGAAAGTACTTCGAACACACCGCCACCGAATTCAAGGATTGAGATATCGAATGTACCACCACCAAGGTCGAACACCGCAATCTTCATGTCCTTGTTTGATTTGTCAACACCGTATGCAAGTGCTGCTGCTGTCGGTTCGTTTACGATACGTTTTACTTCAAGACCTGCAATCTGTCCTGCTTCTTTTGTAGCCTGACGCTGTGAGTCTGAGAAGTATGCCGGAACTGTGATGACAGCTTCTGTAACTTCCTGTCCAAGGTAGTCTTCTGCGGTCTTCTTCATTTTCTGAAGAATCATAGCTGAGATTTCCTGTGGAGTGTAAAGACGTCCGTCGATGTCAACACGTGGAGTGTTGTTTTCGCCACGAACTACTTTATATGGAACACGTTCTATTTCTTTTGTTACCTGATCGTAAGTTTCACCCATGAAACGTTTGATTGAGTAAACTGTACGAGTTGGGTTTGTGATAGCCTGACGTTTTGCAGGGTCACCGATTTTACGTTCGCCGCCGTCAACGAAACCAACTACTGATGGAGTAGTACGCTTACCTTCGCTGTTGGCGATTACAACTGGTTCGTTACCTTCGAACACTGCTACACATGAGTTTGTTGTACCTAAGTCAATACCAATAATCTTTCCCATAATTTTATCTGTTTTTTTATTATTATCTAATTAAGTTATTTCTGTAACTTTTGCGTTACGCTGTATTATAAACAAACCGTGTGCCACGGCATAAAAATGTTTTGGCACAGACAAAAACTGACATTTTGGCTGAAATTTATCTTAATGTTACTGACAAAACATGATTTCTGTCATCTTTTAAACTATGTACATTGATAAAATATATAGGGTAGGAGAGACTCATTTGTTGGAGATAAAAGTATTTTATCTGTTATATTTATAGAAAATGTCAGCACGAAAACATGTTTTTATATGGAAGAACGAGGTATTGTTTCGGTAGAAACAAAAAAATGGAGCCACTGTGGTAACTATGCCACTGTGGCTCCATATACTATATAATAATATATAATGTCAGATTATTTCTATACCTTTCTGTTTGCAGAGTTCCAAACCTATGTCTTTCAGCTTGAATTTCTGAATCTTTCCGCTTCCTGTCAGAGGGAAACCATCTACGAAGAAGATATATTTCGGTATTTTGTATCTTGCAATCTTGCCCTGACAGAATTCGCGAACGTCGAATTCGTTCATTTCGCATCCTTCGTGCAGGATGATGAATGCGCCTACTGCCTCTCCATATTTCTTCGACGGAATTCCGGCTACCTGCACGTCCTTTATGCCAGGCATCTGATAGAGGAATTCTTCGATTTCGCGCGGATAGATATTCTCACCACCACGGATAATCATATCCTTGATACGTCCTGTTATGCGGTAGTTGCCGTTTTCGTCTTTCACACCAAGGTCGCCTGAATGAAGAAAACCATTCTTGTCGATGACTTCAGCTGTAGCTTCAGGGTTCTTGTAGTAACCCTGCATGGTATTATATCCGCGGTTACACATTTCTCCCTGCACGCCTACAGGACATTCTTCGCCTGTTTCCGGGTCGAGAACTTTCACTTCGGTGAATTCGAAATCACGTCCTACTGTTGTACAGCGCACTTCAAACGGGTCGTCTATGCGGATGTGTGTCATACCAGGCGATGCTTCTGTCAGACCGTAAACGCTGGTGACACGCATGAACATCTTTTCCTCAACCTGACGCATCAGTTCCACAGGGCAGAGAGAACCTGCCATGATACCGGTGCGCAGACTGCTGAGGTCGAACATATCGAACATAGGGTGGTGGAGTTCTGCGATGAACATTGTCGGTACACCGTATAGTGCCGTACAGCGTTCTTTATGCACTGATGCAAGGACGAGCAGCGGGTCGAAGCGTTCCAGCATTACCTGTGTACATCCGTGTGTGAGGCAGTTCATTGTGGCAAGCACTACACCGAAACAGTGGAACAGCGGTACGCACACACACAGTTTGTCGTCTGATGTAAACTTCATGTGTTCACCTGTCAGGAAGCCGTTGTTTGTGATGTTATAATGGCTCAACATAACTCCTTTCGGAAATCCTGTTGTACCTGATGTGTATTGCATATTTACAGTGTCGTGACAGCTTACCTGCTTTTTGGCGTTTTCAAGAACCTCATCGTCTATGTTGTTTCCTAGAAGAAGAATTTCCGGAGTGTTATACATTCCTCTGAATTTTTCCTGACCGATATAGACAACATTACGCATACACGGGAAGCGTTTGCTCTTCATGTGTCCGCGGCTGAAGGTTTTCAGTTCCGGGAGCATATTGTATGTCATCTGGACGAAATCGCTGTCTTTCTCTCCGTTTACGATACATAGGGTGTGCATGTCAGAGTTCTGGCACAGATATTCAAGCTCTGCCTGTTTGTAGTTGGTGTTTACTGTGACTGCCACTGCACCAATCTTGGCACATGCATACAGGAATGTCAGCCAGTCGGGCACATTTCCTGCCCATATACCTACGTGAGTTCCTTTTTCCACTCCGATGGCGAGCAGACCCTTTGCCATATTGTCCACGCGCTTGTTGAACTGGCTCCATGTGAAGCGCAGGTTGCGATCGGAATAGACTATATATTCTTTGTCGGGGGTGACTTCGGCCCAATGTTCGAGCCAGTCGCCAAGTGTTCTTTCTGATAACTGTAACATGGTTTCCGGCTTTAAATTAGATTGGTGTATAGATTACTGCAAGAATACGTGCTGCCTGACCTTCGTAGGCATGAACATGATGAGGCACGATAGAATCGTAATAAATTGTGTCGCCTTCTTCAAGAACGTAAGTGTTCTTTCCGTAAGTGATTTCCACCATACCTTTTACTACCATTATGAACTCTTCGCCCTCGTGAGCCGACTGGTTGAACACGGTTTCCTTATTCTCGTCAATGTCTATGATGAAAGGCTCCATGTGGCGGTCAGTCTTGCTGCGCGAAAGTGAGTGATAGTGCATGTGCTGGCGTGAGTCGGTAGCATTGTTTGAGAAACTGATAGTGTCGTCGGCTTCACCTTTGCGGCATACCACCGGACCGGATTCGCTGTCCTGGTCGTCAAGGAATGTACCCAAGCGTACACCAAGGGCACGTGCTATCTTGATTAGCGGTGCCAGCGACGGAATATCTATATTTTCTTCAATGCGTGTGATTTGTTCAGTAGTCAAGCCTGTATTTTCTGCCAATTCTTCTATACTGATCTCTTTTATGTTTCTAAGCGATTTGATTTTTTCGCCGATGATATTAGTGTAATCCATGGTAAAAAAAGTTTTGATTTATATGTTTGTAAGCGCAAATATAGTCAAAATTTTATAACACAATGGTTTTTTCTTACTTTTTGTAGCTTGAATATGTTAGATAAGATTATTTTGGCAATGAAAGCATACCGTTTTTCTGATGTATGATTTCTTCAGCAAGAAGATATGACAATACTTTTGTAACATTCTCTTTGTCGTATGATTCAAGTTTTTCCATGAGTGCGGATGTTGTCATGTCCTTTTCTTTGAGAGTTTCTTCTATGGCTCTCGATATCTTGTCGAACACTCCCTGCTTGATTCCTGATGAATGTGACGAAAGGCATACGTCGCACTGTCCGCAGTTATGTTCGTTTTTCTCTCCAAAATACAGCAAGAGCATACGGCTTCGGCATTTGTCTTCAGTTTCGGCATATTCAGTCATGGCCTCAATGCGGCGGATGAAGCTTTTCTTTCTGTCTTCATATACTTCTTTTGTGAATATCAGACGGTCTGCTTCCTGTCTTTCGCGCGTATATATAATATAAGGAGTTTTCTTTCCCGGTATATAATGGAGAATGCGTCGGCGGGTGAGTGAGATAAGTGTGTCATATACCTGCTGGCGTGTCATGCCGGTGCGCAGTGACAGAGTTTCTTCGTTTATATAGGCATATTCGGTGAATACTCCTGTGTATGAACGGAGTATGATGTTTATCAGCTTTTCGGTTTCGGGGCTTGTCTCATGTATGCGGTAAAGCTCTTCTTTTGTCAGAGTAAACATCAGACGAGAATTGTTGTCCTGCTCGTCTGTGTATTCCAGATATCCCGCACGGGTAAGTATTTTCAATGCGCTATCTACCTGGATAGGGAAATGCTTGAAGTTACGGCAGAACTCATCAATGTTGAACTCTCTGGTGCAACCAAGTCCGTCGCCCATTGCCATCTGATAGTAATAGTTCAGATGCTCGTAAACTGTGCGGATATAGTCTTTTTCGGGAAATGTGTCTGTTATTCTTTTCTTCAGGGTGGCTTTGTCGCTTCTTGCATAAAGCAATACTGCATAAGCTTTTTTACCGTCTCGTCCGCCACGACCTGCCTCTTGGAAATATGCTTCCGGAGAATCCGGTATATCAACGTGCACTACTAGTCGTACATCAGGCTTGTCTATACCCATACCGAATGCGTTGGTGGCAACCATAACTCTGGTTTCTCCTTTCACCCACGATTTCTGTCGCTGGTCTTTTGTTTCGTTGTTGAGTCCGGCATGATAGAACGTAGCCGTAATTCCGTTTTCGTTCAATAGCTGGGCGTACTCTTTTGTACGTTTGCGGTTGTGGGCATATACTATGGCTGAGCCATCTACGTGTTTCAGAATATGAAGGAGTTCTTCCTGCTTGCTCTCTGTTCTGCGGACAATGTATGCAAGGTTCTTGCGTTCGAAACTCATTCGGAACACATTCTCCTCTTTAAAGGCAAGACGCTGCTGTATGTCCTTTACCACTTCGGGAGTGGCTGTGGCTGTCAGTGCCAGAACGGGAACGCCTGGCAGCAGGTTTCTTATTTCTGAAATTTTGAGATATGCGGGGCGGAAGTCATAACCCCATTGAGAGATACAGTGCGATTCGTCAACAGTTATCATGCTGACTTTCATGCTGCGGAGTTTGATGCGGAAAATCTCCGTGTCAAGTCTTTCAGGCGAGATATAAAGGAACTTGTAATTGCCGAAAATACAGTTCTCAAGAGCTATGATGATTTCTTCGCGAGTCATGCCGGAATATATGGCAATGGCTTTTATGCCGCGGTCGCGAAGGTTTCTCACCTGGTCTTTCATCAAGGCTATCAGTGGAGTTATGACAATACACAGTCCGTCTTTCGCCATGGCGGGAATCTGGAATGTAATGGATTTTCCACCTCCCGTAGGCATCAGTCCAAGTGTGTCGCGTCCGCTTCCTATGCTTCGGATAATATCCTCCTGTATTCCACGGAAATTGTCATATCCCCAATAGTCTTTAAGTATTTTACGGTAATCGTCTGTCATTTAAAATCCGCTTGGCTTAATGTCTTCTATCTGTAACTGAATGTCACCGCGCTTGTGTGAGTTCTCTTCTATCGTGTAGCAGATGTTGAACGATTGCTTCGTCTTGATGTATCTCACCTGTGAGCTTTGCCCGAAAGCAATTCCGTTCATCACATTGTTCGATTTGTTGTCAACTAGTTCAAGTTTTATATGCTCCTGTTCGCGTCCCACCACTTTACTTGTGCCGTAGTCGTAAACATTAAGTGTGGCAAACACAGGTTTGTGGTTTTCCGGTCCGAACGGGTTGAATTTCTTCAGGTCGAAGAAGAATTTAGGAGTTATGTCGCGGAAGTCCAGTTGTGCGTCAATATCAATTGTAGCGCTTGTCTGTTCAGGTAATATATGGTTTGTCACATATTCCTCGAATCGTCTTGTGAATTCTTCCACATTCTCCACTTTCATGGACAGCCCGGCAGCATATGTGTGTCCGCCGAAGTTTTCAAGCAGGTCGCGGCAATGCTCTATTGCGCTATATACGTCGAATCCTGAGACTGAACGTGCCGAGCCTGTGGCAAGACCTTCGGTACGGGTGAGCACCACTGCAGGGCGATAGTAAATTTCTGTAAGTCTTGAAGCTACAATACCTATTACCCCTTTGTGCCATTCCTCGTTGTATATCACAATACTTCTTCTTTCCGAAAGGTTTTCAAGAGAATCGACAATCTTGTTGGCCTCTTCGGTCATAGTCTTGTCCAGATCCTTGCGCTGTTCGTTATATCCGTTTATCAGATTGCCTTTCTCGTGTGCCTGTTTGTAGTCCTTCTCAATGAGCAGGTCAACAGCTTCCTTTCCTTTTTGTATTCTTCCCGAGGCGTTTATTCTCGGACCGATCTTGAACACTATGTCGCTCATGTTTATTTCCTTGTCAGTGAGTCCGCACACGTCTATTATGGCTTTCAGTCCCATGCAAGGATTGGCATTGAGCTGTCTCAGTCCGTGGTATGCCAGTATTCTGTTTTCGCCCATGATAGGAACGATGTCCGAAGCGATACTTACTGCGACAAGGTCAAGCAATGGGGTGAGTTGGTGAAATTCGATACCGTTGTTCAATGCAAATGCCTGCATGAACTTGAATCCCACGCCGCATCCTGAAAGGTGTTCGTAGGGATATGTAGAGTCTGCTCTTTTTGGGTTGAGTATGGCTACAGCATCAGGCAGTACATCGTCGGGTACGTGATGGTCACAAATTATGAAGTCAATACCTTTTTCTTTGGCATACGCAATTTCTTCTACGGCTTTTATTCCGCAGTCGAGCACAATCACAAGTTTTACTCCTGTTTCGTATGCATAGTCAACTCCTTTTGTCGTTACTCCATATCCTTCATTGTATCTGTCAGGAATGTAATAATCAATGTTTGAGTAGAACTGCTGTAAAAATTTATAGACTAATGCCACGGCTGTAGTGCCGTCAACATCGTAATCGCCATATATCAGGATACGCTCTTTCCTGCCCATTGCGCTGTTGAGCCTTTTCACAGCCGCATCCATGTCGTTCATCATGAACGGATCGTGCAGGTCATGCAGTTGCGGACGGAAAAACTTCTTTACCGCATCGGCTGTTTTTATGCCCCTCTGTCGCAATAAGTGGCAAAGGATCGGGCTAATACCTATTTCCTTTGCCAGAGCCCTGGCTTCTTCTCTTTGCTCTAGAGTAGGAGGTTGATAATTCCATTTGTATCTCATTATATTATTTTTTTTCTTTTTTCCTGAGTATGATGGGGTGGAACATAATGTTCCTGTCTTTTTGTGTGGCATTACTTGGTATGCCTGTTCAATTCAATTTGTAAAGTTAGGAAAAAGAAAGAATAAAAATGCCGGTTTAGTATAAAAATTAACTAAACCGGCATCATATTATTTGTAATCAGTCTATATTACGATTATTTCAGGCCTAATTTCTTGGCAATTTTTGAAGGGATTGCATCTTTGTGTACAAGGATGTTCATAGTTTTGTAAGCAACGAATGCTTTTGAAGCATACCATATACCTTTGTATTTTCCAGCTTCACCCCAAGAGTTCTTTACCATGAAGTATTCTTTTCCGTTCTGGTCTTTAGCCAAACCGTAGATAAGCATACCGTGGTCGTCAGTAGTTTCCCAATTGTCGAAAGCTGTCTGACGCATTTCCTGTGTTACAGTTACTTCAGGAAGAGGTTTGCTTGTTAGTTCCTTACGCTTGTCGGCTGCGCTAAGTCCCAACCAGTGTGCCATATCTGAACCAGTAAGTTCTGCACCCTTGGAAGCATCCGGGAATACGGCTATACCGTCACGAGTGAATCCCTGTTCGCTTACGTCAGAACCCCATGCAAATGTATATCCTTTTCTTACGGCGTTGTCCATAACTTCCATCAACTCTTCTATAGGCAGGTTGTATGAAAGAGCATTACGCCAGTTGTCCTGTACCTCTACGTTGAACTGAGTGTAGAAAGGATGGTGAGTATAAGAAGTCAAAGAGATATAGTCGTTCATGTTCAGTTTCAGAACTTCGTCGGCAAATGTTCTTGGAGTGTAAGTCTTGCCGTTGTAATTAAATTCTTTCGGACATTCACCAAGGTATGTGTCATAAATAGAGCGCAGACCGTTTTTCCATACCGGAGTAAGTTTTGAGAACTTACCTTTACCGATTGCCTCAACATATGCTCCTGCTACAGCGTCAAGTTCGTTGTGTACAGGAAGTGAGTCGCCGTACATGATACCAGGCATTGCATCCTGTGGCACCATACCATATTTTTCGTAGCAAACTACCATATCTTCAAAGCTACCGCCAGGAGAGAACGAAGCATCACCGTGATAACGTACGTAGTTTACGGCACGATCTTCCATAGTGTGATGAACGATGAACATTTCAGAAAGGTCGAATTCGCCTTTACCTTGACGTAGCAATTCAGATTCAAGGAATGCTACAGACGAGAACGACCAGCAAGTGCTTGAACGGTTCTGGTTCTTGATAGATGTGATAGGGTTTTCCTTGATAGTTGTAAACACAAAGCCTTCTTCAGCTTTTTTCTCCTCTTTCGCTTCCTGAGCGTTTATGCTGCTGAAACAAAGTCCAAGTGCAGCCAGTGTGATAAATTTGTTCATGTTATTAATTGGATTTATAGTATTAATTCTTCATGATTTCCTCTACGTCTTCCACCTTGATAGGAATACGCTTTTCTCCTGTAAATCTTGAACCGTCAGGAGTGATGAGTATATCGTCTTCCAGACGGATACCGCCAAAGTCTTTATATTTTTCTATAACGTCGTAGTTTAGGAAGTCGGTATGCATTCCTTCTGCTTTCCATTTGTCAATCAGTGCTGGAATGAAATAGCATCCCGGCTCATCGGTCATGACAAATCCCGGTTGCAGACGGCGACCCATACGCAGAGATGCCAACCCGAACTGGTCGGATGGACGTACTTCATCATCATATCCCACGTATATCTGTCCCAGGTCTTCCATGTCGTGAACGTCAAGTCCCATCATATGTCCAAGTCCGTGAGGCATGAACAGAGCATGTGCACCTGCTGCGACAGCTTCGTTCACATCGCCCTTCATCAGTCCAAGATCTTTGAGTCCCTGAGCCAGAACCTTGCATACGTCAAGATGTACGGACTTGTATGTTATTCCAGGTTTTGCCAGTTCCAGGGCTTTCTCATGACATGCATAAACAATGTTATAAATGTCTTTCTGGCGCTGGGTGAATTTTCCTCCTACAGGGACAGTACGCGTATGGTCAGAGCAATAATTGTTTATATTCTCTGCACCGGCATCTGTAAGCATCAGTCTTCCTTCCTGCAGAATGTGGCTGTGGTCGTGGTTATGTAATGTCTGTCCGTTCTGAGTGAGGATAGTGGCGAATGAAGTCATGCTTCCGTATGAAGCTGCGATACCTTCCAGGATACCTGCTATGTATTGTTCCGATACTCCCGGCTTGCACAGACGCATAGCTGTTGTGTGCATTTCATAACCAATGTTGCACGCTTTGTCAATTTCTTCAATCTCGCATTGTTCCTTTACAGCCCTTAATGACACGACGGCCTTGATTAATTCTACAGAGGCATGAGTTTTAACCATAGATGCCTTAATACCTGTCAGGTCTTCCAGAAGCATCATGTTGTCATAACGGTATGGAGGCAGGAAATGGATTTTTCTGCGTTGTGATAAAGCTTTTCCTATAACATCCTTCAGTTTGTCGAATGGGAAGCTTTTGCTTACACCTACTCTTGCAGCCAGTTCTTTTATGCTAGGCTGAGGTCCCATCCATATAATGTCGTCCATATCGACATCATTGCCGAAAAAATACTCTTCGTTATTGTCTATGTCAATAACTCCGGCATATCCCGGGTGGGAATGTCCGAAAAAATATAGGAACGAACTGTCCTGTCTGAATTTGTATGTATTGTCAGGATAGTTTGCCGGAGCCTCGTTGTTTCCTAGGATAAGAATAAGACCGTTGCTCATTCTTTCCCTCAAGGCTTGGCGTCTTTTTTGATATGTTAAGGTTTCAAACATAACAGTAATATTATACAGTAATTTATAGAATATGTTATTTATGTTGCAAAAGTAAGAAAAAAATGTCTTATTTTCTATCTGAATGTATTTAAAAAACATATATTTGCATTTGGCGTGTCTGTTTTAAAAGAAATATGTTATGAAAGTAGATTTTAGTAAAATGGGCTTAGTGCTTGAAGGCGGTGGCATGCGTGGTGTATTTACCTGTGGCGTGCTTGATTTTATGATGGATAACAATATCGAATTCCCTTATGCGGTAGGAGTGTCTGCCGGTGCTTGCAACGGACTTTCGTATATGTCGCATCAGCGAGGTCGTGCCAAATACAGTAATATAGATATGCTTGAAAAGTATAACTATATAAGCTTTAAATATCTTTTTCATCAGCGCAGTATTTTAGATCAGAAACTTCTGTACGAACTGTTTCCTGAAGAAATTCTTCCGTACGATTACGATGCTTATATGAAGAATCCTAACCGGTTTGAGATGGTCACAACGAATTGTGTAACCGGTAGGGCTTGTTATCTTGAAGAAAAGCATGATAAGGAACGATTGTTGCGTATAGCCAAGGCTTCAAGTAGTTTGCCTTATGTATGTCCGATAGTTTATGTGGATGGACGTCCAATGCTTGATGGAGGAATAATAGATTCCATTCCTGTGTTGAGAGCCATAGAGCAGGGATATGAGAAGAATGTTGTCGTTCTTACCCGTAATCGTGGTTACCGTAAGACGGAGAAAGACATAAAGGTTCCTCATTTCATATATACCAGATATCCTCGTTTGCGTGTACTATTGAGTAACCGTTGCCGTGTATATAATGAACAGCTGGAGATGGTAGAAAAAATGGAAGATGAGGGAAAGATTATAGCAATCCGTCCGGAAAAGAAAGTCGTTGTAAACCGTATCGAGAAGGATATAAAGAAACTGACGGAACTTTATGAGGAAGGATATCTTTGTGCAGAAAAGGTACTTAAACCTTTGATGCAGGATTAATTCATATGTGAAATGAGCTTAGAATAGACAGCACTATATGGTGCTGTCTGATTATATACCGAGTTTGCTAACTTTTAAGATTTAAGATAAGTGATGAGAAATATCTTGATGTTGCTATTGTTATTGGTTTCGGTGGAAGCCTATTCTATTAATTCTGAATTGGAACAATTGTTATTAAGGCTTGATTCTGTATTGGCATGCAGTGATAAATTTGTAGCGGAGAAAGAAGCCAGATTAGAGGAACTGAGGAAAAGGAAGTCTTCGGCTTTAAAACCGGAGGAAAGATTGTGGCTTAACAAGATGTTCTATGATGAATATTATGTTTATAATGTAGATTCTGCAATGGTCTATGTAACTGATAACATCAGTATTTCCCAAGAACTTGGAAGAAAAGACTGGGAGCAGGAATGGCTTCTGAATAAAGTTTTCTTACTTGCTGCTACAGGTTTGCTTAGTGAGGCAGAAGGAGTTATTGAAGATATAGATATTAAAAACTTGAATAAAGACTTGATGTTCAGATATTATGACAGTAAAATATATCTGTATTCTCATTTGGGACAATATATAGGAGAACGTCCGGAACTTACCAGAGCCTATTATGAGCGCGTAGCGGAATTAAAACGCGAAGCACAGGAATTTATAACTCCTGACAATCCGTCGTATTATAGCTTTTATGCTTCATTACATAAAGACTATCCGAGGTCTGCATTTGGAGACAGTATTAAGGTTAAACTCCAGAAAATAGTGGAAAAATCAAGACTGTCGTCGCGAACAGATGCTATTAATTCGTACCATCTGGCTATTATGTTTTATAATGAAGGTGATGAATACAATTACATAAAATATCTGGTTTATTCGGCAATTGCAGATATAAAGATAAGCAATCGAGATATAGCTTCTTTGGAAGAATTATCAAACATACTATATTCATATAACGATATAGACAGGGGATATACATATATCGGATATTGTCTTAAGACAGCATTATTATATCCAAATAGGGTAAGGTTTGCAAACATTTCATCAGTTATGGATAAATTACGATATGCTTACCAACAAAGGAATGCCGAGCAGGAAAGCAAACTTCGTTCATCGCTTTATGCAATGAGTATAATGTCGGTAGTTTTGCTGATTTCTATATTGTTTATATATGTCCAGTATAGAAGGCTTGTCAAGTCACGAAAAGAATTGGATGAAAGCAATCGTTTGCTTAACCGTCATGTAGGTGAACTTTCCGAAGCACATCAGATGCTTGCAGATGTAAACAAAGAGCTGAGCGAAGTAAACGAGAAATTGAAGATAAGTAACAGTAAGCTTCAGGAATCCAATTATGTAAAAGAAGAATATATAGGTTACGTATTTTCAATATGCTCAAGCTATATAAGTAAACTGGAAGAATACAGAAAGAGCATCAACAGAAAGTTAAAGGCAGGTCAGATAGATGATATAAAATCACTGACTTCAAGTACAACAATAGTTCAGAGTGAACTTAAAGAATTCTATCACAGTTTCGATGCAATTTTCCTTCATGTATATCCGGATTTCGTTGAAGATTTCAATTCACTATTGCGACCGGAAGAAAGGGTAGTGCTTAAAGAAGGAGAATTGCTCAATACTGAACTTAGAATATATGCACTGGTACGGTTGGGTATAAGCGATAGCGTGAAGATAGCCGAATTCTTGCATTGTTCTCCTCAGACAGTTTATAATAATCGTTTGAGGACACGCAACAAGGCCATTATACCTAAAGAAGAGTTTGCCGAAACTGTCCGTTCATTGGGTAAAATGCAGAAATAGACCTTCTTGTTTTCAATGGAAGACTTTAAAAAGTTTACTTTGTAGAGATGTTATATTGTTGATATTCAATAGTATAACATCTTTTTTGTTTACTTGCAGTTTTTACTGAGTGTTATATTGTATATTATTACTTGTTACTTTTGCAACCAGAGAGAAAAAAACTGTTTAATGTTAACTTTGAAATAAAAATTTTATTTATGAAAACTTAGATGTATGAAAATGTAAATATAGAAATGTATATTGGAATATACTTATTATTAAAATAAATAGTCAATAATATTTTTAATATGAAAAAAATAATACAAATATTTTTATTGGTTTTATTTTCTGTCCAAGTTTTGGCACAGCAACAAAAGATTACTATTTTAAATGACAAATCAGGGACGAAACTAATAGTAAACGGAAAACCTTTTATGGTTAATGGTATGAACTGGGATTATTTTCCTATAGGTACTAACTATTCATATTCTCTATGGTCACAATCTGATGATATTATAAAGGCTGCTTTAGATCAAGAAATGCCTCTTTTGAAGAATATGGGTGTAAATGCAATAAGACAGCATATTGATATAACACCTAAATGGATACAATATATATACGAAAAATATGGTATATATACTATGCTTTATGATTCATTTGGACGTTATGGCTTGACAGTAGATGGAGTTTGGGTTCCAAATACAGATTATTCAGATCCAAGGACACGAGCTGTACTGTTGGAAGAAGCTAAAAGGCTTGTCAATGTTTACAATAATACTCCTGGTTTACTTTTGTATCTTTTGGGTAATGAAAATAATTATGGTCTTTTCTGGCAAGGTGCCGAAACAGAAGATATTCCTATCGAGAACAGAAAATCTACTATTCAGGCTGTACATTTGTACAAGGTTTTTAATGATGCTGCTGTAGAAATGAAAAAGCTTGGTGCTTCATGTCCTATTGCAATATGTAATGGTGATCTTTTGTTTCTTGATATTATATCAAAGGAATGTAAAGATATTGATATACTTGGTATAAACTGTTATCGTGGTGAATCTTTTGGTGATTTGTTTAGTAGGGTAAAAAATGAATATGGCAAGCCTGTATTATTTACTGAATTTGGTTCAGATGCATATAATGCAGTAACTCAAAAAGAAGCTCAAAAAGAACAGGCAGATATCCTTCTGAAGAATTGGGCGGAAATTTATCTTAATGCAGCTGGAGTAGGGAATAGCGGAAATTCTCTAGGCGGATTTACATTTCAGTTTTCAGACGGATGGTGGAAATTTATGCAAAATTCAAATCTTGACGTTCATGATACTAATGCTTCATGGGCCAATGGAGGATATTTGTTCGATTATCTAAAAGGAGCAAATAATATGAACGAGGAGTGGTTTGGTATATGTGCTAAAGGGAAACCTGATAGTCGTGGCATATATGAAGTTTATCCTCGTGCAGCTTATTATGTATTGAAAGATGTTCACCGTATAAACCCTTATGCACCTAATATAACTACAGCTTCTATATTAAATAAAATTTCAGAAATAAATGTGATGAGTTCTGTTCTTTCTGCAAGAAGTGACAAAGCTGCATTGCAGGGTGAAACTACAAGCCTGCTGCGTCTTAGTGAACTTCGAGGTGAGTTGTCAGCGATATATTCAGGTGCGAAAAATACTACAACCCCAAAATCCAGACCCGATAATCCTACTAGTTTTCCAAGTTCAACAGGTTTTGATAATATGGAATCTTTTTATGTAGGTGTCACCTCTAAACCTGCAGAGAATGTTGAGGCTGAAGTTACAGTCAATATATTGGGTAATGTTGCCGAAAATACTATTGATGAAATATTCTATGAAAATCGTGGACGTTCCAGATATATTTTAGACGGAAATGGTCAATATGTAGATTTGGGACCGTTGGAGCGTATCAAACTTTATAGCGTTAGTTTTGATTGGGATGGAGATCTGTTCAAAATGAATACATTCTTCCGTAAACCACATTATCATTGGGGATATGAAGGTGATTTTTTTGGAATGTATCAGGAAGCTAGTTATGGCGAAAATATGGATATATATGGTGGTGAAGCCCCTTTCGGTGCAGAAATTGAAGGAAAGCGTATGTTCAAAGGGTTGAAATTGGCTTTCGGACCTGAACTTTGGTGGGGAGCAAATCCTGCTATACTTTTGAAATATCAACGCAGTATCGGTAAATTCAATTTTGCAGGGGTGTTTCAGTATGATATAGCAAAGCGTGAAGGTACAACTACTTCGTATGCTATACCTTTACCTAAAAATACAAGAGCATCTTTGATGGTTGAAAGGACTTTAGGACGTTTCAATGTTGCTTTAGGTGGTTTATGGTCAGGGCAACCTTTGGTGGGAAGAACTTTCCAGGCTACTACGCAATACAGTAATAATGCTACAGTTTATCAGGATGTTATAAAAACAACAGATACTTTTGGTGGAAAGTTGAAAGTTACGTATACTGGAAGAAATTTCAGTGCATATGCTCAAGGAGCATTAATGGGACTTGTGGCTAGTGGCGGTGCAGATAATACTCTTACACTTACTGGATGGAGATTAAAGGATTGTGGCAGCGGTAATATGCAAAATGCGTTAGCAGGTTTTACTTATCAGTTGGGAAATTTTCAGATTGCACCGAATTTTATGTGGCAGAAACCGTTGGTTGGTCCTATGCCCAATGGTATTAATGCTCCTGGGAGATTGAGGAATATTATTGATGATCCTTTTGCAGTAAGAAGTAATCGTGAGACTTTGGCCGGTGAGTTGCTTCTTACATTTGACCCTACTCCGGCTACATGGATGTACGATTGGGAAAACGATAACAACGAAGATGCTCCTTTTGCGGCTTCCTTGGACTTTGTTTATCGTCATCTCCCTACTTCGCAGGATGCTGCAATAGGTATATTGGCAGACGGACGTTCTACATTCGCTTTTGCAGGTTCTGCTCCTGCACATGATTTGTGGGAAACAAACTTAAAGGTTGCTTCAAGGGTATCAAGAGATTTCGGTATAATTTCAAACGTATATTTGGGTACAGCACAAGCAAATGGTGATGATGCCAGATTAATCAAACGTTTGGGAGCAGATGCTAGGATGATGTACAAGAAGTTCAAGCTTAATGCATTCGTGAAATTTAATGATTGGGGTCCGTACGACTATCATAAAGATTTCAACCTTACATTCCCGTTCCAGTGTGAAGTTGATTTGTCAACCAATTTGTTCAAGCCTAAATGGTTGGGACCGATATCTACCTGTGTTGGAATAAGAGGCGCATTCAGGACTCTGGATAAATATTCTCCTCGCTATGTTGCAGGCTACGTTTCAGATGGTAATGGTGGCTTTGTAGAAAGTACAGATATAATAGGTGCCCCTCATGGCAATGAATGGGAAATAAGAACATACATTAGTTTTAGTCTTTTCTAATAATAGTTTTTTATGAACAAAATAAATAAAATATCACATAGTCTTCTAGCTGTTATTGTAGTGTCATCATTTGTTGGATGTACAAGGGAAATAAATACGGATGTATTGGCTACAAGTCCTGTCATGTCGGAAGTCTTTATTGATGCATTTGCATCCGATCTGCAATATCAGGCATGGGGAAAACCTACCAATTTAAGTCTCGATTCTGAAACCAAATATAGTGGGTCTGCGTCTTTGAAGATAGCAGTTCCTGATCCTACTGATTTTCTTGGAAACTGGGCCGGAGGAACATTCTACACAGAAGCAGGAAGAGATCTTTCCGGTTATGATGCTCTTACGTTTTATGCCAAATCTTCAATTCCAACAACTGTTGAAGTAGGTCTTGGCAGTTATGGAGACAATCCTGAATTTTCTGTGTTCTTGTCTGGAGTGAAAGTTGATGAGAACTGGAATAAGATTATCATTCCTATTCCTAATTCAGCAAAACTGACTTCTGAAAAGGGAATGTTCTATTATTCAGCCGGGGCTGTTGACGAAGCTGGTTATTCTGTATGGTTTGATGAAGTCAAATTTGAGCATCTTGGAACATTGGCTCACACAAGGATAGAAAATATGACAATGGCAGGATTTCCTTCAGGGGACATTGAGATTGAAACATTGACATGTTATGTGAATCTGCCTACCGGGGTTTTTCAGAAAATGACAGTCTCTTCTAAATATTTTACATTTGATTCTTCAAATCCTGATGTCGCTACGGTAGAAGGAAATGTAATAACTTTCCATGGAGCTAAAGATAGGACTGTACTTACTCCGAGAGAAGCAGAGGGCAGTATTACAATATCCGGTGTTTATGACTTTGCTCCTGTACCTGACAAGAACGAATCTGACGTGATTTCTTTGTATTGCGACAGTTATACAAATACACTTTCTTCACCTTTTAATGGATATTGGGCTCCTTATCAGACTACTACAAACAATGAAATAGCACTTGATGAAACCCAGCACATTATGCATTACGGCAATTTTAATTTTGTAGGTATAGTGCTTGATGAGGATGCTGAAACCATAGGCAAGACGTATGTTCATTTGGATATTTTGTTGCAGGATAAGGTAGATAATGCACAGATTGATATATCTGCGGACAGGTCAGCTGAAGCTGGTGATGTAGCAGGAAAAATGACTGTAACTTTAGTGTCAGGAGAATGGGTTTCCATAGACATACCTCTTAATGGTGCGGAAGTCATACATCAATTACAGTTGGCTGTAACGTCAGGCTCCATTGCCTATAATGATATTCTTGTGGATAATATTTATTTCTATTAAAAAAATAGTTCCTATGTTTAAAATCGGAAGTGACGGATAACATAAGATAGCACTAA
>OGCN01001266.1_pt1 | contig 34494 bp, 28 predicted proteins | sample 1570181 | NCBI WGS metagenome assembly OGCN01 (sample SAMEA4370584, study PRJEB24528) | human gut metagenome | reverse complement strand
CAGTAGAACGTGTGAATGAAACATTTTGGATGGCACGTAAGGCTGGTTTTGATAACATTAATATGGATGTGATTGTCGGGCTGCCGGAAGAAGATGAAGTAGATTTTTGCAATACGATGTATAAAATCCATGAACTTGACCCGGACAGTGTCACTGTGCATACGCTTGTGATTAAGAGGGCGTCCAGAATGAGACGTGAACAGATGGAGAGAGGTGGAGAAATCTGCCCGGAAGATACGCTGATTCCGATTATTCAGAAGGCAAGCGAGGATATCTTAAGAGATTACGGATATCTGCCGTATTATATGTACCGCCAGAAAAATAAGGCAGGTACCACAAGAAATACAAATCAGGAAAATGTTGCCTATGCAAAACCTGGTAAGGAGTGTTTATACAATACCTTAATCATGGAAGAATGGGAAACGATTGCGGCACTCGGCAGCGGCGGCTCCACAAAGTATGTCATTCATGAAGAAAACCGTATGGAGCGCATTGAAAACGTAAAAAGTGTGGATGATTATATTCACCGCATTGATGAGATGATAGAAAGGAAAAAGAAATTATGGCATTAAAGAAAAAACCAACAACCGGAATGAAAGACATTCTGCCAAGAGAGATGGAGATTCGAGATTATGTAATCGGACAGATTAAAGAAACATATCGTACTTTTGGGTTCCAGTCGATTGAGACCCCTTGTGTGGAGCATATTGAAAATTTGAATAATAAACAGGGCGGTGAAAATGAAAAACTCATTTTCAAAATCTTGAAACGTGGTCAGAAACTGAATTTGGAGACGGCAGAAACCGAAAGCGATTTGGTTGATGGTGGTCTGCGCTATGACCTTACAGTGCCGTTATCCAGATATTATGCGAATAATGCAAATGAACTGCCGGTTCCGTTTAAGGCACTTCAGATGGGAAATGTATGGCGTGCTGACAGACCGCAGCGTGGACGTTACCGCCAGTTTATGCAGTGTGATATTGATATTTTGGGCGAGCCGTCAAATTTAGCGGAAATTGAATTGATTCTCGCAACGACGACGCTGCTTGGTAAACTGGATTTTGAAAACTTTACTATCCGCATTAATAATCGTAAAATCTTAAAAGGAATGGCTGCTTTCTGCGGATTCCCGGAAGAAGAATACGACGAGGTGTTTATCATTCTTGATAAGATGGACAAGATTGGCATGGACGGCGTTGTGGCAGAACTTTTAGAGGCTGGTTATGCCGGTGAATCCGTACAAAAATGTAAGACTTTATTTGAGACAGTAACAAGTGATATTGAGGGCGTACGCTATATGAAAGATACGCTTGGCGAGTTTTTGGAAGAGGGATCTGCCGAAGATTTGGAGACTATTATTTCTACAGTAGAAAAAGTTAAAACAGCAAATTTTAAAATTGTTTTTGACCCGACACTTGTCCGTGGTATGAGTTATTATACCGGACCAATTTTTGAAATTGCGATGGATGAGTTTGGCGGTTCTGTCGGTGGCGGCGGACGTTACGATGAAATGATTGGAAAGTTCACCGGAAATAACACATGTGCATGTGGATTTTCCATTGGATTTGAGCGTATTGTTATGCTGCTTTTAGAGCGTGATTACAAAGTGCCGTCGGCAGCTCAGAAAAAAGCCTATTTGATTGATAAAAAAGCATCTGCGGATGTAATCGCAGAAGTAATCGAAAAGGCAAAAGCCGAAAGAGAAAAAGGAATTATTGTTGCTATTAATATTATGAAAAAGAACAAAAAATTCCAAAAGGAACAGCTCATGGCAGATGGCTATGAAGAGATTGAAATGATTTACGCAGATTAATTAGCAAAACAAACCGATACAATCGGGTTATCTATGGAGGTTATTATGGCAGAGTCAATGACAGGATTAAAGCGCACATGCCGATGCGCGGAATTAACAACAGAAAATATTTCTCAAACCGTTACCGTGATGGGATGGGTTCAGAAAAGTCGTAACAAAGGCGGAATTGTTTTTGTGGATTTAAGAGACCGTTCCGGTATTATCCAGCTTATTTTCGAAGAAAGCAATGTTGGAAAAGAAGGGTTTGAAAAAGCAGCAAAATTAAGAAGTGAGTTTGTTGTGGCTGTTACAGGAACTGTTACAAAGCGTTCCGGTGCGATCAATGAGAATTTGAAAACCGGTGAGATTGAAGTGGTTGCCACCGATATCCGGATTCTTTCTGAATCGGAAACACCACCATTCCCAATTGAGGAGAATTCAAAAACAAAAGACGAACTTCGTTTGAAATACCGTTATCTTGATTTGCGTCGTCCGGATTTGCAGCGTAATCTGATTTTGCGCAGTAAAGTTGCTATGGTCGCACGCCAGTTTTTGGCAGATGAAGGATTTTTGGAGATTGAAACACCGATTTTGATTAAGAGTACACCGGAGGGAGCACGTGATTATCTTGTGCCAAGCCGTGTGCATCCGGGCAGTTTTTATGCGCTGCCACAGAGTCCGCAGGTGTTAAAACAGCTCCTTATGTGTTCCGGTTATGACCGTTATTTCCAGATTGCAAAATGTTTCCGCGATGAGGATCTGCGTGCAGACAGACAGCCGGAGTTTACACAGATTGATATGGAATTATCTTTTGTTGATGTGGACGATGTTCTGGATGTCAATGAGAGATTACTGCAGAAAATGTTTGCTCTGATTGATGTAGATGTTCCGCTCCCAATTCCACGTATGACCTGGCAGGAAGCAATGGACCGTTTTGGTTCGGATAAGCCGGATATCCGCTTTGGCATGGAGCTTAATGATGTGACAGAAGTTGTTAAAAACTGTGGTTTTGGCGTATTTACCGGAGCCATTGAAAATGGCGGTTCCGTGCGTGGTATTAATGCGAAGGGACAGGGAACTATGCCGCGTAAGAAAATTGATAAATTAGTTGACCTTGCAAAGGATTTTGGTGCAAAAGGACTTGCTTATCTGTGCATCAATGAGGATGGCAGCTATAAATCTTCTTTTGCAAAATTCATGACAGAGGAGGAATTGAAAAGCTTAGTAGAGGCAATGGCTGGTGAGCCGGGCGATTTACTGTTGTTTGCAGCGGATAAAAATAAAGTTGTATGGGATGTGCTTGGAAATCTTCGTCTGGAGCTTGCAAAACAGATGGATTTGCTTGATAAAAATGAATTTAAGTTCCTTTGGGTAACGGAGTTCCCACTTCTTGAGTTTAATGAGGAATTGGGCCGTTTCCAGGCAATGCACCATCCGTTTACAATGCCGATGGAGGAGGATATTCCATATCTGGAAAGTGATCCGGGACGTGTTCGTGCACAGGCTTATGACATTGTATTGAATGGTACGGAAATCGGTGGAGGTTCCATCCGAATCCACCAGAACGATATTCAGGAGAAGATGTTTGAAGCATTAAATTTCTCCAAAGAAGATGCGTATGAGCAGTTCGGATTTTTGTTAGATGCCTTCAAATATGGCGTTCCACCTCATGCAGGACTGGCCTATGGTCTGGATCGTCTGGTTATGCTGATGGCAAAAGAAGACAGTATTCGTGAAGTAATTGCATTCCCGAAAGTAAAAGATGCTTCTTGTCTGATGACAAATGCACCAAGTCCGGTGGATGCAAAGCAGTTAGATGAATTAGGTATTATGGTTGAAGAAAAGGAGGGACAGGCAGAATGAGTGTAGCACAAAAAAGTTTTGGAACAACAAAGAATGGAGAAGAGGTAACTCTTTACACTATCACAAACAACAATAACGTATCGGTAAGCGTCATTGATTATGGTGCAAACTTAGTGTCTTTGATGGTACCGGATAAAAACGGCAATGTGGAAGATATTGTTCTTGGATTTGATAACGTTGCCGGTTATGAAGTGAATGGATGCTTTTTCGGCGCGTTCATCGGACGTCATGGAAACCGCATCGGCGATGCCAAATTTGAGTTAGACGGTGTAACGTATGAGCTTGAAAAAAATGATGGAAAGAATAATCTGCATGGCGGCACACCGGGCTATCATCAGGTTATGTACCAGGCAGCAGTTGGTGACAACAGTGTCACATTTACCCGTGTAAGTCCGGATGGAGAGCAGGGATATCCGGGAAATCTTGATGTGAGTCTGACCTATACGTTGACAGATGACAATGAATTAAAATTGCATTATGTGACAAAATCAGACAAAAACACACTTTGCAATTTGACAAATCATAGTTACTTTAATTTAAAAGGACACAAGGGCGGACAAATTACGGACCACATTGTGACGATAAAAGCAAACGGCTTTACGTCGACAAGTGACGATTTGATTCCGGACGGAACAATTGTAGATGTGACCGACACACCAATGGATTTCAGAAAGCCAAGATGTGTAGGTGATGATATTGATTCCGATTATCCACCGATTGTTTTGGCAGGTGGTTATGACCACAACTATGTTTTGGATAAGCCGGAAGGAACTTTTGCAAAAGTAGCAGAAGTGACAGAAAAGGAAAGTGGCAGAACAATGGAAGTGTATACAGACCTTCCGGGCATGCAGCTTTATTCCGGAAATTTTATTGAGAATGAGAAAGGAAAAGATGGACAAACTTATACAAAGAGAACCGGTATCTGCTTTGAAACGCAGTTTTTCCCGAACTCCATCAATGTTAAGTCCTTTACGCCATGCGTGATTAAGGCAGGCGAAACCTTTGAATCCGAAACAATGTATAAATTTTTCTTTTAGTTAGGAAATACTTACGACCGACAAATGCTAAGCTTTCTAATCTGATAAGTGATGGTGTTTGTCGGTTTTGCATAACAAAAAGGAAGATGGCGGGGAACCATCTTCCTTTCTGCATTAAAAAGAGGAGAAAGTTTGGTTTAAAAACACCAAAACAATTTATGAAAAAAAGTATCTTGTAAGCAAATTCATGTTACAATCGTCAGTATAGGGGTTAGATGTTAGGATAGTTTTGCGAAAATGTAAACGTTTTGTTAACATGGGAAATTTACGGTAATTCTTTTTTGAGGGAATAACGAAACAAGATATGGTTGAATACTATAGGATAAAAAGGAAGCTTTGATTTTACTAAAGGAGAGTGAATGGTGAAAAGTGTATTGGGAAAATTGATTCAAAGAGAATTTGGAAAAGAACGGTATGCGTGCTATGCCGATAAATTAAAGAGAAAACAAAGTATGGACGTGTTTTGCGATATTTATGAGAAATTGAGTCATTCGTCGGAAGAAGAACTGGATTTGGCGTTAAAAGGACTTTTGGACACCGTGCAGCAGTCAATTGGAATCAGCCGCAACTTTATCTATATTGTGACTGGTTTTGCAGTTACGTTGCTTACGCTTGTTTTTTTACAGCTTCCTGCGGTGGTGTTTGCCATAACAGCAGTGACCGCCGGACTTATTTTTTTGTATAAGACGTGTGAATTTGTGAAAAACCGGTACTGTGACCGTGACATCCGCATTGTTTTGATTTATAAGATTGCTCTCTTTCATCTTTTGGAAGAATCTTGTTTACAAGAGGAGCAACATGAGCTATAATAGCGGTATGTCAATAAATCCGGGGAGCTTGCAGACAGGCTGAGAGGAAGGTGACACCTTCGACCCGAAACCTGATGTGGGTAATGCCAACGGAGGAAGAATCTATGGAGGACCACATTTGTGGTCTTCTTTTTTTGAATGGAGGATAAGAATGAGTAATTATACGACACAGATGGATGCAGCGAGAAAAGGAATTATCACACCGGAGATGGAGCGGGTCAGCGCTTATGAAAATTTCGATGTGGAAGAACTCCGCGAGTTAGTTGCAAAAGGACAGGTTGCGATTCCTGCCAATAAAAATCACAAATGCTTAAAAGCTTATGGAATCGGTTCCCGTTTGAAAACAAAAATCAATGTTAATCTTGGAACGAGTAAGGATTGTCTTGATTTAGATGTGGAAATGAAGAAAGTACAGGCGGCTGTCGATATGGGTGCTGAGGCAATTATGGACTTGAGTTCATTTGGTGATACACAGAAATTCCGCCGTAAACTGACAAGTGAATGTCCGGCTGTTATTGGTACCGTGCCGATTTATGATGCCGTTGTTTACTATAACAAAGCATTAAAAGACATTACTTCCGATGAGTGGATGGAAGTCGTAAAAATGCACGCCAAAGACGGTGTTGATTTTATGACCATTCACTGTGGAATTAACCGTGCCACAGCAGACCGTTTTAAACAGAATCTGCGTCACACCAATATTGTATCCCGCGGCGGTTCCATTATTTTTGCATGGATGGAATTAACCGGAAATGAAAATCCATTTTATGAGAGATATGATGAACTTTTGGATATCTGCGAAGAGTATGATGTGACAATCAGTTTAGGAGATGCCTGCCGTCCGGGAAGTATTGAAGATGCCGGAGACATTTCGCAGATTTCCGAATTGGTTGCACTTGGTGAACTGACACAGCGTGCATGGAATCACAATGTACAGGTTATGGTTGAGGGACCGGGTCATATGCCGCTGAATCAGATTCGTGCAAACATGGAAATTCAGCAGACGGTATGTAAGGGAGCGCCATTTTACGTATTAGGACCTTTGGTGACCGATGTTGCACCGGGTTATGATCATATTACCAGTGCGATTGGTGGAGCAATTGCTGCGACTTATGGTGCATCATTCCTTTGCTATGTAACACCGGCAGAGCACTTGCGTCTCCCTACACTTGAAGATGTTAAAGAAGGAATTATTGCTTCCCGCATTGCAGCCCATGCTGCGGACGTGGCAAAAGGACTGCCGGGTGCAAAAGACTGGGATTTTGAAATGAGCGAAGCACGTCGCAATCTTGATTGGGAAAAGCAGTTTGAACTTGCCATTGACCCGGAAAAAGCACGCCGTTACCGTGCAGAAAGCAAACCGGAAAAAGAAGATACATGTACGATGTGCGGAAAAATGTGTGCCGTAAGAAATATTAATAAAATTCTTCGAGGTGAAGACGTCGATATCATGGACTAAACGAATTACTATCTTGCAAAATACCCTCCATTAGGTGTATAATAATACTGCATTAATGTGTGGATATTATACCCATGGAGGGATTTTTTATGAAGAAAAGGATTTTGGATTTTTTAATTAAGATTGGAAAGAAGTGTAAACCACTTACCTACCCGGTAATGATTGTAGTCATTGCCTTTTTGACAATTTATCATGCGATAAGAAATCTATTTACAAATGAGAATAAATGGAAGTCTCTTGTGACCGGTGCCATCTGTCTGGCTGCCGTTGTAGGAGCTGTTCTTGTCCTGCCATCACTGGCGGATGAGATGACGGGTGAGAGCCAGACCGAGACTGTGTCAGAGGAGGAACTTGAGCCGACGATGACACCGGATGTGACGGTGGAGCCGGTTGTGACTGAAGAACCGGAAGAAAAGCAGGACAGTGAGGAGACAGAATCGGCAGAAGAAACGACAAAACCGGAAGAAGAGAAAAAAGACGAGGAAAAGGCGACGGATGAGCCACAGGCAACTGAGGAACCGCAATATCAGTCAGCAGCCAAACAGGATGAATCCGATAATCTGCCAAAAGAGGAAAAGAAGGCAATTAAGAAAAAGAGGGAAGCGGCACCGGTTCAGTTAGAAAAACCGACCTGCCAGGTGGTAGAGCAGCCGGTAGGGCCGTATACATATCCGATGGATTCAACCATCAAAGTAAAAGTAGAAGTAACACCGCCGGCAGGAGCCGGTTATGAGTGCCAGTGGTATGTAAGCAAAACGGCAAACGGTACCGGTGAGGCGCTGGTTGGAAATGGAGCAAAGACAACAACGTATTCCATTCCGAAAGATACCGGAGCCGGTGATTATTATTTCTACTGTATGGTGAAAAGTGTTGACAATAACCAGTATGATTTAGATTCTGAAGAAGTACGCAGCGCTGATGTAGTTGTGACAATTCAGAAGGGTGAGCCGCAGCTTTCTGATTTTGATATCAGTACGATTAAAGAGGAATACTATTATACCGGAGAAATCATTAATCCAACTATTGTGTCTTCGAAAGAGGGAATGGGAAGTGCTTACATTGTTGTGAAAGATGGCACGACAGAAAACCGTCCGAAAGCCGACAGTGATGATCCTTATGCGATTTATCTGCATGTCAGCAAGGGTAGTAACTATAAGGCAAAAACAATTGATTTGAATAAAACAATTACCATTAAGCGTTATCCGACACCAACGAAACCGTACAAAGTCAGTGGTACAAAAGGAAAACTTGTCGATGGAAAACAGTGGTATACTTCAGATGTAAAGATTGTACCGATGAGCGGCTATTTGATTTCAAGGGATGAGAGCGATTTTAAAGATTCCATCATTTGTTCATCCGATGGTACGAATCAGGGACCGCTTAACGTTTATTTAAAAAATAAAAATAATAAAGGAATCACCGGTGCAATAACGGTGGCAGAAAAGCGGGATGGACAGATTAATATTGATAAGACCAAACCGACAGCAACGATTACTTATGAAGGAAAACAGTATTCGGATGCTGATCATGAACTTGGCGAGGATTGCTTTAATCATGAAGTTGTATTTTCTCTGAGTGCAGAGGATGAGACGAGTAAAGTGGACAGCCGTGCTTATGTGCTGGCAACAAAGGCGATGACGGCAAGCCAGTTAAAGTCAGCTTCTTGGGTTACTCTTGCAGAAGGGGACACGGTTACGTTCAGCCAGGAGGGAAAACGTATTTTCTATGCCCGTGTAATCGATAAGGCGGGAAATACAACTTATTCCGCATCAAATCAGATTACTGTGGATAAGACCCTGCCGGAAATTTTGTGTGGAAGTAAAAAATTAGGGGATACGAAAAGTTATATTGCAGATCGAAAAAAAATTACAGTTACGGATGACTATCTTTCAAAGGTTACTGTGAAAAACGGTTCCAATACGGTTCTCACAAAAACAGAAGATGATATCACAAAGGGAAGTGTATCGTTTGTCATTGAGAGAACCACGGAAACGAATGATGATATTGTCTATGAGATTACAGCAGAGGATAAGTCCGGTAATCAGAAAGTTACGACATTGACACTGAAAAATCCGGTACTTGATGTCGATGCGAAAAACCTCGATTTTGGCAGTGGCAGCTCGGCGCTGACTTATGGTTATGAAGAGGTGGAGGCACAGGCGGTAAGTTTGATAAATAAAGCAAACAATCAGCCGGTGGCAGCAGATTCCATTACATTGGAAGGTGCAAATGGAGAAGCAGAGTATTTTGAAGTTGCAGAGGGTACAAAAATACGTCCAAAACAGGGACTTCATGCAGGAACTTATACCGAAGCGGTTCGGATTGCTTATAATGGAGATGCTGAATCCGAGGTGACCTGCAAATGCAGCGTAACGATTAAAAAAGCTAACATGTTAGTGCGTTACACCGGTCAGAAAGATGTCGGTTATCATACGCTGCCGGATTTGAAAGGAACAATTGAGTACACAGCGACGGATTTTAAAAATGGAGACACAAAGGATGTATTTGTAAAAGATGCAGATTTTGTGGCACCGAAATTATATTATATGGATGAAAATCAGAATAGTCAGGAATTTACATCGGATAAACGTGCAATGGAAACGATGCAGCTGATTCCGGATGGCGGTTCTTCACACGACTATGAATTTTCATATGCAGCCGGTGAACTGGAAGTGAAACATCATGTACTTCGTGACGGCTATGTGATTGAGGGTAAAAAGGTAAAAGGCTACGATTGGTATGTATCAGATTATGTAGCCATCCGCCCGGCGGCGAATTATCAAATTAGTGATTCGGAAGCAGCAGATTCTTTCGCTTCCCAGACACAGTCGATTTCCGTGGCTGGGCCGACAAACGGTGTAGAGAAAAGTTTTTATGTTATGAATACACAGACGGGTGAAATTTCTGCGCAGATGAAAGAGACGATAAAAATAGATAATACGGCTCCGTATTTTAGAAATGGAGAAGGTATTACCGTATCCTCCAATCTGTGGGCTGAGTTTTGTAATTCCGTAAGTTTTGGACTGTTTTTTAATCAGACCAAAGCGGTATCCATCAGTGCAACGGATGAAGAGAGCGGACTGGAACCAATTCAGTATTGTATATCGGAAAAAGCCGTGGAAGGAACAGCAGAGAGTTTAGATACCAAATTAAACTGGGTAACGTATGAGGATGGATTTTCGATTTCACCGGAGGAATATGAGAGTGCGGTTATTTATGCAAAAATAACAAATCATGCCGGTTTGTCAACTTATATATCTTCCAATGGTTTGGTGTTTGATAACAAGCAGCCGGAAATCAATAAGGTTGAAAATGGAAAAGAACAGGGTATCGTGGATGAAAAAGAATATATCACGGAAGTTTTGTCCTTAAAAGTTTCAGACGGTAATTTAAATGAGACAACACTCTATGAGGGAACCGATGTTACGGCATCCGGAAGTGCCCTTTCGATTGTTGAAGAGTCGGAAGGGTTAAAGACGGCGGAGAAGAAGATTGCCTGCCCACAGAAAGGCTCTAAGACTTATACCGTGGTAGCGAGAGATTCAGCCGGTAATAATGCGGAGCGTGAGTTTACGATTACGAAACCGATTTATGATATTACGGCAGATACGCTTAAAATTGCGGATGCGGTTTATGGTTACACATCAACGCCACAGACCAAAATAACCTTTAAAAATACGGATAAGGCAAATGCAGACGCTACGATACAGAAAGTCATTCTTGGCGATGACAAACATTTTGAAGTGAAAAACACAGGAAATGAATTCTGGATTGCTGCCAAAGAAGGACTTTCACATGGTAAATATGCAACGGATGTGACATTGGTTTATAACGGTGGCAAAGAAGCAAAGACGACATGTGGTTTTTCTGTTGACAAAGCGGTTTTGAAGGCGACATATTCGGGCGATGATTTGTATTATCACGAAACGTTAGCTAAGGGTTCTGTAAAAGTAACCGGATTTGTAACGCAGAACGGTGTTGTGGAAACACCGGAGACGGCAGCCGGCTATGTGGCTCCAACGGTTGATTTTACACAGACAGCGAAAGAGACAAAAGAGCTTACACCAAAAGGCGGCAAGGCAGATAATTATACCTTTGAGTATGTGTCCGGTCTGCTTTTGGTTGACCGCCGCTATGCGAGTGCCGGAAAAGACGGTCAGTACCGAATTGAAGGCAGTGTTTCGGATACCGGCTGGTATACTTCGGATTTAAGGATTGTACCAAAAGATGGTTACGAACTTTTGAGAGAAGAAGAAGGAAAAACACTGGATGAGATTGCTCTTACAAAAGATACAGACTGCGGTGAAGAAAAATTCTATATCATGAATGAGACTACGGGTGAAATTTATTATCCGAGTGTATTCAATTATAAGAAAGATACGAAAATGCCGGAAATTAAAGGTGTTGAAAAAGATGCCACATATGAGGCAAACAGTCGTGAGGTAACGGTATCGGATGAGAATCTGTCGAATGTTACCGTGAACGGTAAACCGCAGAGTGTGGAAAATAATACGGTTACATTTACTTTGACAGCAGAACAGGAAACGATGGTATATGTAATTACTGCAACCGATTGTGCCGGTAATATGTCAGATTGCACAGTGGTATTAAATCAGCCGGCATCGCTCCCGGCATCAGATGACACCGATGCGGATAATGCAGGCAATTCAGGTGATAATAATACGGATGGAAATGCAGTTACACCGACCGCTTCACCGTCCCAGGCAATTGCCGGTATTGTGAAAAAGCATGTCAAGGTGGTTGACGGAGCACCGAATACAGCACTTGTAACAGGTACACAGGATTTGAAAACATCTGTACTGTCAAATGGAGAACAGCAGGCGGTAGAAGATGGCAGTAATGCAAACATTGAGTTGCGAATCAAGAATATTGACGGCAGTGTTCCTCAAAACGATAAGGAACTTGTGATTGCAAATCTGTCGGGTTATTCAGTCGGTGAATATTTGGATATTACACTGTGGAAGAAAGTAGGAAGCAGTTCAGAGAAAAAGGTAACAAATTTGGCAAAACCGATTTCTGTAACGGTAACGGTTCCTTCGGATTTGCGGAATGCGTCGCGTGAATTTGTTGTGCTTCGTGTCCATAAAGGAAAAGTATCCGTATTGGAAGATTTGGATTCAGCAACAAATACGGTTACGTTTAAGACAGACCGTTTCTCTACGTATGCGCTTGCCTACCGTACGGCGGCAGCACTTACAACGAGACAGACAAATTCCACGAAGAATACAAGTGTGATTGGAACACTTGCGACAAATCCATCACCGGATACCGGCGATACGGCTCCGCTTCTGCCGATTGCTATTGTATTTCTTGGTTCTTTATCAGGAATACTCATAACGATGGTGCTTCGGAGAAAAATGTAATTCATCGGAGGTTTTAGCATGAAAAAAGTTAGAACACATTTGGAAGACCGTGTTCTTCCATCTTATACAAAAGGAGAAGAAATTTTTAATATGGTTTCCCATATTGCCGGTGGTGCGCTGGCAATTGCGGCACTGGTACTCTGTGTGGTTTTTGCAGTAATACACACAGATGCATGGGGTGTTGTGGGAGCAGCTATTTATGGCTCCACGATGGTTGTGCTTTATGCGATGTCAAGCATTTATCATGGTTTGAAACCGGAAATGCCTAAAAAGGTGTTTCAGGTTATTGATCACTGTACAATTTATTTTCTAATCGCAGGAACTTATACGCCGGTCACTTTGACAGCACTGAGACCACAGTACCCGGTACAGGCATTTGTGATTTTCGGTATTGTGTGGGCGTGCTGTTTCATCGCGGCAACTCTGACGGCAATTGATTTGAAAAAATATCAGATTTTGTCGATGATTTGTTATCTTGCGATGGGATGGTGTATTATTTTCTTTATTAAACCGACGGTACAGTGTCTTGGTACCGGCGGAACCGTGTTTTTGTTTACCGGCGGTGTTGCTTACACGATTGGTGCAATTTTGTATGGAATTGGTAAAAAGAAAAAATATGTGCATTCCATTTTCCACTTGTTCGTGGTGGCGGGAAGTATTTTGCACTTTTTTATGATTTTGTTTTATGTTATACTATAGCGTAAAGTGTTCCCTTATGAATGGGGATGCGGGTTGTTTAGTGGTTTTGATTGATGCAAAAGAATTTGGAGGATAAGATGATAGTAGAACCAAAAGTAAAAGGATTTATCTGCACGACAGCACATCCTGCCGGCTGCAAAGAGAGTGTAAGAAGACAGATTGCTTATTGTAAAGAAAAAGGCATGGTGGAAGGACCGAAGAAGGTATTGGTGATTGGCTCTTCGACCGGTTATGGTTTGGCAAGCCGTATTGCAGTAACATATGGTTACGGGGCAGATACGATTGGCGTGGCATTTGAGAGAGAGTCCAATGGAAGAAGAACGGCAACTGCCGGCTGGTATAACACAAAGGCATTTGAAGAGTTCGCCAAAGAAGACGGTTATTATGCAAAGTCATTTAATGGTGACGGTTTTTCGGAAGAAATGAAAAATCAGGTAATAGAGACGATTCGCAAAGATTTTGGAAAAGTTGATATGGTTGTTTACAGTATGGCAGCTCCGAGAAGAACGATGCCGGATGGAACGACAGTATCATCTGTACTGAAAACTGTGGGAAAAGAACTGACAAACAAAACCATTGATTTGCGAAATAATGAAATTAAAGATGTAACGGTACCGGTTGCCAACGAAGAAGAGATTGAAAATACCGTCAAAGTTATGGGCGGTGAAGACTGGGAAGCATGGATTCAGGCACTTGTGGATGCAGATGTTTTGAGTGACAATGCTGTTACATTAGCATATTCTTATATCGGACCGGAGTTGACTCATGCGATTTACAAAGAAGGCAGTATCGGTCAGGCAAAGAAACATCTTTTTGATACATCGAAAAAACTCACAAAAGAGTTTGAGGCGAAAGGATTGAAGGCTTACATCTCGGTAAATAAGGCGTTGGTTACACAGAGCAGCGCAGCAATTCCAATTGTCCCACTTTACATTTCTCTGCTTTATAAGATTATGAAGAAAGAGGGACTGCATGAGGGATGCATTGAGCAGATGAACCGTTTGTTTATCAACAAGCTGCCGGCTAAGGAAACAGATGCAGAAGGTTATATTCGTCTTGATGACTGGGAAATGGAAGATAAAGTCCAGAATGAAATAACAAAGCTTTGGGGCTTGGTTACGACAGAAAACATTGGCGAGCTTGGTGACATTGAAGGTTACTGGGAAGATTTTTATCACATGTTTGGTTTCCATTATGACAATGTGGATTATAGTGCTGATGTAGAAATTTAAAAATGACAGGAATATAAAAGGGGCTGCCAAAAGGGCAGCCTCTTTTCGTTTACGCTTATAATCTTGCAACTACGAAAATATCATAGATAGCACGAATTGCATCTTCGAAATCTTCATTATTTACACCGATGATAATATTTAACTCACTCGAGCCCTGATCAATCATTTTTACATTGATATGTGCGTGAGCAAGGGCGGAGAACAAACGGCCGGCAGTACCACGTGTACTCTTCATGCCGCGTCCTACGACAGCAATCAAAGCTAAATCAGATTCCAGATGAATGGTATCCGGTTTTGCTAAACGGTTGATGTCGGCAATGACTTCCTGCTCTTTTTCCTGAAATTCGTCCTGATGAACAAAAATAGTCATGGTATCAATACCGGATGGCATATGCTCAAAAGAGATACCATTGTCTTCAAAAGCGCTGAGGACTTTGCGTCCAAAACCGATTTCGGAGTTCATCATATCTTTTTCAATATTAACGGCTACAAAGCCTTTTTTTCCGGCAATACCGGTGATGGTATAAGCAGGAATCCGGCAGGTGCTTTCTACAATCATTGTTCCATCGTCTTCCGGACGGTTTGTGTTTCGGATGTTAATTGGAATACCGGCTTTTCGTACCGGGAAGATTGCATCTTCGTGGAGTACGGAAGCACCCATGTAAGCGAGCTCTCGTAATTCCATATAAGTAATGGTATGAATGACTTCCGGATTTTTTACGATACGTGGATCGGTAACTAAGCAGCCGGAAACGTCTGTCCAGTTCTCATATAAGTTGGCATTGATTGCTTTGGCAACCAAAGAACCGGTGATATCGGAACCGCCGCGGGAGAACGTAACGACTGTACCATTTTTCATGGCACCGTAAAATCCCGGAATGACAGCGCGTTCAATTTTATCTAAATAAGTGGCAAGAAGCTCGTTGGTGGTTTCAGAATCAAAAGACCCGTCTTTGTTAAATCGGATTACATTGGCAGCATCGACAAATTCATAGCCGAGGTATTTTGCCATAATTTTTCCGTTTAAATATTCGCCACGGGAAGCAGCGTACATAGAACCTGCTTTTGCTACAAACTGTTTTTTAATGATTTCAAAATCTTCATCTAAAGAAAGATCGAGTTTCAAACCATAAATGATTTCGTTGTAGCGGTCTTTGATTTGATTTAACTGTTTGTTGAATGCCTTGCTCTGTTCTGCCAGTTCATAGCAGTGATACAGCATATCCGTTACCTTCGTGTCATCGGAAAAACGTTTTCCCGGTGCGGAAGGGACTACATAGCGGCGGGATTCGTCTGCACGAATAATAGCGCCAACTTTCATAAACTGTTCTGCACTGGCAAGGGAACTTCCACCAAACTTAACTACTTTTTTCATGAAACATCTCTCCATATAATTTTTTTGTGTCAAAGATTTACAGACACACGATTATAGTAAACCATGTTTTTTGGTATTTTTCAAGAGTTTTTTGTGATATAATAAGAAAAAGAAATTTTACAGAGGGGGATTTGTATGGAAGGAATTACATTATATTCCATTGATTATTATAAAAGAAGTGTTTTTAAAGGCAGTTACCGGGGGATGAATTTCAGGATTTCGAAAGACGGCAATGAAGAGGAAAAGAAACTTCTTGCGACTGCGTGGAAAGGACCGTTTATACTGGAAAAGACAAAGGAGGAGCCGGTGACGATGACGTTTGATTTTTCGGACGAGGGGCTTTTAGAGGCGGATGAATGGCTGACGAAACAGCAGAAACTGTTATGTCCGGGAGCGGGAGAAGAAGTGTAACGAGTGACCTCTTGTAACTTTTTGAAAAACGAGTATAATACTAGTAGCAGAGAAACATAAGAATAAGGAGGTTATTATTACCATGACAAAAATTGATATTTTTTCCGGTTTTCTTGGTGCCGGTAAGACAACATTGATAAAAAAACTGATAAAGGAAGCATTTCAGGGAGAAAAACTTGTCCTGATTGAAAATGAATTTGGTGAGATTGGCATTGATGGCGGTTTTATGAAAGATGCCGGCATTAATGTAACGGAAATGAATTCAGGATGTATTTGCTGTTCATTGGTTGGTGATTTTGGTGCTGCATTGGAAGAGGTACTTGAGAAATATCATCCGGACCGCATTATTATTGAGCCATCCGGTGTTGGTAAATTGTCGGATGTTATTAAGGCTGTCTCCGGTGTAATGGAGAGCCATGACGATGTGCAGATGAATGGGTATGTTACGGTGGCAGACGCAACGAAGTGTAAAATGTACATGAAAAACTTTGGTGAATTTTACAACAACCAGGTTGAGAGTGCAAAGACAATTGTGTTAAGCCGGACCGGTAAAATTACGGATGAAAAGTTAGATGCTGCGTTGGCTTTGATTCGCGAGAAAAATGATAAGGCAACAATTATTACGACACCATGGGATGAGATTGATGGCAAACAAATTCTTGGTGCGATTGAGGAGAGTAATTCGCTGGAATTAGAATTGATGGAAGAAGAGGATGTATGTCCGGAGTGTGGACATCATCATGATCACGACCATGAACACCACCATCACCATGAGCACGGTGAGTGCGACCATCACGACCATGACCATGAACATCATCACCACGGGGATGGCGAGTGCTGTTGTGGACATGACCACGAGCATGGACATCATCACCATCATGCGGACGATGTATTTACAAGCATGGGTATCGAGAGTGCTCACAAATACAGTGAGGAAGAATTGACCGGTATTTTGAAAAAATTGTCTGCTGAGGATAATGGTTATGGAAACATTCTTCGCGCGAAGGGAATTGTACCGGCGACGGAAGGTGAATGGTTCCACTTTGATTTGGTACCTGGTGAGTACGAAGTACGCCGGGGCAGTGCAGACTATACCGGACGAATCTGCGTTATTGGAGCAGAGTTGAAAGAAAGTGAAATTAAGCAATTGTTTTTAGGATAAGGAATGGAGGAAACTATGTTTGGAAATCGGGATATTCCGGTCTATTTGTTTACCGGTTTTTTGGAAAGCGGTAAATCAACATGTTTTCAGGAAATACTGGAAGAAGGAAATTTTGAAGACGGCTTGCGGACCTTGTATCTGATGACGGAAGAGGGAGAAAAAGAAGTCGATGAAATGTTACTTCGTCATAATAAAGTGGACACGGTTTTGATTGAAGACGAAGAAGATTTGACGGAAGATAAGTGTAAGGAACTTGTGAAACAATATAAGCCGGCACGAATTGTTATTGAAGTAAACGGAATGTGGGATTTGGTTAAGTTAATCAATGAAACCATTCCGGAAAATTGGATTGTTGTGCAGACATTTACAACAGTCAATGCGGAAACATTTTCCGTTTATATCAATAATATGAAATCGTTGATTATGTCGCATTTTCAGCAGTCGGATTTGGTTATTTTTAACCGTTGTTCATCCGATATGGACAAGGCATCCATGCGTCGAAATGTCAAAGCAATCAACCGCCGTGCCCAGGTTTTATTTGAATCAGAGGATGGCTCGGTTGAGAGTAATATTGAAGAGGAATTACCGTTTGATGTCACCGCAAAAGAAATTGTATTAGAAGATGACGATTTTGGACTTTGGTATCTGGATGTTAGTGAGCATCCGGAAAAATACGAGGGAAAAACGATTGTATTTAAGGGACAGGTATACAGAAATAGAACTTTCCCGAATGATGCCTTTGTTCCATCCCGCGCGGCCATGACTTGCTGTGCGGATGACATCGCAAAAATCGGATTCATTTGCCATTACCCACAGGCTGATAAATTTGCAACCAACGACTGGGTTATGGTAACAGTAAAAGTAAAACCGGAATTTAGCCGTAAACAACAAGCATTAGTGCCAATGCTTTGGGCTGACAAAGTCGAAAAAACCACTCCCCCACAAGAGGAAGTTGTATACTTTAGTTAGCTACAAGCCACGCACCAAAAGAGATGCGCCATGGCATGCAAGCTCGCTTGCAAATGCCATGGCGCATCTCTTTTGGTATGAGGCGACAGCCTCTATGAGCGGAGCCGGAGGCGGAGCGAATAGCGTGGGTTATTCGGTGGAGCGAATAGCAAGGGGGATTCTGCGGAGCGAATAGCGTTGCATAAGGCAAGCCATCACAAATTTTATAGATGTTTTACAAACGTTGTGCTATACTATTAATAGACAGAAGGCAAGAAGAAATATTTATACATTATGTAATAGTCTTTTGGAGGTGAGTTTATGCCAGACATGATTCATAATATTGTATACCAATTTGCAAAGCAGCTTAGAGAGATTTACGGAGATGAATTGAAAAAAGTTGTTGTGTATGGTTCTTATGCAAGAGGGGATTATCAGAAAAATTCAGATGTTGATATTATGATATTGGTGGATGCGGATGATTATGAAATAAAAAAAAGATTTAATTTGGTTTGTGATCTGGCATTTGATTACGAACTAGAATATGGAGTTGTTATATCACCGTTAGTTAAGAATGAGGAACATTTCAAGAAATGGTCGGAAACGTTACCGTTTTATCGGAATGTAAAGCAGGAGGGGGTGACAGTAGATGCAATATGAAGAGGGGGCAGTTGAATTAAGCAAGTATCGTTTAGAGACTGCTGAAAGCACATATCGTATGGCAGAACTCTGTTATGAAAATGGAGGTTACCGAGATGCGGTTAAACAGTACCTGAACAAGCAAGAAGAAATTTAATCAATATTGAAAGTACAAGGAGCACAACATGAAGATACTTAGCAAACAAAAAAACAGCAGAATGTGTATGATTTGCGGGCTGGATAATGAATACGGCGTGAATGCACCATTTTACAACATGGAAGATGGCAGTGTGATGACGGTGTTTCGCTACAAAGAACAGCACCAGAGCTATCCGGGACGCGTGCATGGCGGTATGATTACGGCGATGCTTGATGAGATGGGGCTTCGTTCTTTGTGGGCGAAGGAATTGTCGGAGGAGACTTTTGGTGTGACGATATCGTTGGATACCAAATACCGCAAACCGGTTCCCTATGAGACAGAATTGATTGGACGGGGTGTAGTTGTAAAAAACACGCGCCATTTTATTATTACAGATTCTTATATTATGGATAAAGACGGGGAAATTCTTGCAAATGGAAGAATTAAATACATAAAAATGGACACACAGAAGATTCAAGAGGGCGTAGAAGTGCATGAAGAAATGCCGTATCTTGTAGAGGATGGCAGGACAGAAATCGAGGGGCCATTCTTTGACAATCTGTAGCCACTATGCTATAGTAAAAGGCGACAATAATTTATGGAAAGCGTCCATGTGAACGTTTTGGTTAGGAGGAAAAATGAGTAAGATTCAGATGAAAACCCCACTTGTAGAGATGGACGGGGATGAAATGACCAGAATCCTTTGGCAGATGATTAAAGATGAGTTGTTGCTGCCATATGTTGATTTAAAGACAGAGTATTATGACCTTGGTTTGGAGTACCGGAATAAAACCAATGACCAGGTGACAGTGGATTCCGCAGAGGCAACAAAGAAATATGGTGTAGCGGTAAAATGTGCTACGATTACACCGAATGCTGCCCGCATGGATGAATATGATTTGAAAGAAATGTGGAAATCGCCAAACGGCACAATTCGTGCAATTTTAGATGGTACGGTATTTCGTGCACCAATCCTTGTTAAGGGAATCATTCCTTATGTAAAAAATTGGACAAAGCCGATTACGATTGCACGTCATGCGTATGGTGATGTTTATAAAAATACAGAAATCAAAGTTCCGGGTAAAGGAACAGCAGAACTTGTATTTACCGCTGAGGATGGAACACAGACCAAAGAAGTAATTCACAACTTTGATGGTCCGGGAATCATTCAGGGAATTCACAATACAGAAAAATCCATTTCCAGTTTTGCACGCGCATGCTTTAGTTATGCAGTGGACACTAAACAGGACTTGTGGTTCTCTACTAAAGATACCATTTCCAAAAAATATGACCATACCTTTAAGGATATTTTCCAGGAAATTTATGATACGGAATATAAAGAAAAATTTGAGAAACTTGGCATTGAGTATTTCTACACGCTTATTGATGATGCGGTTGCCCGCGTAATTCGTTCAGAAGGCGGCTTTATCTGGGCTTGTAAAAACTACGACGGAGATGTAATGTCTGATATGGTAGCTACGGCATATGGCGATTTGTCCATGATGACATCCGTTTTGGTATCACCAAGCGGTGTTTATGAATATGAGGCTGCACACGGAACCGTACAGCGTCACTATTATAAACATTTGAAAGGTGAAGAGACTTCGACAAATTCCATCGCAACTATTTTTGCGTGGACAGGCGCACTCAGAAAGCGCGGCGAGTTGGATGAGATTCCGGAATTGATGGATTTTGCGGACAAACTGGAGAGAGCATGCATTAAGACTGTGGAAGATGGAAAAATGACAAAGAGTCTTTCTCTCATTTCCACATGTGAAAATCCGGTAATTTTGAACAGCCTTGAGTTTATTCAGGCAATTCGCGAGACATTGGATTCTTTGATGTAACATATAAAAAAACAGACCACTGTGATACTGTAAAAGTGCAGATATTGCAGTGGTCATTTTTTGGTATCGGCAGGGTTAGTTTTTAACCTGCCGTCCTTCTGTGTTTATCGTGTAATTATCTTTCATAATCAAAGCAGAAATTGGTACGAGTTGAAATCCTTTTTTCTTCAAAATTGTTAAAAGTTCATCCAGCGCTTCGGCGGTGTGTTTTCCGCCATTGTGGCAGAGAATAATCGAACCGTTGCCAAGATGTTTGTGCTCTGTGACGCGGCGTATGATGGTGGCGGCATCGTAATCTTTCCAGTCGAGGGAATCCACATCCCACTGAATCGGATAATATTTATTTTCCCGGCACACACGGATAAGAGTGTCGTTATAGTCCCCGTAAGGAGGGCGGAACAAAATCATATCTTTACCGGTTAGTTTTTTTACTTTTTCATGAGGTTTCATAATTTCTTCTTTGCATTGTGCGGCCGATAGCTGTGACATCTGTTTGTGGTTTTCACTGTGGTTTCCAAGGTCATGCCCGCCGGCGGCAATTGCTTTTACATCGTCCGGATATTTTTCAATCCAGCCGCCTGTCATAAAAAAGGTTGCCTTCACTTTGTGTTTTTTCAGCGTGGCAAGAAGTGATGCGGTGTCGTCGTTTCCCCAAGCCGCATCAAAGCTGATTGAAATCTGCGGTTTTTCCTTTTCTACGCAGTAGATGGGAAGTTCTTTTTCATGAAGCAGAGATTCATTGAAAACGGCACGGTTTTCCGGATAAACAAAAAAACTTGTTGCGAGCAAAGCAAAGGATGTCAGGACGATGGCACCGATTTTTGTAAAAAGAATCAGTTTTTCCCGTTCTTGTTCGATGTTCATAGATTACCCCGCTATCGTTTTGCTATAGTTTATGGAGAGAAAATGCTTATTATGACTGGAAATCTTTTTTCTTTGCAAGTGTGTATGAATATGGTAAGATTACTACATAAGAAAATTTATGAATGAATCATTTACGAATGGAGGGATATCATGAAAAGAAGAAATTTATTGGCAGCAGTGCTTAGCGTTTCGCTGGTAATAGGGATGAGTGCACCGGTGGATTTGGCACAGGAAAGTAAGAAAACGCAGACCGCAGTATCCATCGAGGATTCGGTCGGTGAGACGTCAAAGTATGGCTATCTTCCAATTCATCGGAAACTATTAAATTCGGATGATTTGTCATCCGGCAGAAAGAAAAAGGCAGCAAAGACAACGATTCCGTCATCGTTTGATGCCAGAGAGGAAGGGCTGTTGACGGATATCAAAGATCAAGGAAAAACGGGCATGTGCTGGACAATGTCTGTGATGGGAGCGTCTGAAGCAGATATTATACAGGATGGCTCTGAAGTATCTCCGGATTTATCAGAGTATCATCTGGCATATTCGACATACAACAAAGCCGACGATCCGCTTGGTTTGACGGTAGGGGATATTTGCAGGCCAAGAGAGAAGAATAATGATTTGTATGGATGGGGCGGAAATTCCGTTTTAGCAACTGCTACATTAGCCAGATGGCAGGGAGTTGTAGATGAATCAGTTGCTTCTTTTGAAGATTTACAGAACAAAATTAATCGTAACGTAACGGCTGACTTACCGGATGAGGTGATGTATGATAAGGATTCCTATCATTTGCAGAACGTAGAATACATTTATATGACGAAAGCGAACCGCAACCAAATCAAACAGAAATTGATGGAGTATGGGGCAGCGGAGTGCTCTATGTATGCGCCGGAAACATCGAGTGACGAGCAGATGTATGGAAATACCGGGAAAAGCAATTTTACGGCGTATTATTGTGATGATACAAGCAAGACGACCAATCACAGTGTATTGATTGTAGGATGGGATGATAATTATCCGGCAAGTAATTTTAATTCCAAATGTCGTCCCTCTTCAGATGGCGCATGGTTAATTCGCAACAGCTGGGGCGACTGCAACAGTATGGGCGGATATTTCTGGATTTCTTATGAGGATGCTATGCTGCAGGCTGAGAAGAATGAAGAGGCAGAAGTGGCATTCTTTGATGTAGAAAAAGTGGATAATTACGACAATAACTATCAATATGATGGTGGAATTCCATTTGCCTTTTCGAAAAGCTTTTTGCGTGGTGCCAATGTGTTTGAAGCGAAAGCTGATGAGAAAATGCAGGCAGTTTCTTTCTATACACAGGAAGCAAATGTAAATTATGAAGTATCAATTTATGAGAGTCCGGATTCGGATAATCCGATGTCCGGTAAATTAGTGTCTTCATTGTCCGGTACGATTGCAGAGCGCGGATATCATACCATTGATTTTGTAAAAGAAGATAAAGATGAAGTATTTATGACAAAAGGAAAGCGTTATGCAGTTGTTGTAAAATTGGAAGAGAGTGGGGATACTTCTTATCAGACTTATGAATGTACTTATAACAATTCTGCACTTACAGAAGCAGTTAGCGCAAATGAGGGCGAAAGTTATGTTCAGTATTCGGATGGTGAGTGGGAAGATTTTTCCAAACTTGTATGGTCTGGCGGCAGAAAAAACAATGCAAATCTCTGCATTAAGATGTTTTCTGATACTTGGGATTCTACGAAAGCAACACCGACGCCGGTGCCAACGGCAACACCAACGTCGGTGCCAACGGCAACACCAACGCCGGTGCCAACGGCAACACCAACGCCGGTGCCAACGGCAACACCAACACCAGTGCTAACGGCAACACCAACGGCAACACCAACGGCAACACCTGTGACTACGCCGACGCAAAAGGCACAATCAACACCGGCAGCCAATAATCCGACAACCCCGGTAGTTACGGATAATCCTGTAACACCTGATAATAGCAGTGCCCGGACAGTGGTTGTGAAAAAACTAAAGTTTAAATATTCGTTGAAAAAGGTGAAAGCCGGTAAAAAAGTAAAGTTAAGTAAGTGGCTGAAAGTGACGAAAAACCGCGCAGGGGATGCAAAGATTACCTATAAATTTACAAAGAGTAAATATAAAAAATATGCTACCCTGTCAAAAAAAGGTGTCTTTAAGGCAAAGAAGGCCGGAAAGAAAAAGACGGTTTATGTAAAGGCAGCAGCGGGTGACGGCAGTAAAAAGACAGCGAATATAAAAATAAAAATTAAATGATAATAGGGGTTGACTTTTTATGTTATCCTGCATATAATGAACATATGAATAATTGTTCATATGTAAATTTACAGAAACGGAGAGTGATAAAATGCCAAGTGAAGATGAATTGTATGACTTGGCGGAATTGTTTAAGGTGTTTGGCGATTCGACCAGAATCCGGATTTTGTTTGTTTTATTTGAGAAGGATGTCTGTGTTTGTGATTTAGCGGAAACCTTGAATATGACGCAGTCAGCAATTTCGCATCAGCTAAAGATTCTAAAACAGAATAAGTTAGTAAAAGGCCGCCGCGAGGGGAAATCGGTGTTTTATTCACTGGCCGATGACCATGTGCGAACGATTATCGAGCAGGGAATCGACCATATTGCGGAATAACATAATTGAATTGGAGGAAATGAATCATGAAAAAGAAATTTAAATTACAGGACTTGGATTGTGCAAACTGCGCAGCAAAAATGGAAGAATCAATTAAGAAAATTGATGGTGTAAACGATGCAGTAGTCAGCTTTATGACACAGAAGATGACAGTAGATGCCGATGATGCGCGTTTTGATGAAATTATGGATGAGGTTGTCCGTGTTTGTGCAAAAGTTGAGCCGGATTGCCAGATTCTTTTGTAGGAGATGAGTGTATGACAAAAAAACAGAAAAAAATGAGACTTCGGATTATCATTTCCCTTGTCCTGTTTGTTATCCTGTTTGTTTGTGAGCATATGGGAGTATTAGAGCCACTGCCATGGTGGGCACAGCTTTTGATATTTGCCGTTCCGTACCTGATTGTCGGATATGACATTATTTTTAAGGCTGTGAGAAATATTTCCCATGGACAGATTTTTGATGAAAACTTTCTGATGATGATTGCCACCTTTGGTGCATTTGGCGTTGGTGAGTATTTAGAGGCTGTTGCTGTAATGCTGTTTTACCAGGTCGGTGAATTGTTCCAGGGTTATGCGGTTGGAAAATCCAGACAATCCATTACGGAAATGATGGATATCTGTCCGGAATATGCGAATGTAGAGGAAGATGGGAAATTAGTGACCGTAGACCCGGATGATGTAGAAGTCGGTACGATTATTGTTGTAAAGCCGGGAGAGAGAATTCCTCTCGATGGTGTTGTTATAGAGGGCGAATCGTTAATTGATACGGCGGCACTTACGGGTGAGTCAGTACCGAGAAGAGCGTCAGAGGGCGACGAGATTATCAGTGGCTGCGTCAATGGCAGCGGAACGCTGAAAATCCGTACCACAAAGGAATTTGATGATTCGACGGTTGCCAAAATTTTGGAACTGGTTGAGAATGCAAGCAGTAAAAAGGCAAAGGTGGAGAATTTCATCACCCGATTTGCCAAATACTATACGCCGGTCGTTACGATTGGAGCAGTTCTGCTTGCTGTGATTCCACCGTTTATTTTAGGCGGAGGATTCGCTGAGTGGATTCAGAGAGCGTGCATTTTCCTTGTTATTTCCTGCCCGTGTGCACTGGTGATTTCGGTGCCTCTTGGATTCTTTGGCGGTATCGGTGCTGCATCTAAGATTGGTGTTTTGGTAAAAGGCAGTAACTTCTTAGAGGCGGTTGCAGAGATGACTACCATTGTATTTGATAAGACCGGAACGCTGACAAAAGGCGAATTTAAAGTAACCGAGATGAAACCTGCCGGTGTTTCTGAAGATAAATTATTGGAAGTGGCAGCACTTGGCGAGAGCTATTCAAACCATCCGATTGCCGGTTCGATTATTGAGGCATATGGAAAAGAAATTGAGAGAAGCCGTGTGTCAGATGCGGTTGAAATTGCGGGCCACGGAGTTCAGATTCTTGTAGATGGTGTGATGACTTATGTCGGTAATGAAAAGCTGATGAAAAAACAGTCGATTGCTTATGAGCCGTGTGAAAGCGCCGGAACGGTTGTCTATGTGGGTCAGGAGCAGACCTTTTTAGGGGCACTTGTGATTTCCGACACCGTGAAACAGGGCGCAGCAGAGGCAATTCACAAGATGAAAAATGTTGGCGTGAAGAAATGTGTTATGCTGACCGGTGATAGAGAAAAAACTGCGAAACATGTGGCAGATGAAACTGGATGAAGTACATGCTGAACTTCTCCCCGGTGATAAAGTGGATGAGGTGGAAAAACTTCTTTCTGCGCAAAAAGATGGAGAGCGTCTTGCCTTTGTCGGTGACGGTATCAATGATGCACCGGTTTTGACCCGTGCGGATATTGGTATTGCGATGGGAAGTCTTGGTTCCGATGCAGCAATTGAGGCGGCAGACGTCGTTTTGATGGATGACGATATTCGAAAGATTGCGTCAACCGTACTGATTTCCAGAAAAACGCTTCGCATTGTAAAGCAGAACATTGTATTTGCCCTTGCCGTAAAAGCAGTTGTACTTCTGCTTGGTGCAATTGGTGTGGCGAATATGTGGGAAGCTGTATTTGCTGATGTCGGTGTATCTGTTTTAGCAATTTTGAACTCAATGCGGGTGATGAAAAATCATTAACATGATTTGCATTTTTGATTAACATGTAGTATAATGTCATAGTCAAAGAGGATAGGTCCGAAAATGAAGTGTCCTATCCTCTTTTTTCGACTATGACAAGAGTCCAAAAGAAGGAGGATTTGGTTTGGATAATCACTCAATGATGGAACTGGGAGAAAAGTTAAATGGCAAATTTGAAAATCTGGTGAATTACTGTATGGTGTCCGGTGCCATTAACCAGGATTTGTATAACGAATATGATGTGAAGAGGGGGCTTCGCGATTCGAATGGTAAAGGAGTACTTACCGGATTGACAGAGATTTCAGATGTCTGTGGATACCGCTTGAAAAACGGCAAAAAGATTCCTTGCGACGGAGAACTTTATTATCAGGGATATAATGTAATGGACCTTGTAAAAAGTTTTGAAAACCGCCGATTCGCTTTCGAGGAGACAACCTATTTGCTGATGTTTGGCGAACTGCCGACACATACTCAGTTAAAGGATTTTGAAGAGGTATTAACCAGTCTTCAGGAGCTTTCCGGTCAGTTTGTCCGTGATGTGATTATGAAAGCACCAAGTGCAAACATTATGAATGCACTGCAGAAAAGTGTGCTGACACTGTATTCTTATGATGAGAATCCGGACGACATTTCCGTGGCAAATGTACTGCGCCAGTCTTTGCAGTTAATCGGCAAAATTCCGTTGATTGCGGTGTATGCGTATTTGTCATACCGTCATTTTGGATTTGATGATAATTTATACATCCGTACACCGGATAAAGATTTGTCAATTGCAGAAAATATTTTGCAGATGGTAAGACAGGATGGTAAATTTACGGAGTTAGAGGCGAAAGTTTTAGATATTGCACTTGTCATTCATGCAGAACATGGCGGCGGTAATAACTCGACGTTTACCAATCATGTAGTAACGTCTTCCGGCACAGATACATATTCTGCGATTTCAGCATCTATTGCTTCACTGAAGGGACCACGTCATGGTGGTGCCAACTTAAAAGTTCTGCAGATGTTTGATGACATTAAAGAGCACTGCAAGGATTGGAATAATGAAGAGCAGATTAAAGAATATTTGAATAAAATTCTGAATCGCGAGGCCTTTGATGAATCCGGTTTGATTTATGGAATGGGACATGCGGTTTATACATTGTCTGACCCTCGTGCCGTGATTTTGAAACGCTATGCAAAAAAACTGGCGGAGGCAAAAGGTAAAATGGATGAATTTCATCTGTATGAAACAGTGGAAGAAGTGTCCAAAGATTTGATTATGAAAGCACATTTGCGTTATAAACCGGTTTGTGCAAATGTTGATTTTTACAGTGGTTTTGTATATACTATGCTTGGTATTCCGAGAGAATTATTTACTCCGATTTTTGCGATTGCCCGTATTTCCGGATGGAGTGCACATCGTCTGGAAGAGCTGGTAAACAAGGGTAAAATTATTCGACCGGCGTACAAATACGTAGGAAGTCATGTGGATTTCCGTGAAATAGACGAGAGAGAATAAACGATGGAACAATACATGTTATTTTTCGATATTGATGGAACTTTGTTAGATGAAAAAGAGGGAATCGTGCCGGAGAGTACGGTGCGTGCCCTGCATCAGGCAAAGAAAAACGGACATTTACTGTTTCTTTGTACCGGACGCTGCAAGTCCATCTGGCCAAAGGATATTTTGAAAATTGGTTTTGATGGTGTGGTAGGTGGCTGTGGTACGAATATATTTTATCACGGGGAAGAACTGCTTCATGCAACATTACCGAAAGAATTGCAGAGAGAAGTTGCCAATTCTCTGACGCGCTATCATATCGATGGTGTTTTGGAAGGTCAGGAGACGGCATATTTTCGCAGAGATTACTGGATGCCGGTTGTGAAATCCATCTTTGAGGAAAATGGAACATTTTCGGCAAAATGCCAGTTGTTCTGGGAGGATGCCAATTTGAATTTTGATAAAATGGCACTCTGGTTTGATGAGAGCAGTGACATGAAATTATTTAAGAAACAATGGGAAAACACGTTTGATTTTATTTTACGTGACCCGACTTTTTATGAGGTCGTGCCAAAAGGTTATTCAAAGGCGACCGGAATTGATTTCCTTTGTAAGCGCTTAGAAATTGACAGAGCGCATACGGTAGGAATTGGTGATAGTACAAATGATTTGCCGATGCTTGATTTTACCGGCATCAGCATTGCAATGGGAAGCGGCAATCCGGATATTTTTCCGTCGGTCGATTATGTAACAGCGGCTGTGATGGAAGATGGGATTGAGAAGGCATTGAAACATTATCAATTAATCGAGTAAAGGGAGGTCGGCGAAATGAAGTTAAGTAAATTAGTGGAGCACATCGAGTACGAACTGGTACAGGGAAGCCTTGATACGGAAGTGGCAGACATCGCATATGATTCCAGAAAAATGAAAGAGGGAATGTTGTTTGTTGCCATTGCAGGAACGGTTGTCGATGGTCATAAATACATTCCGGATGTTGTGAAAAAGGGCGCACATGCAGGCAATATCATCAAAGCGGCAGCAGCAGTCTGCGGCGGTGGCGGCGGCGGTCGTCCCAATATGGCGCAGGCAGGCGGCAAGGACGCATCCAAGATTGCCGATGCACTGGAAAAAGCAAAGGAAATCATTGCAGAACAGATGAAGTAAGTTAAAAATAGAACGTATATAAAGAAAGGGTATCTCCGAGAGGAGATACCCTTTTTTGCGTCTGCACAGAAGGCTTTATGCGCTGCGGATGAAGCGTAGCGGCTTTTGTCGAAACTTTCTTTCTGCCCTCGCCCCGTTTTGACAAAAAAAGCGGTTCTGTTTGTTTAGAATGGGCGTATGGAGGGAAGCAGTATGGAAAAGACAGAAATCACATTGGAATATACGGAACAAACACCGCGCTTCGGCAAAATGCTCCTGCCGAAAAAGGAACCGAAAAAGCCGTTTCCGTGGAAGACCCTGCTGCAGGGCGGCGGCTTCTGCCTGATGGGGCTGTTTTGGGGCAGGATTGAGCTGATGGGACTGCTGCGCCCGATGGGGCTTGCCTATCTTTCCGCCTTTTTCGGGGAGGGGTGGCTCTTTGGGGCGGTCTGGCTTGCGGTCGGACTGGGGGCATTTGCCCATGCACCGCTCAAGACTGGCGCAGGGCTTGCGGCGGCACTCGCCATTCAGCTTACGTTGGGGCGTTTTCTGGAACGGCAGGAAATGGGAAAGAAGGCCCTTCTCGGCACCTTTGCTTCGGTGCTGGCAGGTATCTTTTTTGCTGTCAGCCGACAGGGTCTGGGGTTCTATTTTGCCATTGCCGCTGTGGAGGGCGCGCTGACGCTTGGCATCAGTTATCTGGTGCAGAAGGGCGTGGTGCTTCTGCTGGAGCATGGGAAGGCTGTGATTCCCTCCAGAGAGGAAATGCTTTCGCTCCTGCTTCTGGCAGGGGGCGTTCTGGCAGGGCTTGCGTCCCTGCAAAACCGCCCGATCGGCGCATTTTTGCTGCCGATGGCATCTGCGTTTTTTCTGCTTCTTGCCGCAAGGCAGGAGGGGATTGGCGGCGGTGCGGCTGCCGGTGTGTTTCTGGGGCTTCTTCTGCTGCTTTCCGGCGGTGCCGAGCTGCCTCTTTTCGCTGCCCTCGCTTTAGGGGGAATGTTGGCGGGCTGCATGAGAGATCTGGGCAGGTTGGCCTCTGCCCTTGCAATGCTGCTAGCCCCCTGCATTTTTCTGTTTTACATAGATATGACGTTGCTGAACCCGATTTGGATAGGAGGATTGATAAGCGGGGCGCTGCTGTTTTCCCTGTTCCCCAAGGCTTTGCTGGAAAAATACGGCGGTCTGCGGGAAACGGAAGGCCCCCAAGACAGGTATACAAAAATGAAGGAGCTGACGGAGGAGAAGCTTCTGGGCGTATCCGCGGCATTTGATGCTTTGGCGAAAACCTTTGTTCGGGAGGGGGAACGAAAGGACAGAGGCGAGATTGCAAGGCTGGTTGATACCATTGCGGGAAAGGCTTGTCAGGACTGCGGTTTGGCGCATTTCTGCTGGGAGGAGGATTTATACAAAACCTATGGCATGACCTTCGCCGCACTTTCTCACTGCGACAGTCTGGGGCGGTTTCGGGCATCCGATTTGCCGCAGGAATTTGCGGACACCTGTCCAAGAGTGGACACCCTTGTGGACACCATAAATGAGGTGTATGGACTGTACAGAAGGGACTGCTTATGGACAAGCCGCCTGAGGGAGTGCCGCGAGCTGGTCGGACAACAGCTTCTGGCGGTGGGAGAAATTATGGAATCCCTTTCGGGACAGATGGAGCTGAACTGTATTTTTCTGGAAGGCGCAGAAAAGGAGCTGCGCCATGCGCTGAAAAAGCAGGGGCTTTCCCCGAAGGAGGTCATCATTACAGAGGAAAAGACCCATCGGCGCAAGCAGGTGAGGGTGGTTTTGCCTGCCTGCGGCGGAAAGGGCAGCTGCAAGGATAAGGTTCTGCCGCTGGTCAGAAAAACGATGGGCTGCCCCATGGTTTTACTGGAGGAGGGCACCTGCTCGGTGGATGCGAAGGGGAGGGAATGCAGCCTGCTGTTTCGGGAGGCACCTGCCTTTTCCCTCACGACGGCGGCGGTTTATGCCCCTGCGGAGGAAGGAAGGCCGACAGGAGATGCGGCGGCATTTCTGGAAACGGAACGGGGCAACGCCCTGCTTGCTCTTTCCGACGGCATGGGGACGGGAGAGCAGGCGGCGAAGGAAAGCCGCATTGCCATTGAGCTTCTGGAGCAATTCACAGAGGCAGGCTTTGACCGCGCGCTTGCGGTGCGGATGATCAATTCTGCGCTTCTGCTGCGCAGGGGAGAGGAGGCCTATGCGACCCTCGATATCTGCCATGTGAACCTGTTTGACGGGCATGCCGAATTCATTAAGCTAGGCGCGGTGGCATCGTTTATCTGGCGGAGAGACCGCATCATCTCTCTGCGTGCGGTGACGCTGCCTGCGGGCATCCTCAAGCAGGTAGAGCCGGAGAAAAATGAAATGCGCCTCAAGGATGGGGACATGATTCTGATGGTGACGGACGGGATTACCGATGCCCTCGGCGGCGAGGAGCAGACGGGCGCATGGCTCAAGGCGAAGCTGACCGCCTTCCCGATGTCAAACCCGCAGGACGCGGCGGAATATATTTTACAGGAGGCAAAAAAGGAGCGCAGGGACGGCAGACGGGACGATATGACCGTTCTTGCCGGACGATTCTGGCAGAAGCAGGCATAAATTGAGACTATCTGGTATAAGTTGCGATTATGTTTGTGTTGTCTTTTTTTCCGCAATCGTGTAGAGTAATGGGAAAGAGGAATTTTCGGGGGAAAAGAGGATTCCAAGAAGGAGACGAACATGTGGGAAAAGGTACGAAACACACTGCAACAATTTCAGATGGTGCCGAAGGGCGCAAGGCTTGTGATCGGGCTTTCGGGTGGAGCGGATTCCGTTGCACTGCTCCACGTTCTGCATAGCCTGCAAAAGGAATTTGCATGGGATTCCCTCACCGCGGTACATATCCACCATGGCCTGCGCGGAGCAGCGGCAGACGAGGACGCTCGTTTTGCGGAAAGTTTCTGCGCCGATTTGGGGATTCCCTGTATCGTAAAGCACTATGATGTGCGTGCGGAGGCGAAGGCGCGTGGGCTTGGCGAGGAAGAAACGGGGCGGCTTCTGCGCTATGCCGCCTTTCGGCAGGCGGCAGGCGAGGATGGCTGCATTGCCGTGGCGCACCACCGAAGGGATCAGGCGGAAACCGTTCTGATGCGGCTTTGCAGAGGGACAGGACTGAAGGGGCTTGCAGGCATGGCACCTGTCAGAGAGAATATCTGCCGCCCCTTGCTGTTCTGCGACCGAGAGGAAATCGAGGACTATTGCAGGGAAAACGGACTGGAGTGGCGAGAGGATGCCACAAACCGAGAGGAAGCCTATACCCGAAATAAGCTGCGGCTGCGCGTTCTGCCGATTCTGGAGGAAATCAATCCGCAGGCGGTGGTGCATATTGCAAAAACGGCTTCTCTTTTGGCAGAGGAGGAGGATTTTCTGGAGCAGCAGACGGCGCTTTTTTGGAAGGAGGTACAGCTGTCCTCCTTGCCTGAGGAGGTTTCTCTTTCCATAGAAGGGCTAAATGCGCTCCATCCTGCCATGCGGCGGCGCATCCTGCGGCAGGCGGTGGGGCAGTTTCAGAAAAAGGATATTTCCGCAAAGCAGCTTGCGGCGTTAGAGGATTTGCTTCGGAAGGAAAGCGGGAAACAGCTTGATTTTCCTGAAGGATTGCGTGCAGAAAACCGATATGGCACACTGGTGCTTTCCCGAAGGGCGGCAGATGCGCCAAGGGGGTTCTGCTATGCCCTGCCATTGGAGGAGGAAATCTTCATTCCCGAAGCAGGCATTGCCGTTTTGGTCTCTCTGGATGAAAAAAAAGTTGAAATTTCTGCCGAAACCTGTACGAATGTATTTGATTATGATAAAATAGAGCATACACTTTTCTGCCGCACGCGCAGGCAGGGGGATATGATTCCTCTGCGAAGGGGCAGGAAAAAAATCAAGGAGCTGTTCATTGATGCAAAGATTCCCAGAGCCGAACGGGAGCGATATCCCTTATTTGTGGCAGGGGATACGGTGATTTGGGTGCCGAGGCTGAAGGAAGCCTTTGGCGCGGAGGAACAGACCGACCGAAAAGTATGGATTCAAATACGGAGGGTACAGGAATGAAAGAGAGAATCGAGGTATTGCTTTCTGCGGAACAGATTGACAAAAGGATGGCAGAACTGGCAGATGAATTATATCAGGAGTTTGGCGATGAGCCGGTGGAACTGGTTTGTGCCTTGAAGGGCGCGGTTGTGACCATCGTGGATCTGGCAAAGAAAATGAAGATGCCCGTTACCATGAATTTCATGAGCGTTTCCAGCTACGGCAACAGCACGGAAAGCTCCGGCAATATCAATATCAAGATGGATTTGGATGCGGATATTACAGGCAAGAACGTGCTGATTGTAGAGGATATCATTGACACCGGCAGAACACTGAAAAAGCTGAAGGAGCTTCTTATCAGCAGAAACCCCAAAAAGCTGAAGCTGGTGACACTGCTGGATAAGCCCGACCGCCGCGTGGTGGATATCAAGGCGGACTATACAGGCTTTACGATTCCCGATGCCTTCGTGGTGGGGTATGGTCTGGATTATGCCCAGAAATATAGAAATCTGCCTTATGTAGGCGTGCTGCATTTTGAGGAATAACTAAAAAAAGCCATTTTCTATCGAAACGGTGGAAAATGGCTTTTTCTTTTGGAGGGGGATATGATAAAATGAAAGAAAAAGGGGGCGGATGCGTATGCTGACAATTTTGAACAGGAGAGAATTGCTAGTTACCCTGAGTATGGAACGGCAGGCAGAGGTGCGCAGGATTCTGGCTGAAAACGGAATTGATTATACGATAAAAACAACAAATATGCAGGGCGGAATGCAGAAGGCGAATATGTGGAGTGCAGGATTTAACCAGAGCTTTGCATGGGAGTATAAAATTTATGTGCATAAGAAGGATCTGGAATATGCACTGCATCTGATTCGATGAAGTGCGGAGAAAAAATGTTGATTCGATTGGAAGTTGCAGACAAGTATAGCCGCGCCGCTTTTCCCAAACCCTTCCCCACAGTGCCGGAAACGGCAGGGAGAAAGGCGGCGCAGGTGCGCCTGAAAGGAACAATAAATCGGGATTTCAGAACCAATGGTTAGCAGTGCTTCGCACTGATTGGGCGCAGTCGCGCCAAAATAGAATGGTTAGCCAACATTAGCGGTTCGCCAGTTTAGAGCTTTTACGGCAAAACAAAGCATTCCATCCTTACTTTTTATGCTAAAAAGTAACAAAAACTTGGAACCCGTTTCGTAATGGGTTCCAAACCTCCGCAGACGAGGAAAGGGACACAAGGTTTCCCTTTCCAAACCCTTCCCCACAGTGCCGGAAACGGCAGGAAGAAAGGCGGCGCAGGTGCGCCTGAAAGGAACAACAAATCGGGATTTATAAAGGAGAATATTGATGAAACTATTTTTATGTTCGCACTTTTCAAGTGT